>Ga0209201_1004849_pt1 | contig 10512 bp, 13 predicted proteins | sample AD_UKC055_MetaG_FD_184411 | JGI IMG/M metagenome (GOLD analysis project Ga0209201, IMG submission 184411) | Active sludge microbial communities of municipal wastewater-treating anaerobic digesters from USA - AD_UKC055_MetaG (SPAdes) (version 2) | ecosystem: Engineered > Bioreactor > Anaerobic >... | reverse complement strand
GCGTAGTTACAAAATGAATTATCTTAGACACATATTATTGCTCACATTATCAGCATTTTATCGAAACAAAGCGACTATGGATAATGAAGATATAAACGTAATTGTAAGTTTACACAGATGTTAGCGGGCAGCTTAAAAACGACACATTCAAAATAACAGCAGTATGAAAAATATAATCATTGGACTTTTTGTAATAATCGGTTTGACAACGACCGTAAATGCTCAACAAATATCACTTTATGACAGTGAAGGTGAAGCAAGAGCATATATTGACTACAATGAAGATGCGACCATATTTATGTGGGATGGAACTCCAGTTGCTTTTATCGAAAAAGGCGGAAGTGACCTTTGTGTTTTTGGGTTCAATGGTAGTTTTCTAGGGTGGTATGAAGATGGTGTCATTTACGATAAAAAAGGTTATGCAGTTGGAGCAAGAAAGGGTGCAGTTAGTATGATAACAAAAATTGAAAGAATAAAAGGTATTCAAAAGATTACTCCGATTCGACCTACAACTCCAATAACACCAATACAACCTATTCTAAAGAACAGTTGGAGCAATACTTCATTGACAGAGTTTCTCTACTATGGTAAAAAATAAACCATGGCATTAACAAAAGACGACAGAATCAATACAGTAATGGGTGGCGGTGGTCACGTAGTGATACTCGGAGCAGGAGCAAGTATTGCCACGACAATTAGAAACCCTGAAATGAAAGGTAAGAAATTACCCTCAATGGACAATTTTATTGAAGTTGTAGGACTTCAAGACATAGTAGAAAGACTTCCTGAAAAATTGGTTGCCTCTAACTTTGAGACACTATATTCAAACCTTCACAAAGACAATCCTCAATCAGACGAAATTTTGGAAATCGAAGCTCGTGTGTTCGACTATTTCAAAGACATGAAATTACCTAACGAGCCGACAATTTATGATTACCTGGTATTATCACTAAGACCAAAGGACTTGATAGCAACATTTAATTGGGACCCCTTTTTATATCAAGCATTCGTAAGAAATGGTAAAGTTGCCGATATGCCATATTTGTCTTTTCTACACGGTAACGTATCAATTGGCTACTCAAAAGAAGATAAAAGGTGTGGCCCTGCCGGTTGGTATTCAAAAGCAACTAAGAATTATTTTGAGCCTACAAGACTTCTCTACCCTATTGACCAGAAAGATTATAATGGTGATGAATTTATCAGTATGGAATGGGGTAGATTAAAGGCATGGTTAAATTCAGAATCAACAAAAAGAGTTACAATATTTGGTTATGGTGCACCAAATTCTGACTATGAAGCTGTAAAACTTTTAAATGACGCTTGGGGTGGCAGAGATAAAAGAAATATGGAACAATTTGAAATCATAGACATTAGACCAGAAGAAACTGTGAGAGAAAGTTGGGACAATTTCATTCACTCACACCATTATGACTATGGGACTTCATACTTTGACAGTATCCTTGCCCATAACCCAAGACGGACAAGTGAAAGCTACTTTCATCACTATTTACCAATGACAATTGACGAAGCATTTAGTGAAAGTAACCCTGTTCCGAACGACTTTAAGACTTTGGAAGAACTTTGGGAGTGGCACAGACCATTAATTGAAGCTGAAAACGAATGGAAAGAAAAAAACAAGGAAGAATAGAAAGCCGACCCGCTAACATGCGTTTGGCGTCATGCGGGGTGAAGTGCTTAAATTCAAGTTCAGTTTTTCAAATCAACTTTAGTGCTGGGTTGACAGTTTTGTGCTCCGAAATCCCGCACGAACGCCAAGCGCAAAAACGTTAGCAGCAAAACTAAGAAACGACGTACAGCTTGAAAACAAAATTGAAAAATGAAGAAAAGAAGAAACAAAGATAAAAAACAAGAGTTAAAGGTTCTTACTCTTTTTCAGACATTCGTTATAGAACCCAAATTTTAAATCAAACCATTATGAATACAGGATAAACTACAACATCAAGATGTAAATTAAAAGTTTAAATTAATAAAATATAGGGAAAGCCGAAAACCTTATAATTAAACAGAGTAGGCAAATAAAATTTTAATATTATGGGATTTATAATTGTTCTTATTTTAATTGGTGTCGGAGTATATTTTTATAAAAGTAGTTCAATGTCTGACCCTTCAGAAGTGAAAAATCGTTACAAGAATCGTAATGATGAACAGAAAAAAGTTATTCGTTATTTTGCTGTAGAAGGTTGTTTGTCAAAAACAATGAATGATGCTCAATACGAGGAATTGGTAAAGACAACCATTTCTAAACAAGATTTTAAGAAAAAAGCTTTAGAGAAAATTGGATTAGACGAATCTGAACTAAAAGAAATCGACCCTGTTCATTTCGAAGGCTGGGCTTATGGCAATAACATTAGCTATGCAAAAAGAGGAAAGGACGGAAATTGGCGCAGTTCTGCCTACCAAATTTCTTGGTTATTTTTCTCATCTACTCAAGTGTATTTGTATCAAAACACAATTCATTTCGATAAAGATGACAAAAAGGTTGCAACAGAGGAATATTTCTATAAAGATATAACCAACTTCTCTACAAGTACAGATACTGTAGAAACACCATATTGGGACCCAAAACAAAAGAAATCATTGTTGGAAAATATAGATTCAAATCGTTTTGCTTTGACAGTGCCAGGCGATAAATTCTATTGTTCTCTTGAACAAAATGATTATACAGAAAGAGCGATTCAAGCAATGAAAGCAAAATTGCGTGAAAAAAAATCGTAACTGAATAATGGAAAAACCTCAAAACAAATACGAGCAAGAAGCATTAATTAACTATTGCATAAACAGAGAATTAATTAGACCTAAAACAAATTTTTTCACAGCTATAAAATTTTTAGTTGTATTAGAACTTGTAACTCTAATAATAGTTTTTTGTGCTTCTAAATTGCTCGTATTTGTTGGTTTTAATTATGATTTTACTTTATTGCATTTGTTCGTTAGCATTGTGTTGCTATTTGCGGTTTTTAAAAGGTTCTCCATTCTTTTAATAGAACTGTATCAACATTATGCCTCAGAAGAACAACGGAGAAAATGTACATTAAAACCAAGTTGTTCAGAATATGCTATTATAACTTTAAATAAGTACGGTTTTTTCAAAGCTTTGAAAAAAATCTACATTCGCTTATTTTTCACTTGTAATGGCATTTACGGAATTGATAATCCATAAAAACATATAATCATGGGAATATTTAGTAAAAATCCAAATGAAACCGAATTTACAGGTGGTAAAAAACATTGGGCTGATGTAATCAAAAATACTGGCCCCGGTGAACTTCTAATTTGGCGACAACCAGAAGAGGATTTTAATACAAATTCTACTCTAATTGTAATGCCCGGTGAGGAAGCAATTTTTATAAAAGGTGGCACAGTCGAACAGACCTTTGAAAATGGGACTTATAAACTTACCACAGAAAATTATCCTTTTATAAGTAGATTAAGAAACGCCTTTACTGGTGGAATAAGTACATTTAATTGTGTTGTATATTTTGTTCGCAAAGCACATTCAGAAGAAATATTGTGGGGTACAGATTCTCCAATTCAAGTACGTGATAAAATGTTAGGCATTGCCACTAAATTAAAGGCAAGAGGTGCTTATAAAATTCAAATAGATAATCCTGTCAAATTTCTTGAAAAACTCATTGGTAATAATGTGCCTTTTCAATTGCAGGAGGAGCTAAGCAAATATTTTATAAATGAGTTCCAGAGCAAAATTAAATCAAGCATTACAAGGGCAGCAAATGAATCAACGCAAGAACTTTTAGGAATTGAAGCCCGCTTGGATGAATTTGCAGATGCAATTAGCCCATTCATGCAAGAAACCCTGAGTGATTACGGCTTGAAATTGGTCAAATTTTCAATTGCTGCAATCAATATTGATGATGACGAACTTCGGAGACGGTACGATGAAATAGGAATGGATGCAATTGCTAAAATGAGAAATGCACAAGCGGACAAATCTGTTATGGGAATTTTAGGTGATGATTGGGCGAAACAACAACAAGTTGATATTCTTAAAGGGATTGCAAATAATGAAGGTGGCGGTGGCATTGCATCTGCTGGCGCAGGTTTAGGTATGGGTATTGCTGCTGGTGGTGTATTTGGAAATATGTCACAACAAACATTTAATCAGCAGCCTCAATCAGATAAGGGTAACAATCCTGTTGAGAAAATTAAACAACTTAAAGAAATGCTTGATATTGGTGCAATTACCCAAGAGGAATTTGACGAAAAGAAAAAAGAAATACTTAGTAAAATGTAATGAAAGGAGGCTATCATGAAAAAAACAAAATTATTTTGGTATTTGTTGGACTCAATCTTTCTGATTGTTTTTAACCTTTATTTCTTTTTGCTAAAAGGTTCAGACCACATAGCTTCTGTTTGGATTTCTTACGTATCAATCCATTTTTCTTATATAATGCTTTTAGCTACTCCTTATTTTGTTCGTAAAGGAAGTGCATCCGCTGATTACGGAAGACCATTATTTGTAATAACAACAAGCTACTTTTTTTTGGCCTTTTTAGTTGGTGTAGCATTCATAATAATTTCTCCTGAGACTAACACAGTACCTCTACTTGTTCAAATTACAATTGCCGCTGTTTTTGCAGTTTTATTATTGGCAAATTTAATTGCCAATGAACATACAGCAGATAATGTAGAGAGACGGGAAGCTGAATTGAAATATGTAAAAGAAGCATCCTCACAACTACATTCTTTGGTTAATCAATTGTCTGACAAAAAACTGCAAAAATTGGTTGAAAAAGCTTACGACCTAATCCATAGCAGCCAAGTAAAATCTTCGATAAAGGTTCAAACAATTGAACAAGATGTATTCAATGAAATTTCAGTCTTAACGGATTTAGTTAAAAATAAGAAATTTGAGAGCATTGAAGATGAAGTAAATAAAATATGCAATTTGGCAGAAGAAAGGAATCGTCAGTTAAAACTAATAAATTAAGTATTGATTATGTCTCAACAAATTATTGAACTAACCTGTCCTGGTTGTGGTGACCGAGTTACTACTGACCAAAAAGAATGTAAATATTGTCATAAACCTATTGTGATTTCAACATTTAATAGTGTTTATTCAATGCCTATGCCCGAAGTAAATAAGTACGCAAATGAATATCGTAAAGCATTAAACGACAATCCGGAAAATAAAGACCTTAATACTTCAATAGCAATGTGCTATTTGAAACTTAAACTTTATGACAAAGCTTTACTTGCTTTTGAAAAAGCAATTGAAGATAATTTTGATAATTCGGAAACATTCTTTTATGCAGCTATTTGTTTATTACAAGGTAATAAAGCCTTTCTTGTTCAAAGACCCACAATTGATAAAATAGAAGAATATATAAATGCAGCCCTAATGATTGAACCAAAAGGTATTTATTATTATTTCTGGGCATATATCAAATATGACTACTTTAATAGAAAATTCTTTAATACAAAACCGACTTATCAAGAAGTATTACAATTATCAGTTGACAATGGAGTTTCAGAATTTGATAAAGAACAATTATTCTCAATTTTATCAGTACCGAAACCTGACTGCTTATAATTAATAAGATTGTAAAACAATGAATATGAATAAGTTCAGCTGCTAACACGCGGTATAGTTAATAAGGGTTTCAGTGGTTTTCGGGGCGTTGTAACCCGCTTCAAATTTTACTGTACCTTGATAGGTAAAAAGCCCGAAATCCCTTACTAACCATACCGCCATCCGTTAGCAACAACAAAAAAAGATGATGATGAAACAATTATTTCTACCTTTTCTACTAATAATTTGTTTTTCTTGTATGGAAAACAAATCACGTATTGATAAAAATATGCCTGATAATAACATAGAACAACTTATTGAAAATAATAAAGATAAAAGATTGTTTTTGAGTTTTTGGTCTGGTATGACGTATGATGAATTTGTTAAAGTAAAAGAATACGAAAATCAAACAGGCAATCTAAAGAATGATAAATTTTTAATTCCTCCAATAGATTTTGAAATTATAAATGATAATGAATTAAAAAGGATAAAACTTTCTTACACCTCCAAAGACGATAGTACTTATTATGAAAAACACGATGAAGTAATAAAAAAATATCAGAAAGATGGACTAAACGAGATAATTGAAACACTTGATAAAAAGTATCAGAGATTTGATAGAGAAGATTATGTAAGTTCGATAAAAACTAAAATGAGTTTTCCTGTTAAAATAGAAAAAGAAGATAAAAATAGTTCTGAACCGATAAGATTTAAAATAAGTGAATCTTCTTCACTATACAATATAGTTCATAATTATAAAAGCATATTTTGGAAAGATACCAATAGAGTAATCAATCTTGAATACAAAATTACTGGTGAATTAAAAAAATCTATAGCGTTCTATTTAAGTATATCTTACACTTTATTTAATGATTTTACATTAGACATTGAAAAAGAACTTATTGAGCAAAAAAAAGAGATAGAACGATTAAATAAAGAAGTAGAACAAATTGAAATGGAAACTGAGAAAAGTAAAGAAAAATTGTAAGTAACTGAATTTGCTGTTGCTAACACGTGGTTAAACCTACTGGGGCTGATGATGCAGATACGATTTTTTTAGTAATTTAGTATGTTTTTTAACGTGGGATAAGGCCGCTGGTTAAATGTTGTATATTCGTTGCGTAAATAAAACGTTAGCGGTCAGCTTAAGGAACGACACAGACAGGTTAAGCATTATAAACTAAAAGATAAACAAAATGAAGAAGTTAATTTTCGCACTAATTCTGATGCTTCCATTACTTGGAAAAGCACAAGCTCATTTGGGTTCAACTTTAACAGACATTAAAGCAATGCACCCTGAAAAGGTATTCACTGTGGATTATACAAATGATGGTACAAAGTATGCAAGTACAGATATGCCATTAGGCACATTTGTTTATTTCTTCGATGCAGAAACTGGTCTATCTGATTTTTGTATGCAAATACCTAATGACATGACTGCTCTAAATACTCAAGTTGAAATCTATAATAAGAAGTATGTTATAGTCTCCGAAACATCATGGAAGGCTTATCTAGAAGGCGGCAGTATAATGAAGATTAATTTAACATACGATGAAGAAAATAAGCTATATGTTTTTACTTATACCTTTTAGTTTTATATGAAGAAAACAAAAGAAGACCGCATTAATACAGTAATGGGTGGTGGTGGTCACGTAGTAATACTTGGTGCAGGTGCGAGTATTGCTTCAACATATAGAAACAATGAATTGAATGGCAAGAAATTACCTTCAATGAATAACTTTATTGAATTAGTTGGATTGACTGATATTGTTCAAACTCTTCCCAAACATTTAGTAGCACAAAACTTTGAAGAATTATATAGCAAACTTCATAAAGATAATCCTCAATCTGACGAAATTCTTGAAATTGAAAGAAGAGTTTACGATTATTTCAAAGATATGCAATTACCAAATGAACCAACTATTTACGACCATTTAGTTTTAGCATTACGACCAAAAGATTTAATCGCAACATTTAATTGGGACCCGTTTTTATATCAAGCATTCGTTAGAAATGGTAAAATAGCTGATATGCCATACTTGTGTTTTTTGCATGGAACTGTAGCTTTAGGTTATTCAAAAGAAGACAAAAGAAGTGGTCCAGCAGGTTGGTATTCTAAAGCTACTAAAAATTATTTTGAGCCAACAAGACTTCTATATCCAGTTGACCAAAAAAATTACAACAAAGACGAATTTATTAGTAAAGAATGGGATAGGTTAAAATATTGGCTTAATTCTGACTCTACTAAACGTGTAACAATATTTGGTTACGGTGCACCAAAATCCGACCTTGAAGCAGTTAGATTGTTAAGTGAATCTTGGGGAACAAGGGATGATAGAAATATGGAGCAGTTTGAAATTATTGACATTAGAGAAGAAGAAACAGTTAGACAAAACTGGGACAATTTTATTCATTCACATCATTACGATTATTCGACAGATTATTTTAAAAGTTCTCTTGCATACAATCCTCGTAGGACAAGTGAAAGCTATTTTCAACATTATATGCCAATGACTCCTTCAGAAGCATTTAGTGAAAGCAATCCTGTCCCAAGCGACTTTAAGACATTAGAAGAACTATGGAAATGGCACGAACCACTTATTAATGCTGAAAAAGAATGGAAAGAGAAAAACAAAGAATAATAAAAGCCGAACCGCTAACAAAGTGTAGCAGTAATAAGGGTTTTAGTGGTAAATCAAACATTTTGTCCCGCATAAAAATTTGTGTCGGCGGACAAGGTAGTAGCCCGCAATCCCTTACTACTGCTACACTCGACCGTTGTGGCTAATGTTACAAAAAACAGACGATATGAAAAGAAAACAAATATTAGTGATTATGGGAATAATAATTATTATTCCATTATACTATTTTAATTCAGAAAGTTATTTATTAAAAATTGCTAAAGAAAAACAAAGAATTAAAATTAATGAATACGATAAAATCGAGAAAAGTTATCTTAAGGAAGGTAGTTACATCTATTATATGAATGTAAAGGACGTTGAGCATAAAAAGGATAAATTTGGCAAAACATATTCGAAATTAACCCACAAAAGACACAAAGAAATTCAATTTTCATTTTCTAGCAGAGAACTGATAATTGACTATCCTTATCAATGGGTTCAACTTGAGAAAGATTTAAATGTAAAAAAATATAATCATATTAGAGAAATTCTTGAATTTAATGATAAATGGGAGTATTGTATCCCTAATAATGCATGGATATTTCATGTCTCAAGCTGGAAACTGATTGACTATAGTACAGGTAACTTAATTTATGATGTTTTTGAAGATTATTCAAAAGACAAAGAAGAATGGCAGAAAATATCAATTAGCCTTATTATGGGAGCTGAAGAAAAGTCTCCCTACTTTAATAGTTACTGGGTCTTTCAAACTGTTGGACCATTTTTATACGCACAAGAACAAATAGACTCATACAATCTATCATTTGTACCAGAATACGCCTCGAATTTTAGATACAATGATTATGAGGATGTTTATGATTTAAACAAATTTAAGCCCAGACCATCATGGAATGACTTGTTTGAAAATGATAAACAAAAACACTAGCCACAACAGGTGGTTTAGCCTACTGGGGCTGATGATGCAGATGCAGAATTTTTATTACCTTTAACTAACTTTTTAACGGCAGTTGCTTACGCTGGCGGTTAACTCCCCAGCAGTTTAAACCGCCGACCGTTATGCCTTATTAAAAAAAAAACATAGTCCATAGTTAAATTATGAGAAGACTATATATTATTTGTATATTAATTTTAAGTGCACAGACAATTTTTTCTCAATCCAACAAAGATTTGATAAATGGATATTTTTTAAAGTACTCACTATATCCGGCAAGCATTGCAGATTTTTTCATTGATTCTCATATTGATAAGAATATAGAATTGATTAAGGTAAATCAAAATGATACTATTAATTACCAGCTTCGCTTTACTAAAAATAAATTAAGCGCTGTTTTATTTGATAGCACAATCATGACTTTAAAATATAGATTTGGTATAGTTTCTAAAATCACACACCTAAAACAAGACTCCATTTACGGTAAAACAAAATTTATAATGTTGTTTCCCTTCACTTGGATTTTCAGTGATGGCTTAAAATATACTTCTATCAGTGGATTAAACGGGATAACCAAGATCAGGAGTCTCTCTGGTTTACAAACCTTTTCAAAGACCATGATTACTTATAAAAAAGGACATGTTTCAAAGACAAGAAATTTTGGATGGCAAACAGTTGCTCAAAGGTGTTATTATTTTGGATACACAAAATATCTATACCCAAATGATACAACAGTGATTGTTAAGGACTATGACAGAAATGACAGTTTAGCGGTAAGCAAAACTTATATATTTGATAGTAATGCTAATATTTCAAAGATAAGTTCATTAATAAAAAAGAGAGCCACAAGTTGGGGAATTGATGTAACTTACTACGCTTATGATGGAAATGAAATAGAAACCAAAATATTTGATTATAAGTTTGACGACAGAAATAACTGGATTGAAAGAATTGAATATGTAAATGATACGATTAGAAATAAAACAATACGTAAGATTAAATATAAAAATTAGCAAGGCATAACAGCAGATATAAACCATTGCTGGTAGAGGGTTTGCATAGGTTGGTTCATTTGGTTAACTCGTGCTACCTAGACAACAAAGCGCCCTGAAGTCGCAACGGTTCATACCTGCGGACGTTGGGCCCATGCAACCGCACGAACCGACCGTAGGGAGCTCAACGAAGTTAGTCCTCTCGTGTGGTAGTGTAAAAGAAGAAAAAAAGTAAGTGGTAGTAGGGAGAAAGTAATGGGTAGTAACAAGATAATTCAGCGGGATTATCAGCTACAAACGTAAGGATGGGCTTAGTATGTTGTTGAGAGTAGGGATGGGATTGCCACACGTCACGAACCGATCCACCAGCCGGCGGAAAACGCCGAGGACAACCGT
>Ga0209201_1004848_pt1 | contig 10515 bp, 10 predicted proteins | sample AD_UKC055_MetaG_FD_184411 | JGI IMG/M metagenome (GOLD analysis project Ga0209201, IMG submission 184411) | Active sludge microbial communities of municipal wastewater-treating anaerobic digesters from USA - AD_UKC055_MetaG (SPAdes) (version 2) | ecosystem: Engineered > Bioreactor > Anaerobic >... | reverse complement strand
GGCAGATCGGTCTTTCGGTCGCAGATTGAGGTTGACAAGGCAAAACCCTTCATATAAATACGACATCTCTTCAAGGCAGGCCGATGTAGCTCAGCTGGTAGAGCAACTGATTCGTAATCAGTAGGTCGGCGGTTCGAATCCGCCCATCGGCTCCAATCATAGCAAGACTTCCAGCGTTTCCGGCAAAAACCGTTCTTCTTTATCTTGTCAAAAATTCCCACTATGTTCCCACTTTTGGCCAAAAAACAGGGCAAAAAGCACGTCGCCCGGCAAGTGTGCGCGTCATGGTTTCGGATCGTTTGGGTAGGGAAAAACGGTCCAAAGTGGTGGGGGGGGTTAACGGCTACGGAGTTAATGTCTATTATTCCCGTCTTTAAACGAAAAACAAAAAAAGCCGGACAATAGCCGATAAAAACTAGCGGAAATTTACCCTTCATAGTTACCCAGGTTGAACCATGAAACGTCTATTTTCAGGGGTCCGGAAAGCCTCGGACTAAACGGGTATTTACTCTATAAAGTCAACATTCTATAAACCTCTTTTCCTTCCTTGCGGGGGTGTTTTCCTAGGTAGGGTTTCATTCAAGCGGATTGAAAAAGTTTCAAAAATAACTAGTAAAGCCGGACCAAAAAAGACAAAAAGAATGCTTTTTCCTGGGGAAAAGGTTCCCCCTTCTGCCAGAAAAAAACGGTGATTTAATTTCCAAATAATCACAACCCCCACTCTGGCTTCTGACATATTTTTTGCTCAAAATGCTGGTCTGATTAAATGACTTTACTGAAAATCCTTTTGCTGCTAGTATAACTGTACTTGTCCGTCCGGGCATCTCCTCTTGTTTTGTGGGTTTTTTCCTGTCTCTCTAAGTCAAAAGCCTAGATGGTTCACTTGTTTAATTAAGACTTCAAAGATTCAGACAAAAAGCAAAAGCGTCACTACGTTTAACATAACAGTTATTCTTGTGAGGTAGGCCATGAAGCAATGCCCTTTTTGTCAGGAAGAAATTCAAGATACAGCTATTAAATGTAGATACTGCGGTGAATGGTTAAATAAGCAAGAGCAGTCATTTTCAAATAGAGAAGCATCTAATGAAGAGAATGCAATACCGCCACAACCTCCATTAGCAAAACATACTGCCGCAATTACTCCTTTAACAAGAGAGGAAGAGCAAACAATACGATATTCTGGATTCTGGAAAAGGGTCGCGGCATGGTTAATAGATCAAATCATTGGGTTGCTTGGAATGCTTCCAATTGTTTTCATATTAGGACGTCTATTAATTCCTACAACGGGAGATGTCAGATACAACGAAGCACAATGGAATGGACTTATTTGGGCAGTGGGTATAATTTTTACCTGGATATATTACGCCTTAATGGAAAGCTCTTCTTATCAATGTACTGTCGGAAAAAAGATTTTAGGAATAAAAGTCACTGACATGAATGGTGATCGGATTGGCTTTGGTAAGGCAACAGGCCGCCATTTCGGAAAGTTTATTTCTGGGATTATGCTGTTTGCCGGATTCATCATGGTTGCTTTCACACAAAAGAAACAAGGGCTTCACGATATAATGGCAGGATGTCTTGTTGTAAATCGTGTGCCTGAGACTTCAGCAAGTGAAGCGGCTGAAGAAGAAAAGGAAAGAAGGAAACTAGATCATCAAGTCAGTATGACAGAACTACAAAGACTTTCAGATAAATATGATGACTATAAAGATACAATAATCAGCGAAGTGAAAAAAACACTAAAAACAAAAGAAGAATTACAAATTTTGGAAAGTCAGTCCCGTTTACCTTATGCTGAACTCATTAAATTAGGCAGTCCGGGTCAGCTAACTGATCAGGGATTAGCTGTTTATGAAATACTGATTAAGGAAATTAATAAAGCGTTTCTTAAGAAATTTTCATTTGTGTGATTTCTTCGTCTAGAAAAGGGACTGATTACTACGTTACCTTGAAATAAAATTTAACGTTAGGAATAAACCCATGAAAAACACACGCTGGAAATACTTGATTATCATCCTACTTGCTATACCAATAGTCAGCTATATAGGAAAAACTGTTGGTGAATACATGGCGATTCAGCAAAATGAACAAGAAAGAAATTATAATAGTCAAAAAAACTTGAGCGATGGCGTCAAGGCTTATGTTGCAATTCAGGACGCTGGAGCGGTAACCGAACAGCAAATGGATATGAATTTTCTTAAGAATCTTGAATTATACACAGCAGAAAGAATCAAAACAAATATAAATAAATCACTTGAGTCAAAGGGGATGTCTGTCAAAAACTTAAACATCCAATCAGAATCCGTTTATGTTGAAAGCAATGGAAAAAGATTTGCTGTCATCAGATGTAAAGGGCCAGACAAACTTATTTCAGTTCTGGTTCTGGGATTTGCTGGCAATGAAGTAAAACGTGTTATGTGCCTGAGTGAAACTTCAGATACCATTCCAATTTCTTACGGCGTATGTGGTGAAAAAATAAAGGAAGTCTTTGGCGTATCAATGGGACAATAGCCATTCAATTATAAACGAAGATTTATTCGCTTCCCTTTAGCGCGGGCTTCGGGGAGTGGAACTTAATAAGATTTATTAAATCAATTAGTGGCCATCCGAGAATCTATCTACAACTGAAATAGGAAACACGTAATGAAATGTATCGGTAGATAAGCAATAAAGAAAGATCGGCAAATCAGGTTTATTTTGCACCTAGCCCATGACAGACTTTCGCATATAAAAAAGGGTTTTACCCTAAATCGCAACATAAAAGGCAACAGGGGAATCGTTCAATTTCCGAATAATATCAAGATTTAACCTATTCTAAAGACACCAAAGCCGACACAAAAAAGAAAGTTTAGGCAAAAATACCGATAATACCGACAACACCGAACACCAAAGTCACCATCCGGAAGGCCCCAGGCCTCTGGTTTCCGGGGATAGATGATTTATATAAATAGTCAATACTTAACGGTTTTATACGGTTTGCCTGTCCGTAGGGGACCACCCCGAGCCTTAACCCTGGTTAGAGATTATCACCGAACAGTGCGACAAAAAGGATATAAAAAAGGGCCTCTTTTCTGACCGAAACTGTCACTATCTGACCCTTTTAGGGCCATTTTCAGGGGTAAAAGTTCCAAAAAGTTGACACCTAAACCGGGGCTTACCGTCCGATATTCACTAATAAAATCAATTTATTATGGTTTTAGTGCGAATTAAACGGAAAACAAAAAGTATAAAAAATATACCCCTAGCGGCCCCTGGACGCTGTTTTATGGCTATTTTCAGGGTGAAAAGTGCAAACTTGTAGGTTCCGTGACTGATTAAACCCGTCCGGTTTTTCATAGTCAAATAAATTGCTTACGGTCTATAGACGGTCCGGAAGGGATGAAAGAAGTTGAAGAAATAGAAGAAAAGTGCAGAAAATGCACCCCTGGACGTCATTTCAGGGGTGTTTTCATGGGAAAAAAGTCAAGAAAGTTGATATTCAGGCCTGGGGAAAATATCCGATATTCCCTAATGAAATAGAGATTATAGCGAATAGGACGAAAAATTACAGGTTGAAAAAACATCAAAAATGTAACCCCTGTCAACTATCGGCCCCGGTATTGACGGCGTCTAGTATTATTATCTTAATAATTCCGAGTTTATAACCCGTTTTTCATAGACGGCTACGGCACAAAAAAGGAAGTCCCTTTCCTGGGAAAAAACGTCCCCCTTAGCAGGGAAAAAACGGGGTTTCAGTTTCCGGATAAACATAACCCTATCTGACCTTTTCGCCTATTTTTAGCCGAAATTGACTGTCAATCTGTCAAATTAGTTAATGCCTCAATTCCGGATAGCACTAGAGGATAATCAAAGGGATTTAATGGTTTAGAGTTACCCGGGCCGATATAGACGCAGTCAAAAAGTGAATAAGTTAACCCTAAAAAGGACCCTCTCTGTGTTGACATATCAACTTCGTGGACACCTCGGCCCCGGATAACAAAGGGAAATATTCAATAGGATTTAATAGGGTAGGGCTTTAGGACCGATAGGGACGCCGTCAAAAACATAGGCATTATAGACTAAAAAAGGACCCTATAGCCGATTTACAATGTTACAAGGGAAAAACGTCTATCCCTTGATAAATCAACATTTTATCCGGATTGATGTTACCAGGGACAGAACAAAAAGGAACTGGGACCGACCAAGCGACCAGGGAAACCCGGCTATCCCCCCTTGCCAATCAGTATTTTATCCGGATATGAGTGACCGGGGGAAGGGTAAAAAAGGGATTGTCATTTGAAATGGCCATGATTGCTCCCCGGTCGTTTAGTGGCTTCCGCGTCGGTTCTAAATTTTAGAATAGAGCATGCGCCCTATAATAGGGGCGCATTCTCTAAGTTCTAAAAGTTCTAAAATTGATTTAGAACCTTTAGAGAATTTAGAGAATTTAGAACGTGTTGCAACAGTTCTATAAGAATTGAACGTTCTAAACTTCTTCATATTCTGCAAGCCGGATATGCTTAGTATGCAGCGCCCGGCCATAGGCTTCTTTTGACAGGATTCGCGGTTCGTTTATATCCTGCGCCCACGCCATAAATTCCCTTATCCGTTTATCTGAAAGCCCCGTCTTGTTTTTAAAGGCATCTTTAAACGTGGTCACATTTATTTCTTCTTTCCCTAAAATTTCTCTTGCCGCCGGATAGTAACTTGACAGGGGGGGAGGCGCTGGCTTTGTTCGGGATGTTTTCTTTTCCGGAATAATATCATCCGCGCGCCGAAAACAGTAACCTTCGCCGTCATTTGTCCATTGAATGGAAAAGTTTTCCATCGGTGGATAATTTCTCAAAAGTGCTTCTATAACAACCGCGCCGGGGGATGACGCATGTTCCGACAATGCAAGGCACGCATCATAATCACGCGCTAAAACATTTGAACCAGCGCCCCGGTCTTGAATGTTTCTATCCCCCGGTGAACCTTTTGCGTCATGGTGAACATAGCCGATTGCCGCCCCCGTTGCTTCAATCAGCGCATCAAACCCCGCCATTGTCTTTTTCATGTCCTCAGCGGCATTTTCAACGCCTTCCGAAAGCTTATATAACGGGTCAAATACGATGAAATCCGGGTGAAGGTCTTTGACTGCCGCCTGTATTCTTTCAATGCCTGCCGTTCCGGTAATGCCTAACCCCCGGCCATTGAGAATCAGAAGCCTATCTTCTAAATCGTGTGTGTCAATTTCCATAGCAAGGCACATATTTTTCAATCGCCGGTGACAGTGTTTGTCTTTGATCTCAAATTGAATGTAAATGACTTTGCGCTTTTGGGATACTTGCAGCCCCATGAAAGGTTTTCCCGCCGCAACACATATACATAATTGAAGGGTGAGAAAAGATTTCCTAGCCTTGCTAGTGCCGATAATAGCCAGCTTGTCGCCAGTTTCAAAGAGGCTTTCAATGATCGGATTCGGTTCTTCCGTTTCTTGCTCAATCCATTTTGAAGCGTTTAGAAAATTCAGTTCTTCATCTTCATTCAAAAACAATTTCAGCTTCGTTATGATCTTTTTGGCTTCCGGTTTGTTGCCGTCATTGATGGAGTGTTTTAGGTCATCGGTAAGCGCCTCAATCGGATTGACTTCAGCTTGCTCATAAAAGTGTTTTAAATTATTCATTTAAACCCGTCCTTTTCTGGTTTTGCCAACCAGAGAATTTTTTGATGGTTTCCATTGTCGCGTATATGTCCGGGCAAACGGGATAAGCGGGCAGGATTAGAGCAAGCGGAATCAACCCCTAGAGGGATTAAGTGTTGCTCATAAAGTTCCTGCCGGATGTCCTTTTGCCAATCTTCTATTGATTTGATTCCTGAAAGCCTAAGCCAAGCGTGAATTGATTTCCCCCCGGAATCCACCAGCGCGGCCTTTGGCAATCGTGCCGCCGTCCAGAAGCGGATTTGATCTTCACGGGAAAGATTGTCGAATTCCACAAGGCAATAACGGAATGTCTGAACATTGCCGTCCCCCCGGAATGTTTCACCGTCCCCGGTCTTTTTCGGCGCTGCCTGGCCTGTTAGGGGGTTCACGATAATGAAAGGCGCGGTCTTACCGCCGGATTGAAAATACTTTATCCAATCGCCTTGTGAACGGATATTTTGCCCCACAATCCCCGGTTCTTCACGGTTGCCGATGAAAACCATGTCCGCCGGTTCAAACATGCGGGAAAGAAAGTTGATCGTGTCTGCTTTTCTTTTCCAGTCAAGACGAATTTCAGATAGTTCCCATAAATCAGCTTCATCGGTAATATTGGATTGTTCAATGATCCGCCTCAATGCTGCCTTGCCATCATGAACAAGCGGTTCTGTCTTGCGGGGAGTATAACGCCGGTATTGTTCCCCGTTAGGCAAAATGATGCTTCTGTTTTCACGATAAGCGCGGGAAACAGCTTCATGGATTTCTTTGTCTGATATTTTCCGCTTCCCCCTGGGGATAGAAGCCCGAATATCAGCAAAGGCTTCTTCCGCCGGAATTCCCGCAAACGCCCCCACATTTGCCGCCCCTAATAAGGCAGGGTGACAACCTGTTCCCGGCGCTGGCAGTCTATTCAGTTTTTCGGTATATTTCTCTTGAAGGGTCGTCAAAGAAAAATCCCCCGTCCCCCGGATGTTAAGTTGAAAACCTCTTGTCACCAAAAGGCGCTAGAGCGAAAGATTTGATTCCTGATGTCTTGCCGCCCTCATCTTTTCCATGTGAGCTTCTGACATGGTTCTGCCGGGGAGTTTTTGACGGTTCGGATTGTAGGGCATGAAGGGATGAAGGGGACAATGTTTCATCCCGCAATCAACCTTCCCGTCTGCAAAAAATCCGGTGCAATCGTAGCAATGAGCATTGACAGCCTGCTTCAGGGTCAGCCGATCCCCTTCTAAGTGTCCGATCAATTCCTTTTGTCCCCGCGCTGCCTTGCCATGCTTTCGGATGCTTTCAATGCGTTCTTCATTTATTTCTGCAAATTCCATGATTGCCGCCCCCCTTATTTATTCCGTGTCGGTATTTCTTCGCTCCGTTCTTTAAGCCAGGTTAGATATTCATTGACCGGATAGGCTACTTTCCGGCCAATGCGGATTCGGCCTTCCGGCCCCTTGCCCGCGCTGTCAAGGTTAGCTTGATACTTTTCGCTGATTAGTCCGCCGGTGAATTTTTCGATTTCGGTTCGTGCCACGATAGGCGATGGCCAATTTGCCGCCATTTGTTGCAGAAGATTAGATACGCTTGATTGTTCCATGACATTACCCCCTAAAAGAATTTTATTTTTCTCTTAGGGCGTAAGATAATACTAAAAAACGTCAATGTCAAAAAAAGAATAGTTATATTAGATATTTACGTTAGATTGAATCTAGGTCTAACACAAATTTTTAATCTAACATCAAATATATTTGGAATCAAAATCAGGGCCGTTTTTATCCCTTTTCTTACTCATAAAATTTCGTTGCCATTTCTTTTTATTTTCTGTTTCGCATTCTTTTGGCGGATAGCAAAGCTTTCTTGTCTTATGTTTAGCGATGAAAAAATCCTCACAGTAAATACATTTTTTTAAATATTTCTGATTCTCTGTTTTAATGAGGAATTCAATTAAGCAATAGGAAATAGGTTCGGCGTAATACTCTTTAAGATTATAAAACGGCATCGATTCAAAACGATTAAGAAAGAAATATGCATTGAAGTATGATTTTCGTTTTAAAATAAGGCAATTATCTTCAGACCCATAAATATAATGTGAGTAAGATTTCATCTCATTATATATTTGCAGCAAATTACTAAACCGCATTGTGAATTCATAACAATCTTCATTGCTAGTTTTGTTTTCTACTATTGCATTAAGAATGAATTTTAAAAGATTTCTAAGATTTAAAATATAATTATGTTCATAAGTCAAAACGCAAAAATAATGCTCGGCTATGCCTCGAATTTGTAATTGTTCGTCATTAGATAATTTCTGCATTAATTGTTCAGTTTCTTTTCTGGCAAATATTTTATCTAGCTGAAGTGACCGAACATCAATATTAGGAAGTCCATTACTTTGCCATAAATCCCGATTATCAAAATTTCTAATATAATCTTCTTCACAATGATGTTCTTCCCATCCTTTTTTTAAATTATCAAAGACGTTTTGCATATTTTCATTTATATGCTCAATTGTATGCATGAAATTTGCGGTAGTAGGAAATTCATTATCTTCAGCATACAGATCGTTCAATTGATTTTTAGGTATCGTTAGGTTGAAAGCTAATTTCATGTTTTCTAGGAATTCTTTACCTGCTTCATCGGATGTTTTTGCATTAGCAAAAGAACAGATAAGTTCGCCATAGAGGCGATGTTCATCTGAAACAGATTGAGTTGCGGACATTGCTTTCCCCCTCACAAGCGCCCCTTGATTAAACCGGGAAAGCGGAAAGGGGTTCTTCCGCTTGTCGGCTGGCCTGCCTATTCCCGGTTCGTGTCCCTATGGTGAAAGAGGGGCAACCGGCTAGGGTTTGCCGGTGTTCGGCCCGTCGGCCTAGCCCCCCTTGCTCTGTGCTATTATACGGCTTCGCCTGTCATTATTGCCAATTCTTTTTTGCTGAATTTTGCTTGCGCTTCTTTCGATTGCGCCGCCTTTATTACCGGGTCAACAAGAATGCCGTTTTTTATTTTCTGCATAGTGTCGGCAACCAGTTCACGAATAAGCCGAAGCTTTTCCGCCCGGCTTTCAATAGCTGCAATGCGCATAAATTCCTTGTTTCTTACAAGGATTGTTTTAAAGATTGACGTCGGTTTAGCCTTAACTACGGCTGCAAGGTCAAACAAAAAATTACTCATTTCTTGCCGCTTTCGCACTTGTTGATAGTGTTTCACCCCGGCAAGGTGACGCGCCCGCGCTTCCGGTGACCATGCTTTCTGTTCTTTCTTCATGCTTGCCCCCTTATTTTTTAAAGTTCACCACTTGACCGGCTTTCTTCGTGCCGTTTATAAACGCTGCTTGTAATGCCGCCGCGCCTTCACGCAATCGGCTTTCGCTCATTTTCGCATACCGCGCCGTCATGGTTCCCGTTGCATGGCCAAGGCTTCTTTGCGTCAAATAAAGGTCATGTGTGCTTTCGTAAAGGTGCGTTGCGTAGGTGTGCCGCAAGGTGTGAAACGTGACTTTCTGCTTCCTGTCTGTAATGCCATTGTTAAACCCAAGTTCATCAATAATCCGGGTAAATGATTTTGACGCTTGCGCCTTGACGCCCTTTTCCCCGGATTGCTTCGGGAATACAAATTCACTTTTCCACTTTTGAACAGGCTTCCGGGTCTTGCGCGTCGCCGCTTCTTTTTGGCTTTGCTTTCGCGCTTCCAGCATGGCTTTGGCTCGTTCCGTCAAGTATGCCGTCCGTGATCCTGTCTTAGCGTTTAAAATGGCCAAGGTGCCTTGTTCAAGGTTGACGCAAGGCCAAGTCAATGCCGCAATTTCCCCGAAGCGTAAGCCGCAATGCAAGGAAAGAAGGGCCATGTCGTGGGCGCTTTGGGATTTCGCCGCAAGCTTAGCCAATAGGTTTTCGGCTTCTTCAATGCTCAAATATCGAAGCTTCATATTGTCCGGCTTCGGGAACTTGACGGCCTTTGTCGGTGATTCCCCGGCATAAATGCCAAGCTTCCGGGCCATATGGAAACCCTGTCTGATGATCTGCAAAGCATATTCGATGGTCCGGGCGCTTAGTTTGCCGTCGGCCATTGTCTTTTTGATCTTTTCCAAGTGGAAGGCGCTGATTGCCGGAAATGCCAAAGGGCCTAATGCGTCGGCAATATACCTTTCATAAAGCATGGCTTCCACTTCATAAGACTTCGGCTTCTTGTCTTGCTTGCTTTGCGGTAGGTAGGTGCCCGTCATGAATTGGCCAAAGGTGACGTTTTCCTTTTCCGCTTGCTTCCGTTCCTGTTCGGCTTCTTCACGCTTTGCCTTTTCAATGTCGCGCTTTTCCTTCGGTGACATTGGCCCGGTGCCGGTCTTGACGTTTGCCTTGTATTGCCGAAGCAGCTTTAAACAGTAATCCTCAAAGCCCAGGTTCGGTTCTTCATTGCGTATGGCTTCGGGTATCCCGTCGGATAGCCAGCCAATCCCGTATTCGTATAATTGCCCGTCAAGACGAAAGCGGATCGCATAATAACGGTCTTTCTTCTTGCCATGCTTCCGGGTTTCATGCTCAAAATACCTAAGCCCCGCGTGGTTCGTTTTCTTCCATTTTCTCGTTGTCATGATTAACCCCCTTCGTTAATTGGCCCTTAATCAGTAGGTTTCGGTGTTCCCACTATATTCCCACTTTTTCCCTTGAAATCGTGTTATTTTAAGTGACGCTATTTGAAGGAAATATAGTGATAAGTCCTTTATTTGTCAAGTGTTATTTTATTAAAAGGGAAATTAAGGGAAAATAGCCAAAATATGATTCGTAATCAGTAGGTCGGCGGTTCGAATCCGCCCATCGGCTCCAGATATCAAGGGGTTAGGCATCATGCCTAACCCCTTGACGCTTCTG
>Ga0209201_1004847_pt1 | contig 10516 bp, 17 predicted proteins | sample AD_UKC055_MetaG_FD_184411 | JGI IMG/M metagenome (GOLD analysis project Ga0209201, IMG submission 184411) | Active sludge microbial communities of municipal wastewater-treating anaerobic digesters from USA - AD_UKC055_MetaG (SPAdes) (version 2) | ecosystem: Engineered > Bioreactor > Anaerobic >... | reverse complement strand
CATTAAGAGAAAGGATATAATTAAAGAACGGGGAGATTGGTTATTACTTGACTTCAATTCTTGGTTAAAGTATTACACTTATGCTAAAGAGTGGAATAAGGGTAAAGTCTATGAGACTAGAAACCATGATAATTATTGCTGGGATTACTTTGAAGTTTTTATAGAAAAGGTGTGATAGTGTTGAACTTACGGTGTAAATCTTTTACACCATTTTTTATCAAAATGAGTTATAATATTATAAGAGGTTAAAATGACTAAACGACAAAAAGACTTAAAGTTACAGCAAATTAAGGATATCTTGCGTAGCAAGGGTTGGACTGAAGACCGATATGGTAATTTCAAACTACAACAGCCTACAAAAATCTACAGGGTTAAAATTCAAGATATATCCATTCGTTATGAACTGCAATGGACCAGAGCTGATAATTCTAAAGATTGGGTAAATCTTAGAAGTGATTATCTTAAGAATGTTGAAATAATTGAAAATAATATAAAAATAAAGGATGTGTTACTATGAAGGTAAAAAAGATTGACGTATATTGGAATAACGACTTTTCAAATCTCGCTAAATTACAAATATATGTGGATGAAGTACCAGATTATTCTAAAATTATGAAATATGAATGTCGTAAAGATCGTTTATACTATGCTTATGATGAAGAAACTGGTTTAGTTGATTTTAATTATGATGATCCAAACAATCATAATGGTTATGCGGGTCGTAAGTTTGAATACAACATGAAAGACGGTTCGAAAGTGACTCTTGTTGGTCCATGGTCTTCCCGTCCAGCAGTAATGCACTCTGCAGGATTTCCTCTTTGCACTTCCGTAACACTTAAGGAAGATAGGTACAAATATTGTGGGGTTGCATGCCACATGCTAAATTCCAAGCTGATTGAATTGATTAAGGAATGGATGCCAATGCTTAAATTTTACGTAGCAGCAAATGGTGAGATATTCATCCCCAAGAATCAATTAATGAATTCAGAATTTGCAGGATCTTATGCAGAACGTAGAGGGGACAGGGATCCTGATCCTCCTGAATATAATCCAGCAATAGGTGTCTCTGAGAATTATGGAGACTATTCCCTGTCTGGAGAACAAGAACGGATAGTGAGGTCGTAATGAAAGACTATGATGCCGTAATGATAGTAGAGGGAGTTCAAGAACCCGAATCTCCCGTGGAATACCTAGAAGCAATTGCTCATCTAATTAAGACAGGTATGGCTTGGGCTCTACAAGGGGTCTTTGGAAGGACTTGTGCATAATATATCGAAGCGGGGTACATTTCCAAAGATGGAGAAGTCCTAATAGATGAAGAAACGATTTGGAATTTGTTTGGTGAAGAGTACGAATAATTTCTATTCCGTATATACGGGATTTTAAACTAAGTATTTTTTGGAATTGAAGTTATAATAATCTTGTGTATTAAAAGAACTAAAAGGAGTTACATATATGAACTTTATTAAGTATAACAGCATTGAAAATGTCACCAATAAAGAGTTAATGAAATTCAAAGAATCTAAACTCTATGATCCGTATGGGATTTGGTTTGTAACTGAGAAAGTCCACGGATGTTTGGATGAAAATACTATTATTCAAACTAGCGTAGGAGGTAAATCTATTAAACAAATTTGTGAAGAATATCCAAACATTGATTACCAGATCAAAAGTTATAACGTAGACACTAAAACTGTCGAATATGTGGATTGTACAAATGTTTCTGTTCAAGATAACATTAACAATTGGTTTTTAATAACTTTAGAAGATGGAACAAATTTAGTTGTAACTGCTAATCATAAAATTTATTTACCCAAACATAATTGTTATCGCCAAGTAGACCAATTGCAAGTCGGAGATTTACTTCTTGTAACCGAAAAATAAATAAGATAATAGAGGTTTTAAATGAAAACGCTTAAAATAGTAGATATTAAATCAATCGAACATAATTCCAAACGATATGATATAGAAACAAGGGATAACCATAACTTTTTTGCTAACGACATATTGGTGCATAATTCAAACTTTGCTATCATGAGTGATGGCAAGGGTCCATTGATCCCAGCTAAAAGAACTTCTACTTTGGATATGGAAGATTCAAGTTTTTTCAATTTCCAAAAGATTTTTGATAAATATGACTTTAAAACTCTCATTATGAATACTATGCTTATGGCTACAATTTACAATCCCGATTATAATTATGGTGTATCCATCCACGGAGAACTTTGTGGTGGATTTTACCCAAATACTCCTGTAATACCTGGAGCTAAGCAAGTTCAAAAAGAAATCAAGTACAGCAACGATACTGAGTTTATAGTATTTGATATCCGTATTTACAATAAGGATGGCGGATACATATTCTTAAGTCATGAAGCCGTTGTTCGTGCTTGCGAGGAATTAGATATTCCTGTTGTTCCTATTCTTTTCACAGGCACTTTAGACCAATGTCTTGCATGGTCTGCTGAGCATAATGCTGATCCTTCGGAAGTTTGGAAGATTTTTGGAATGCCTCACGAAGTTCCTAACAACATTAGAGAGGGACACGTAATCAAACCTGCTGCTTCCCTATTCAATTCTGATTCTCGTATCATATTCAAAGATAAGAATGATAAATTCAAAGAAGGTAATGAAAGAAAACCTAAGCAGAAAGTGGAAAAAATCCCCTTCTCAACTCAGATGAATGAGTTATATAACGACATTACTTCTATGATCTGCATACCTAGATTTAACAATGTTACTTCTAAGTTTGGTGAGTATACCATTAGAAATTTCGCTGATCTTATGAGATTGATGACTGACGACATATTTGAAGATCTCAAAAACGATGAAAATATGAGTTCTTTAACTGCCGTTGAAAAGGCAACTTTAAAAGACGATACCATTAGAAGAGTTTCAGCATTCATGGGTGCTAACAAAAAGGACTTGTTTTAATTGTGTGGGAGTGTAGTCCAATTACATTCCCACTTTTTTAGAAAATAGGCTATAATAGAATCATAGTAAGAAATAAGAGGTTTACATGCAAGTTCTTGATTACATTATAAAGATCAGAGAAACACAAGGCACTAATGCCAAATTGGATTTATTGAAGACCGCTATGATAGATGACAATTTTAGAAGTGTGTTGTATTATACTTACAACCCCTTCTATAACTATTATATTCGTAAGATCCCTTCCGTTAGGTCTGAACATTATTCCCATTTAACTAAAACTGTAAATGATATGTTCATATTGCTCGACAATTTGCGAGAGAGAGTATTTACAGGAAACCTAGCAATAGATCTAGTTGCAGAATTTATTAAAGGTTCAGATGCTAAACTAGCAGAATTACTTATTCTAATTCTGGGCAGAGATCTTAAGATGGGTGTAAATACTACTTCTATTAACAAAGTTTATCCAGGTTTAATTCCCACCTTTGATGTTATGCTCGCTGATGCTGGCATTCCTCTTGAGAAAGTGTTGAAAGATAATGAATGGGTATATGTTCAAAAAAAGAGTGATGGAAAGAGATGTATTGCTATTTGTAAAAAGAATTCCATCGAATTCTTTGCCCGTAGTGGCAAGGAGATTGAAAATCTTTCTAGACATGAAGCATTAAAGAATAGCATTGCCACACTTAGAAATTGCTACATAAAGGAAGACTTTATTCTTGATGGCGAATTAATCATCGAAAATGAAGACGGAACTGATGCAGATAGACAAATTAGTAATGGACTTATAATGAAAAAGAATCTTCCCAAGGAAGAGGTTGAACGATTTTCTTTTATAGTTTGGGATATTCTATCCTTGGAAGACTTTCAAAATGATTCAAACACTACCCCTTACGAAGAACGATACTACACGCTCATCAACAACATTAAATGGTTTAATAAGCTAAAAGTAATTGAAACTTTTGTAGCTACTACTGCCGAGAAAGCAATGGAAATTACTAACGATTTTATGAAAAGAGGATTTGAAGGATCCATCGTTAAGACTCCTTATCACTTCTACAAACGCAAACGTAGTAAGGATTGGATAAAAATAAAAGGTTGGAATGAAATAGATCTTAGAGTTATTGGATATGAATATGGAAATTCTGGTACTAAATACGAGTCTTGTTTAGGGGCATTAGTTTGTTCTAATGGGACAATAAATTGTTCTGTAGGATCAGGATTTTCCGACGAACAACGATTGAATATAAAAGAAGATGTTGTTGGAAAAATCATTTCCATTAAATATAACCAATTGATTAAAGATGTTGACGGCAATTATAGTTTATTTTTACCAGTTTTTATTGAGGTAAGACAAGATAAAGAAGAACCTGATACCATGGAAAAGGTTTTTTCCGAATTAAATCAAAAATAATAGGTGCAACAACCACTTAGGTGAGATATTAATGAAGGTTCGTCAAGAACCTTTTGATGAGGATTAAATGACAACTAAGAAAGACAAGCTATTCATGGATGTAGCAGAAAGAACCAGTACCGAATCTTCATGTATATCCAAAAAAGTTGGATGTGTAATAGTTAAGGATAAACGAATCATATCAATGGGATACAATGGTACTCCTAGCGGTTACACAAACTGTGATTAGCAATTTGATAGTCAAGCTAGACATTTTATTAAACCGTAGGAATTACGACCCCTACACCATGCCTGGTCGGATATTCATGAAATACATGCGGAAATGAATGCAATAATGTTTGCTGCCAAGAACGGCATTCCTATAGATGGGGCTACACTATATTGCACATTATTCCCCTGTCAACATTGCTTGAAGAATTTATTACAATGCGGTATTAAGAAGATCATCTATCGTGATGAATATGATTTAGGTCAATACGATCAAGACTTTTTAAGCTTCATTAAAAAGAACATAGAGATAAAGAAATATGAAAGTTGATGGAATTTACTGCCCTTCCTGTCACGGATACATACCTATTAAATTCAAGAATGGAGTTGGATTCTGTTTTATGTGTGGTGGTGGTTATGTTTATCCAAGAGGGTTTGGAGAAACTGAGGAAGACAGAGAGGAAATCGTTCAATGGTTAATTAATTTAGTTGATAAATATGAAAAGGAAGAGAAATGAGATACAATCACCAGTTGAAGTATTATTGCCATATCTGTGATAAGCATTTAACTCTGGCTAGGTCTTATGATCCTAACTATGGTTATCCCTAGCATTTAGAAATGGTTAAGCGATGGGACTAGGAACGGTTCGCCATGGACATTTACAAGCACATTAAGGAACATGGTAGAATAAAGGAAACAATATTAGTGGATAATCTATTTGAATATGGAAAAGATCAACATAGAGATAACTAAAGACGGAATAGGGTTTCTTGCCCTCATTCCCGAATTAAATGTACATTCGTATGCGGACACTTTGGAATAGGTGTTAGAGTTTATTAAGTAGAACATACCTAGAATATAATCAACAATATAAGCAGATGGGGGAGATGTGACAATCTCCCATTTGCGTTTTTAAGGAGAAAACATGGGAGACAAAGGGCATTTTTGGATTAGTATAGTCAAATCCGTAATTCGAATTGCAGGGTTTGGAATAGCTATTGTTAATCTAAATGTAGGATTAGTATTGCTGATGGTAGCAGAATTATTAGGGATACTTGAAGAAGTAGTAGACAAGAGAGGAAAGTAACTCACAGTTATTTCCTTAAATCAGCTAAATTATAATTAAACGATAAAGGAGTTTTGAAATGAAAAAGGTAGTAGTAATCGACAAGTGTCAAGATTGCAAGTATTATAATTGCAAGTTACGTCAATTAGCGGGATTAATCCCTAAAGAATGCCCTCTTGTAAACTATTGGGATTTACCTAATGCAAATTGGGATACCCTTCTTAAGATAGACATTTCCAATAATGAAACATTAGGAGTCTAAGTGTTGAATTATGCCTAAAAAGGATTATTACAGCATATTGGGAGTGGGCAAATAGTCTACTCCCGATTAGATTAAGAAGCAATATCGTAAACTGGCTTAGAAAATTAATCAATGTAGTTTTGTTTATAAATGATAATTATATACAAGGAGAATGTTCTATGTATATAGTATATAAAACAACAAATTTAATTAATAAAAAAATCTATATTGGTTTGCACAGAACCCAAAATCTTAATGATAATTATTTAGGAAGTGGCAAATATCTAAAATTAGCTATTAAAAAGTATGGTAAAAAGAACTTTTCAAGGGAAATATTAAAGATATGCTAGACAAAATTATAGGCTAATTTTTATTAGATTGAATTTATTAAACTATTTGATGCAAAAAGGAAGGGATACAATATATGCAATGGAGGACAGGGTGCTTCCAAAATTATGGATTTAGAAACCAGAAATAAAATAAGCAAAAGTGTTTCTGGAGAAAATAACCCTTTTTATGGAAAGAGACATTCTTAGTAGACCAAAAAGATTTATTTTATTGGAGAAACCAATGCTTTTTATGGAAAGAGACATTCTTAGTAGGCTCGTAAAAAGATTAGTAAAGGTAATAAGGGGAAACGAAGAACTTAGGAATATAAAAAATGGCTTTCTAGTATCAAATCTGGTAAAAACCATCATTTTTATGGTCAGCATTTAACAGCTATCCATCGAGAAAAAATAAGTTATTCTATTTCTGGATAGAAACATTGGAATTATGGAAAATCCCCATCTTAGGAAACTCGTAAGAAAATGAGTTAGTCTCATTTAGGGAATAAACATTATTTATATGGAAAACATTTGTCAGAAGAAACCAAATTGAAATTGAGTATTGGAAGATTAGGATAGAAACATTGGAATTATGGAAAATCCCCATCTTAGGAAACTCGTAAGAAAATGAGTAATTCTCTAAAAGGGAAAAAGATGTCGGAAGAAACAAAAAAGAAAATATCTAATTCTAGAAAGGGAATGGTTTTTACCGAATAGCATAAGGAAAAAATAAGAAATAGTCTTAGAAAGCGTTACTAGAAAAATGAAGGTTTAAATGAAACATAATTATTATTAGATTTTAGGTGTATCAAAAGATGTCACTGAAAAATAGTTGAAAAAACGATATAGAGAACTGGCTAAGCAGTATCATCCCGATAAAAATCCTGGCAACAAGCAAGCTGAGTAGAAGTTCAAAGAAATTGCTGAAGCTTATTAGGTTTTATCTGATCCTACAAAGAAACAAAATTATGATAATTACGGAACTTCTTAGTTTGATGCTCAAGGATTCAATTGGAATAATTTTACTCATGGTGCGGAATTTGACGACATATTGAGAAATATATTCGGAGGTTCACCTTTTGGTAACTTTAGCAGAGGGTTTCAAGATAATGCAAGACAATCTCCATCTCAAGAGCAGAAAAGAGTTTATAGGCAATTTTTAGACTTGCCTTTATCGGTTTAGGAAATGTATAATGGTGTAGAAAGAAAGTTTAAGATCAATATTATGTAGTCTTGCAAGAAATGTTAGGGGACGGGATCCTAGGATGGATAGATTAAAGTTTGTGATGCGTGTGGAGGTACAGGTAAAAGGGTGACGGTTTCACAACAAGGAATGATGCAATTTCAACAAATAACACAATGTGGTAAATGTGCAGCAAGCGGAAAGATAATAGCTAATCCTTGTAAAACTTGCCATGGATAGAAGTATTCCCTAGTTCCAAAACACATTAAATCCAAGATCCCTGCGGGAGTAACCTTAGGAGTTTCTATTAATCTTTATAGAGATGATGTTAATTAGGTTGTAGGCAATATTAATTCAGTTAAGTCTGGAAAATATCAATTATCTTAGTCTAATCCATTAGATGTTATCTATTCTCCTAAAATTAATATAATACAAGCTATATAGGGTGTTAAGGTGAGATTTAAGTATTTGGATGGATAGAAAATTTAGGTTGTATTTCCTGAAGGAATTAACAATGGACATCAAGTTATTTTCCCTAATAAGGGAATCAAGTATATTGGAAATGGGCAAATTGGTAATTTAATAGTTCAAGCATAGGTACAAATGCCCAAATTTAATGAATTTACAACATAGCAAAAAGAATCATTTAAAAGTTGGAAGGAAGCAATTAAATGAAATATGAAAATATATCAGCTTTAAAGCAATTAATATAGGCTTATAAGAGTATTACCCTTTAGAGATTACAGGAATTTAAATAGTTCAATGCCCGAGCAATCATGAAACAGTTAACAGGCTTAGCTACAACGCATTGCAAACTTTGTAGTTATCTATTTGATAAATATGAAGTAGACAATGATTATTACAGTAAGGATTAGATATAGCTATTATGCTCTAAATGTGTCCATGCAGCAAAACCTGGTGAAGGTAGAAGAAAGTGTGGCTATTGCTTCTCAACTAGAGGAAGATAGGAAATACTTAAATCCTCTACCATTGAAGAATTATACGAGAATATACAAGTAAGAATAGATTACTTAGAAAATGAATTATTACCAACAGTATAGGAGAACAAATGAAAAAACTAACCATCATTGGCTGGTCTCTGTGGCTCATTAGTATTGCTGCAACATTGATATTGCGCAAGCTAAAGTTACAGAATTATTTAGGAATAGCCCAAGTTTCTATGTGGATCTTCCTCATATACGCTAACACTTGCCAAGTCCTATTTAACAAAGAAATATCTAACAAGGCAAAGGGAACCTTACATGAAAAAGTTCAAAATAATAAGAGTTAAGCAATATTAGACGATTCAACCAGATAATATTGTAACAACAATAAAATGGGAGAAAGATAGGGATATCACTAGTGATTAGGCTAGTAAGCTTAGAGTTTCTCCTACAGGAATCGTTTAGAGATTGCATCTGGGAATACAATTACCATTGTTTGATTTGATGTAGGGAATTGTATTTAAAGCTACTTGGGAAAGAGATGATAATTACAGGGTTATTTGGTAGGGAGACTTAGAATAGCAGAATGGCGATCCTTGGAAGATGTTTGCAAAGAGACATATGCGTAGAAAGAAATAGAATCCTGTTGAGATGGGTTAGACAATATGAAATTTCATGTATCATCCAACAAGAACCACACGATAGCAATCCTTTCTAAATAGAGCATGTTTAATTGCAAGATATTAGACCCATACTAGGGAAAGATATTTGAAATTGAATATCCTAAGATTTAGGTAACCTATTATCCCGCAGATTTTAGATTGTTTTTGCATTATAATGCATATCCAAACCTTTCGGCTGATCCTACACACCAAATATTGTTAAACGCAGAAGATACACATAAATTGAAAGTTGTAAATCAGGTTGGAAACTTATGGGAAATCAGAACGGATATAGAAGGAAATGTCTTTAGAATAGAAATGGATTCATACAGCATTGATTTTAGCACCTTTCCTGATTATGCATCTAATTTATTAGATATGACTATAATGATGGGTTCATATCAAGATGTGGTTAATCTTTCATTTCAATTTGATAAGGAGCTAGCTTGAAACGGATCGCAATTATTGGTTACGGAGCTGCAACTATAGGATTCCTCCAAGGATATATGGAAGGAGACTCTTTCAATTCAAGGGATTATCACATTGACATTTATGATCAAAATAAAGAATAGAATGCTGGAGGACTAGGAGGATTAGCATATGATGGAAAGCTTAATGTTGGAGAGTATTGCGGTTCAGATGAATTAATCCCTCTTGATGTTCAGGAGAAGGTTCTCAAGTTCTTTCTATCTCACAGCGATTATAAGGATTAGAAGAGAAAGGAATAGGAAGATGAGTTCATTAAGAAGTTCTCCGTTGATTTGTATGAAAACAATATGCAATTAGTTCAACAGAGAACATTTCATCTGGGAACGGATCAGCTGAAACAGGTTAACTCTAAGATTCTGTTAAACTTTGAGAAGAAGATATTCGGTGAATACCACATTAAATTTCATTTCGGACAAAAGATAACTGAGAATGATTTATCATGGTTGACGGAGAAATATGATACTGTAATATTTGCGGTTGGAAGATATGGAACTAATCTCATTGATTCGGTTATTAAGACATACAGGGGAAATGATAATATAGTATAGTCCAACAACAAGGTTGATATAGGTGTTAGATTCGAATTACCTTCCTCTATTCCATCTATTAAAAGGTTAGACAAAGCACTATATGAATGGAAAATAAAGTACAAGACTAGAAATAATATGATCGTAAGAACCTTTTGCCACAATCCCAAAGGATTTGTTGTGACTTAGAATTTAGATATTCTAGGACAGAAAATAGCTATAGTCAATGGACACTCAAAGAAAAGTGAAGTTTCTGATAATACTAACTTCGCTATACTAGTCACTCAAGAGTTCACTCGTCCGTTCAACGATAGTGTCTTATATGGAAAGATAATTTCCCAGCAAGCTAATTTACTAGCTGGTTCTGATGATAGAGTAATACTTCAGACTCTGGGAGACTTTATGAACAAGAAGAGAAGCAAGCATCTATTTAGAGTTAAACCTACGTTAGATAAGTCCAAATATGTATTAGGAGACCTAACTTATGCGCTTCCAGCTAAGACTTATTAGGCTTTAATTGAATTTATC
>Ga0209201_1004823_pt1 | contig 10575 bp, 10 predicted proteins | sample AD_UKC055_MetaG_FD_184411 | JGI IMG/M metagenome (GOLD analysis project Ga0209201, IMG submission 184411) | Active sludge microbial communities of municipal wastewater-treating anaerobic digesters from USA - AD_UKC055_MetaG (SPAdes) (version 2) | ecosystem: Engineered > Bioreactor > Anaerobic >... | reverse complement strand
GGGAATATTTATGCAGGGGGGTTGGCATGGAATGATCTTTTTGGAGAAAGTGCAGGAGGATCCGACGCCTTTTTAGTAAAAATAGCTCCTGATAAAACTCATATCTGGGAAAAACAGTGGGGAGGGACGGGGGACGATGCCTCCCGGGCTCTTGTATATGATGAAATTGAGGACACCATCTATGTTGCAGGTGGTAGAGCTTCCATGATAAAAAAATTCTCAAAAGATGGGAAAGAACTATGGCAATTAGAAGGACACGGAGTTCTTTCAATGACTCAAGATGATCAAGGGAATGTTTTTATCGGTAGTGGAGATGTTGAAAGTCTTGTTGAGAAATACAATTCAAAAGGGGAAAAGATATGGGGATCTGCCGTATATAAAGATGCCATTGCTCATGCAATAGCATGTGATAGCTATGGTAATGTATATGCGGCAGGAGTACAGAACAACAATAATTTCCTTATAAAGATCTCTGCATCTGAGATGGAGTGAGTATATTTTTAAGCATATTGGTGACCTGTGAATGCAGATCTGCATGCATTGAACGGCGTGAAATTTCAACAAGTGCTAAAAAAACACCTTAATTTAATGCTTGACTTTAAGATTGTTCAAACTTATACTTTGAATTATCTTAAAGGAGGTGTCAATGTGGATTGAAAGAGATTTAGTGGAAAGATTAAAAAAATCTGTTAATTCAAGACCTGCCGTTTTCGTAACCGGTGCAAGACAGACCGGAAAGAGTTCGCTTCTGAAAAAAGAGTTTCCTGATGCGGAATATGTCTCTTTTGACAGGATCATTCACGCAAAACAGGCGGAGGAATCTCCGGAATATTTCTTAAAGAGTCTGGAAAAACAGACAATTCTTGATGAAGTCCAATATGTTCCGGAAATATTCAGAGAACTCAAGGTTGTTATTGATAATGAGAGAAGCAGATACGGTAAATGGCTCCTTACCGGAAGTCAGGTTTTTGAACTTTCAAAAAACATCAGTGAAAGTCTTGCAGGGCGAATAACCCTTCTTCATCTTGAGACATTGAGTGCAAACGAAATAAGAAATTCAGATGCCGGAGAACTGAAAAATTATCTGTGGAAAGGCGGATACCCTGAATTATGGAGCAACCCTGATCTGGATCATTCTGAATTTTTTGAAAGTTATATAAAAACTTATGTCGAAAGAGATCTCCGGTCAATTGTCGATGTAAAAAATCTTAGTGATTTCAGGAAATTCTTCATAATTTTAGCCGCACGGGCAGGCCAGCTTATAAATTACAGAGATATATCAAAAGAGGTCGGAGTAAGCGATGTAACTATAAAAAACTGGCTGTCAGCTCTGCAGATCTGCGGACTCATTTATCTCCTTCCCCCATATTATGAGAACATTGGAAAAAGACTGACAAAAACTCCGAAACTCTACTTTGCCGACCACGGACTTCTGTGTCATCTGCTCAACATAACAACACTTGAATCCTGGCACAGCCATATATTTAAAGGAGCTTTATGGGAAAATTTTGTCATGATGGAGCTTATAAAATCCTATGGAGCAATTCCCGGCAGAAATCTTTTCTTTTACAGAGATCAGAATGGAGTTGAAATAGATTTTATTGTCATTGGAGGCGACAAACTGTTTCTGATTGAGGCAAAAGCCGCAGAACAACATGGCAGCATGAAACTTAATTTCAGCAAGGTGGCTCCGCTATTTAATAAAAAATATAAAGTCGAATCAATAATTGCACAGAACATTTCGGAATCAAAAGTGTTCAGATTTAGAGATTTCAGTGCATTCAACCCTCTCTACTGCAAGAATCCAGATATTTGAGGAAATTAAATTTGAATGTTTTAAGAAAATTCGTAGTTTTATCACACTAAAGCATCGTAAACTTTTTTATGGGGGCTGATATGAAGCAGTTTTTTTCAATGATTTCAATTGTTGTGCTGGTTCTGTTCTTTTTTATTTCATGTGATAACGAAACAAAGAACACAAACGATGAAGAGGTGAGTGATCAGGAAACCGGCGACGAAGAAGCTAACGACGACGAAGCTTCAGCGATCGAGCTTAAATACAAAAAAGCGGATGAACATGCAGATGCGGTTTCAAAAGAGATCGTTGCGGCAAATTCAGCTCTTGCGATGGATCTTTTCAGCAAACTTTCATTTGAGGAAAGCGGTGTGAACATGATGATCTCTCCTCTTTCAATTTCAATAGCGATGGCGATGGTGACAAATGGTGCAAGTGATGAAAATCTTGCCGAAATGAAAGAAGTTCTCGGTTTCAAGGATATGACCATGGAAGCAGTTAATGCACAGTTTTATGAATTAATTCAGTCACTTGTTGAAGCCGACAAAGACCTTGTCCTTTCAATTGCAAACTCTGTCTGGATGGACGACCTGTTCGAGCCGAGAGTAAAAGAAGCGTTCCTTGATGCACTTCTTGAAAGTTATGAAGCGGAACCTTTCACAATTGATTTTCAGGCAGATGGTGCAAAAGATACAATAAATTCATGGGTAAGTGAAAACACAAATGGCAAGATCGAAAAAATAATCGAAGAGATCGGTGCTGACACAGTGATGTATCTTATCAATGCGATATATTTCAAAGCGGCATGGACAATCACTTTTGACAAAGAATCAACCTATGACGGACAGTTCACACTTTCTGACGAATCAACCAAAACTGTTCCAATGATGACATTCAAAGATGCTCAGGATTTTGATTTTTACAGCTCCGGCTGGGAAGATGGAGATTACAGTGTAATAAGACTTCCTTACGGCAGAGGAAAGTTTGCATTTTACGGCATCATCCCCAACAGCGGTTCAATTGACGAATTTATATCCAAAATGGCAGAAAACGGTCTGGAAAGTTACTTTAAAAACCTTGTTGAGACAGAGGAAGTCCCTGTAATTATGCCAAAATTCAAGTTTGAATATGAAAAATCTCTTGTTGATATTTTCAAGACACTGGGTATGGAAAAAGCATTTGCTGAAGGAGGGTTTCTTAATCTTGCCGATCAGGGTGAAGGACTTTACATTTCGGATATAAAACACAAGACTTTTATTGAAGTGAACGAAGAGGGGACGGAAGCCGCCGCAGTCACATCGGTTGAAGTCGGCGAAACATCAATGCCGGCAGGTTTTTACGGTACACGCCCTTTCGTTTTCGTTATCCGTGACGACCGTTCTGGCACAATCCTATTTATCGGAAAAGTTGAAGATCCTTCAGTTGAAAAGTAAACTGATAAAACAAGTTGTTTAGGAGGTTGAAATGAAGCAGTTATTTCCTATGGTTGCGGTTTTTACTGTTTTGATGTTTTTTGTATCGGGGTGCAAAAGCAGTTCAGAGAAAATCAGTGACAGCGATATTAATAACTCAATCAGCGACAATGATCTTGTTTACAACGAGAATGATATTAACAACTCAATCAGCGACAATGATCTTGTTGACACCGGATCAGATAAGGAAGTTATTGATGCTGTTGACAATGACAGTGAAGAAGAATCTCCCGAAACACTTCTTAAATACAAAAAAGCAGACGAGCACGCTGAAGCAGTTTCAGAAAATATCGTTAAAGCCAACTCCGATCTCGGAATGAAGATATTTGATGCAGTTTCTTCAAATGAGACAGGGAAAAATGTAATGATTTCCCCTCTTTCGATTTCAATTGCGATGGCGATGGTGACAAATGGTGCGAGTGGCGAAAATCTTAAAGAAATGAAAGAAGTCCTCGGTTTTAACGAAATGGAAATGAGTGCGGTAAATACTCAATTTTACAAATTAATACAATCACTCGTCGAAGCCGACAAAGACATGGTCCTTTCAATTGCGAATTCTGTCTGGATGGACGACAGTTTTAAACCTTATGTTCTTGAAACATTTCTTAAAGCTCTCATAGAAAATTACGGAGCTGAGCCGTTCACGATTGATTTTCAAGCACAAAAAGCAGTGGATAAAATAAATTCATGGGTTTCAGAAAACACAAACGGCAAAATTCCTACAATAATTGATGAAATAGGTGAAGATGCTGTGATGTATCTTATCAATGCAATTTATTTCAAAGCGGCATGGACTACTGAATTTTATAAGGATTGGACTTATGACGGAAAGTTTAAGATTTCTGATGGATCAGAAAAAACTGTAAAGATGATGCTTTTTAGAGAAAATCAAACTTTGCAATATAAAAATACCGGTGATTACAGAGTTGTCCGTCTTCCTTACGGTAGAGAGAAATTTGCTTTCTACGGCATTCTTCCTGATGAAAAATATAACATTGATGAATTTATCACCGATATGAAAATCAACGGTATTGAAAAGTATCTGGAAGATGTTCGTGCCGTTGAACTGCCGGTATACATTCCCCGTTTTAAGTTTAATTTTGGAGTGTCGCTTGTCGATATTTTTAAAAGTTTTGGAATGGAAAAAGCATTTGAGACAGGAGGATTTTTAAACCTTGCCGACCCTGGCGCCCCACTCTACATTTCAAACATTCTTCATAAGACATTCATCGAAGTTAATGAAGAAGGAACAGAAGCTGCTGCTGTAACGGTAATAGAAGATTCTGGCGATACCGGCGAAGAAGAAGAGGCCCCACCGTCTTTCCGTGCCGACAGACCATTTGTTTTTGTAATCCGTGACGACCGTTCCGGCACAATTCTCTTCATCGGAAAAGTTGAAGATCCGACTGCGGAATAGCATTCCGGTTTAAACACAAGAAATTCCAATTACATAGTTTTATCCTTAAGTAAGGGTTTTCTTTGACAAATTCATTTTTCAGCATATTTTTCAATCTGCTGGCTGTTTTAAAAAATTGCAAAAACTGTTTGTCCCGGAGGGAAAAATGTTACATGGACCTGCTGCAAAACTCGGCAAAGACAATGCCTCTGCCGTGAAATCAAAACTCGGTCTCAAGCTGTTTGCTGTCTATGCTTTGATCTATGCCGGATTTGTTGTTATCAACATGGTCGATCCGAATATGATGGAGATGAAGATTGTTGCCGGTCTTAATCTCGCTGTAGTTTACGGATTCGGACTGATAATTCTCGCCATAATCATGGGGATAATTTATAACGGGATCTGTACAAATTGTGAAGACAGTATGAACAAACCTGAAAAAAACACTGAAAAGGGAGGAGAAAAATGATTTATACAACTTCTCCTATCGCCATAGGGCTCTTTTTATTTTTTGTTTCGTTTGTTCTTTTCCTGAGTTTTTATTTTGCCAAGAAAACCAAAACATCTGCTTCATATTTCGCCGCAGGGGGAACCATTCACTGGGCTGTAAACGGGATCGCTTTTGCCGGTGATTATCTTTCCGCAGCTTCATTTTTAGGCATCTGTGGAATGATAGCTTACTACGGATTTGACGGATTCCTATATTCGATCGGATATCTTGCCGGCTGGGTCGTTGCCCTTTTTGTTGTTGCAGAACCGATGAAACGGCTTGGCAAATATACTTTTACCGATGCACTTGACTCACAGTTCAATTCAAAAAGCATTCAGCTTCTTGCCACAATAAGCACGCTTGTTGTTTCGATCTGCTATCTCATTCCGCAGATGGTGGGAGCCGGTGCACTTGTCACACCGCTTCTCGGACTGCCTCACTGGGTTGGAGTTGTGATGGTAGGTGCCATCGTTATTTTTATTGTTGCAACTGCCGGAATGACATCAACAACCTATGTCCAGTTCATTAAAGGCGGTCTTCTGATAGTTTTCTCAACTATTCTTTCTGTTTATATTTTCAGCAACGGCATTAACCTTAAACCGCATGCAGATTATCACGAATTTAAAACGATTCCCGTAGTTGTTGACGAAAACGGTGAAGTTTCAATATCTGACAGCGAATATGCTTTTGCCGATAAAACCACCGTAAAAGACGACACTTTTGTTAAACTTATAAAAGACAGCGTTCCAAGCTGGTGGAAACTTAAAAAAGACCATCTTGAGGAAACAATTTCTATCGAAAAAACAACAGATGGCAAAGTTCTTTTTAATGGAGAACCGAAAGAAAAAGGGAAATTCTATTCTGTAGGGCATGCAAGCAGGATCGTTGTTGACGGAAAAGAAGTTGAAAAATCGGGACATCTCGGCCCGGGCTCATTTTTATCAACAATCGACAACAGTGAAATCGTCCGTTTTCTTCCGGTAAAGTTTAAGCACAACGGAAACTCCGTGTCTTTGTGGCAGCAGACTGTAACAAAGGGCTCAAAGATCATGAGACCCGGTCTTCTTTTTAAGATCGACGGCAATTCAACTTTCCTTCAGAAACTTAACTTTATTTCGCTTATGCTTGCACTGTTTCTTGGAACTGCGGCACTTCCGCATATTCTGATCAGATACTACACTGTTCCAAGTCAGAAAGATGCCAGGAAATCAACGATCGTAGCTATTGCCGCAATCGGATTTTTCTATATTCTCACTCTTTACATGGGTCTTGGGGCAATGGTAAACGGAGTGCTTGATGTTGAAAGTTCCAATATGTCTGCACCGCTTCTTGCAAAATTTTTCGGAGTGGGACTGTTTTCAATAATTTCAGCGATTGCATTTGCAACCGTTCTTGGAACTGTAAGCGGTCTTATTGTCGCCGCATCAGGAGCTGTTGCACATGACCTTATGGACAGATTTCTTGCAATTAAAATGACAGACACCCAGAAAGTCAGAGCAGGTAAACTGTCTGCTGTAGTTGTCGGAGCACTTGCAATAATGATGGGAATAATTTTTAAAGGGGTGAATGTCTCTTTTCTTGTGGGGCTTGCTTTTGCAGTAGCCGCATCAGCAAATCTTCCCGCGATTCTCATGCTTCTTTTCTGGAAAGGAACAACTGCCAAAGGTATTGCGGCTTCAATATTTGTAGGCATGACTGCTTCCTTGTCGATCATCGCCCTTTCTCCGACAATGTATGAAGTTTACGGACTTGATCCAGCAACAGCAATAATTCCGCTGAGCAATCCCGGAATTATATCAATACCGCTGAGTTTTATTACCCTGGTTGTCGTTTCTATAATCACAAAAAAAGATAACAGCACAAAAATTTCCGCTCCGGTATAGATAAAGCTAAAGACTCTGCGAAAAAATCTTTAATATTTTTAATAGATTGACATTCACTGTAATTGTTGTATAACTTTTGCGTGCTGCCGATCAGAAATAGTTTGGAAGGCAACATCGGATTTAGTTATGGATCTCTGGTCACACCATGGACAGTCGTCCAGTAATTTTATTTAACCATGGTAAGTTTTTGAGAGAGAAAGAATGAACATTTATGTTGGAAACCTCGCTTACAATTTAAGCGAAGACGAACTCAAGGCAGCTTTTGAAGCATTTGGAAAAGTTGAATCAGCAAGATTTGTAACTGATCGTGACACCGGCCGCTCAAAGGGTTTCGGTTTTGTCGAAATGCCGAACAAAGATGAAGCAACCAAGGCCATTAACGCTCTTAACGGCACTGAACTTCAGGGCAGAACACTTACTGCCAATGAAGCTCGTCCACGCGAAGAAAGAGCGCCAAGAACCGGTGGCGGCAATTACGGTAAGAAATACTGATCCCCCCTTTTAACTTCTAAAAGTCCTCACTCACAATAATATTTGACAAACCATTTTTAATAGTATTAGCTTCTTTAGGGTTCTGTTTTTTAATTAATTTTAGGAGGATGATATGAAAAGAGTTCTTCTTGCTACCGACAAACCTTTTGCCGCAAAAGCTGTATCAAAAATTCAGGAAATTTGTGACAAGGCGGGGTATCAGCTTGTCAAACTTGAGTCCTATACTTCACCTGACCAGCTCAAAGAAGCGGTAAAGGATGTTCATGCAATAATAGTCAGAAGTGATCTGATAACCAGAGAGATCATGGATGCCGCTCCAGAACTTAAGATCGCTGTAAGAGGCGGTGCCGGCTTTGATAACATTGACTGCAAAGCCGCTGCTGAAAAAGGGATAGTGGTCATGAACACCCCCGGAGTAAATGCAAATGCAGTCGCAGAGCTTGCGATCGGTATGGCAGTTTATGTTGCAAGAGGACTTTTCACCCCGAAAACCGGCGGAGAGCTTCTTGGAAAAACTATCGGAATTCATGCTTACGGCAATGTAGGTAAAAATGTTGCCCGTATAGCCAAAGGATTCGGCATGGAAGTTTATGCGTTCGATCCTTTCGTTAAAAAGGAAGCCATTGAAGCAGACGGAGTTAAAGTTGTTGACACAGTTGAAGATCTTTACAAAAAATGTCAGTATGTATCTCTTCACATTCCGGCAAACGATAAAACTAAGAAATCAATCAATAAAAACCTTCTTGCATTAATGCCTAAAGGTGCAACACTCATAAACACAGCAAGAAAGGAAGTGGTATGCGAAGAAGGGCTTAAATTCGTTTTTGAAGAAAGACCCGATTTCAAATATGTGACCGATGTAGCTCCCGACAATGCCGCAGAACTCGCTGAAAAGTTTGCAGGCAGAATATTCTGCACTCCTAAGAAAATGGGAGCTCAGACAAATGAAGCAAACGACAATGCAGCAGAATTTGCCGCAAATAACATCGTAAATTTCTTTGAAAAAGGGGACATCACCTACAAAGTGAACTGATTAAATCACCGGTTACTTCACCCATTCCCATGCACGGAAGTGTTCAATTCCGTTAATGTTACCGAAAGAGACAGGGTCGAGTGTGACAACTATTTTAGGGAAGTTATCTTTGATCATTTCAAGATTGCCGAATTCACGGGAGATAACATTTTCATTACTTAAAATATATGCCGCCTGGACATAGAGAATGGAGTTATTTTTCTTTGCAACAAAATCTATTTCTTTCCCTGAAATTGAACCGGCCTGAACGGAGTATCCTTCCCTTAAGAGGTGAAGCAGAACTGCATTTTCAAGATATTTCCCCGGTGTGTTCTCACGGATCATCGTGCTGAAATATCTGAAAGACGGGTCGTTTATATAAAATTTTCTGTCCCCGGTAAGTATTTTCTTCCCTGCCACATCATATCTTGGTACTTCGTGTATGAAGAAAACATCTTTCAAATATTCAATATAGTTCCCGATAGTGACAGAGTTGGTTTTCCCGCCATTACTGGTGATAACATTTGCGAGCTTATTTACAGAAAAATAACTTCCGACAGAATCAACAATTAATTCAATAAGTTGATCAAGCAGACGAATATCCCTCACCTGATACCGGTCAACAATATCCCTTAAAATTATGGAATCCCTCAGATTTGAAATATAGTGTCTTATTGTCTCATCATCAGTAAGTTTAAAACACTCAGGCATTCCCCCCGTCTGCATATATCGCGAAAAGGATTCCGCATTATGTCCACTTTCTGTAATGCCGCAAAACTCACTGTAGCTGAAGGGAAAAAGAGTGTATGAAATGTATCTGCCCGAAATTAAAGTTGCGAGTTCACCCGAAAGAAGAGAGGCATTTGATCCGGTTATGAAAATTTCCCAATCCTCTGTAAAATCCTGAGCAAGAGAGTTGACACATTTTTCCCAGCCATCAATTTTCTGAACTTCATCAATGAAAAGAAAACACTTTTTGTTTTCTGAAAGGTTTTTTCTGAATTTAAGTGCAAAATTGAAAAGATCTTCGTGGTTTTTAATAAAGTTGAAGACACCGTATTCCATATTTATGTAAAGTATTGATTCTTTTTTAGAAATCTTTTTATCAACCAGCATATTCATTATCTGGCGGATCAGAAAACTTTTTCCGCATCTTCTCTGTCCGCTGATAACCTTTATCAGTTTGTTCCCTATCCATTTTGAGATGGTGTCAGTCGCAGAAGTTCTTGGAAATCCGGCACTTAACGGTTCTTTTCCCCAGATCTGATATTTGCTTATTGAATCAAACACGACAACCTCCGCTTAAAACATACTTTAAACTTTACCACAAAAAAACACTATTGTAAAGTGTGCTTTAATCGAGTCCCAAAGCAGTTTTGATTTTGTTTCCGATCTCGACCAGGGTTTCATCTGAGACGATGCCTTTGATTTCAACGACTCGTTCTTTTGCGATTGTTCTGACTTGAGCACAATCAGCTTTTGCAGGTTTTCCGGTTTCATTTATCATAACTTCAAATGCGGGAAAAAATCTCTCTATTTTAGTTGTCATCGGCACAACCGAAATTAGTGGAGAGCGGCTGTTCAGCTGATCAATTGAAACCACGACCGCGAAATGGATGTTTTTGGTTTCCGACCCGACTGAAGGATTAAACTGAACTAAAACTATTGACCCTCGTTTAATTTGGCCAATTTTCTTCTGATTCGCTGTTGAATCCATCAAAATCCTCCATATTGCTCTTTAAATTGGCACAATAATCGTCAATCTGGCGGTTTAATTCCGCCTGCGCCTTTTCTGCAATTGCTTCACGAATGAATTTGCTCAGGTTTTTTGGATTGGCCTGCTTGATCAGAAAAAAAGTTCTTGCATCAAGACCGATTGTTATGTTTTTCATGACACACCTCCGAAAACATCTTTCACAATACTATCAGATACACAGCAATGTGTCAATAGTAATTTATATGTATGTTTCGGGCAATAGAATATCATACTCTCATCACCATCTTCGCAACTTCAACATCCATTTTGGAGAATCCG
>Ga0209201_1004822_pt1 | contig 10576 bp, 9 predicted proteins | sample AD_UKC055_MetaG_FD_184411 | JGI IMG/M metagenome (GOLD analysis project Ga0209201, IMG submission 184411) | Active sludge microbial communities of municipal wastewater-treating anaerobic digesters from USA - AD_UKC055_MetaG (SPAdes) (version 2) | ecosystem: Engineered > Bioreactor > Anaerobic >... | reverse complement strand
GGTGATCGAGGCCATCGAAAACGAGCTGAACGGAATCTTCCCGCCCGTCGACGGCAACGAGCTCATGTCGGAGATCTACCGCATCGCCAGGAAGCTGAAGATCAGGCAGGCCATGGAGTCGTAGAGGCCCCCCTGCCGGGACAGGACCCGGATTGACCCGAGGTGCCATGAATGCCAAGGACATAGAACGGATCGTCAGTTCCCTCGACAAGATCCCGACGCTGCCGGTCATCTACTCCAAGCTGGGCAGGCTGCTGCAGTCCCCCGACGCGACGATCGCGGCCGTGAGCAACATCATCTCCGAGGACCAGGTCATCGCCGCCAAGGTCCTGAAATTCGTCAACTCCGCCTTCTACGGGTTCCCGCAGCGCGTCGGCAGCCTGCAGCGGGCCATCGTCATCCTCGGGTTCAACACGATCAAGAATCTCGTCTTCGCCACGTCCGTCTTCGACATGTTCCGGGGCATGGAGACCGGGGGCGCCTTCGACAAGAAGAATTTCTGGAAGCACTGCATCGGCTGCGCCGTGGCCTCGCGGGTGCTGGCCGAGGCGGCGGACCTGCGCAACCCGGACGAGGTGTTCACGGGAGGGCTGCTGCACGACATCGGAAAGCTCGTCGTCGCCGTCCACTACCCCGACAGGTTCAGCGCCGTCATCAACGAGGTCCAGGCCTCCGGCGCCCCCATGGTCGAATCGGAGCGGAAGGTCTTCGGGTACGACCACTGCCAGGTGGGAAGCGCGCTGGCGGCCCAGTGGCGATTCCCCGCCGACACGGCCCAGATGATCGGCGCCCATCACCTGGCCGACGGGGCCCTCCCGGCGCGCAAGGACATCGCGGCCGTGCACATCGGCAATATCCTCGCCATGGCGCTCGGGCTCGGCTCGGGCGGAGAGAAGAAGCTCGCCCCGGTGAACCCGAAGGCCTGGGATCTGCTGGGCCTGAGCCTCAGCAGTCTCGAGCTCGTCATGGAAAAAACCGTGAAGCTTTACAGGGAAAACACCGAAATCCTGGAGATGTGACGTCGCGGAGCCATCATGCAGGAATCCATGAACCCAGCGGCCGACAGCGGCGACCCCCGGACGATGCAGAAGAGGATCCGGTACCTCGACGAGCAGAACCGCGCCCTCGTCGCGATCCAGGACAAACTCGAGCGCCTCTCCGACTTCCGCTCGGACATGATCCTGTCCCACGACATCCCCGAGATCCTCCAGTCGGGCATCGCCAGGTTCCAGGAACTCGTCAAGACGGAGGCCTGCTCGGTCTTCCTCGTCGACGAGAACGGCTTCGAGTTCCGCCACGAGATCTCGATCCCCGAACGGGTCGCATCGCTCATGGAGCGGGAGATCGACGCCCAGATCATGTCGGGCACTTTCGGCTGGATCATCAGCAGCGGCACGCCCGCCTGCATCCCCGCGGAGGTCTTCGGCAAGGCGGAGAGCCGGCGGCTCAGCGTCATGATCGCGCCGCTGTCGAACAAGGAGCGGACGCTGGGGGCCGCCACCATCGTCTTCGAACAGGACGAGGACTTCATCCGCCAGCAGACGCTGAAACTGCTCTACATCCTCTCGGGCTTCTTCTCCCTGTCGCTGGAGAACGCCTACCTCTTCGAGGACCTCAAGAAGAGCTATTTCGACACGATCCGCGCCGTGGCCAACTCCGTTGAGGCGCGGGACGCCTACACGCGGGGCCACTCGAACCGGGTGGCCGCCATCGCCAAGATCATCGCCGCCGAGATGGGCTGGGGCCGGCGGGACCTCGAGATGATCGACTGGGGCGGCGTGCTGCACGACCTCGGCAAGGTGGGCATCACCGACACCATCCTCAACAAGCCGGGCAAGCTCACCGACGGGGAGTTCGCGATCATGAAGACCCACCCGTCGATCGGCGCCCAGATCATCGGCGGCATCGCCTTCCTCGAGCCGCTGCTGCCCTACATCGCCCAGCACCACGAGCGCTACGACGGCCGGGGCTACCCCGCCGGGCTCAGGGGCGAGGAGATCGCCATCCAGGGCAGGCTCCTGGCCATCGCCGACACCTACGACGCCATGACGTCGGACCGGCCCTACCGCAAGGGCCTCGACGCCCGGATCGCCTACGACGAGATCGTGAAGTGCTCCGGCAGCCAGTTCGACCCGGTCATCGTGCGGGCCTTCGAAAAGGCGTTCAAGGCGGGGAAAATAATATAGGTTCAAATATCACTGCTGGCCAAAATAACCTAAAACGGGTTCAGTGACCCTTATAGAATCAGGGTTTTGGACGGATTCTTTGACATTTTCAAGGTCAGGTTGCTTTCTTCTTTTTTACCTCGTTCAGGATGCTGTCCAATTCAGCTCCGGCTGTTCCTGCAGAGAGACAACCGGCGGTGGCTCGTAGGGCTCATCGAGCCAGACCCACAAGTCCCGGTATGCAAAGAGGTTATACCGCAACATGGCCACCAGGTTCGACAGCGACCACTGGTACTGGGAACGGTGCTTGAGGTACTTCAGCACGAGGATCGCGATCAATGCTGTCCAAATCTGGGTCAACAAGGCGTTGGCTGACGTGCCCACAAAGGTCTTGATCTTCAGGTTCTGCTTGATCGTCTTGAAAAAGATCTCGATCTGCCAGCGGTCCTTGTAGATGGCCGCGATCGTCGTTGCCCCGAAGTCCATATGATTGGTCAGCAGCACGATGAGCTGTTCGTTCTCTGCATCCCAGACCTCCAGCCGTCTCAAGACGACGGGATACTTTTTGTGAGCGTAGAACCCTTCGAGCTCAATGAGCTGATCGCTCAGGATGTTCCGGTTGGTCGGAATCGCTCGTTGTTCCACAACCCGGTAACGGGCATTGCCCTTTTGGCGGGTGACGAAGAAAACCCCGCCCTGGTTCCAGGACCAGAAGAGCGAGAAGTCGACATAGCCCTTGTCCACCACCACGATCGAACCCGCGGGGAAGTTCAGCGTCCGGGCGATCCGAACCTCGTGGATCTTGCCGGTCGTGACACGGGCAAACACGGGCAAATAGCCGTCATGATCCAGCAGCAGGTGAAGCTTCACGGCCCCCTTGGTTCGTCGGTACTTGGCCCAGTCAAACAGAGAGGCGCACAGCGGGATGATCGAGGCATCGAGGCTGAAGAGCCGGTTCTTGAACCGGAACTTCCGTTTGCCGAACTCCAGTTGCCGGCAGCGGCCCAGGATCTGATAAAACAACTTCTCGTAGAGCTGCCAGGGACGATGCTCGTTCGCGTAGGCCAGGGTCGAGCGTTTCGGGGCCGTTTGAATGCCCAAATGCCTGGCCTTGCCGAAACAACTGGCCAGGCCCCCGCAGATCTCCCGAAGGGAATGGGCCTGCCCCAGCTGGCAGAACATCATGGCCACGAACTGGTCCCAGCAACTGAACCCTTTGGCGTCTCGATCCGCTCGGGTGGCCTCCACGGCTTCAAAGAACTCGCGTCGCGGAAATAGGTGTAGAATATGACCGAAAATGCTGCTAAATCTGTTCATGAGGGTGCCGCCTTTCAGGATTGAATTTCTTCTCGCAGAGAAACTACTACCTGATCGTGTGCACCCTTTTCAATTACAAAAACCTATTTTGGACAGATGTGTTCAAATATAAAGAATAAAAATACAGAAAGAAAGTCACAAAGCAATGTGTGCTTCATTCTTCACTACTTTTTTGCTCACAGTATTTTAACCTCACAATCACCGTGCGTGCAATATGCAAAATTTTAATTCACAATTCGTTACCAGAGTATGTTGGTGTCATGACATGGCGCCCTGCGGAGCGCGAGTGCTCCAAAAGATGCCAATCCACAAATTAGCAGTTGAAAATACATTATATTAATCGTCGATCGTTCTCGAAACTATCAAGATAGCCCGGTAGTAAATCACCATCTCGCACGGAACAAACAATCATCAAAGCGACAATTAAGCAGTGCATTGGCAAATATTCTTCGAAGCATAATAAATCGATCTCTTCTTATGCTTCTCTAAATCACATTCGGAGGGCACGCATATTGCAAAGATTAAGGTTGGCCGCGTAGGAGATACACCCATGCCCTTCACAAGCATTGTCTCTATTTTAAGAAGTGCAGTGATTACGGGATCCGACATTTTTGATAGATACCAGAGATGGAAGCTTCTTGGAAAAGATGTCGACGCAAAATTACGTCTACTTTACCTCGAGTGCCGACGCAATCTATCTTTTATCGACTGCATAATATTAAAAAACGAATCGGGCGTTTTTATCAACGATCGAGAATTGCTTAAATCCATAAAACTACTCGACGTCGATGTCCTCGAAATGATCTTTATGGAAGGCGAAAAAAGTCATCATTTGTTTGAAGCACTTTCGTCTTCTGCAGCATTCAAACGTGAAGACACGTGGGAAAAAGAAGGGTCCACGCCTTCACGTAACGTGAGCAGAAAAAAGACATTTATTCAACTAGCCATGTTCGTATACATGCGCATTATGGAACTGAAGAAAATTTCGGAATTACCTTCGAGCACCGTAATAATCAAAGACATCAAATATGGTATGCGGTTATCTAACATTAAAGAAGCTTACATCACTTTGGTGAAGATATTACATGCGCACCCCGCAGTAAAAAAATTGGATAATATTGATGATGTACCCGAACTGACATCAGATTTCCCGTGCGTTATTTTCTGATAATAAATGTCACATGGATAAATCAAAATCCATATTTGATAATATTGGTGCCCTAATACCCGGATATCGCGGATATGCCGAACGGGAAGGTCGTCGCCATTGTGACAGGATAGTACGAGAGAGTGTAGCACAAGCTCTCGCAGCATGTGAAAAAGCAGTGCACATCCGTATTGTTTCTGGAGTGAAGCAACAGCATAAAGAAACATTGTACGGCTGGGAGGAAACGCGAAAAAGATTAAATACTCTTTCCACTAATATCAAGTATGCTGCATATGGTGCGTCATCTTTTTTTAGTGACTCGCAAATTAGGAAAGAGGAATTAGAAATGATCATCGTGGACGATTTTGACTTATTGGAAGAGGCACAAACACTGCGAAGGAATATCAATAAAATGAATAAGGCTGATATAGATTCGGCTCTAACCGATCTAGAAGATCGGTTAGAAAGGCGCAACGCGTTAATAAGGGAGCACAAATAAATGCCGCAGCTCATGGAAGTATTGGAATATTTGGATGATTCTGGTCAAACAATGGTAAGGCGGATTCCCGAAAATGGAGAATGCGAAATTAAATGGGGTGCACAACTTACTGTGCGTGAGAGCCAAACGGCTGTTTTCTTTCGCGATGGCAAGTCCCTAGATGTATTTGCCCCAGGTCGTTATGTGCTGCAGACGCAAAATGTTCCAGTTATCGGTAAGTGGGTTACAGGATTTGGTTATGGCCCCAAATCCCCCTTTCGTTCTGAAGTCTATTTTGTCAGCATGAAATTATTTCCAAATCTCAAATGGGGTACAAGAGAGCCAATCCTCTTCAAAGATTCAGAATTGCAGATGATTCGCCTCCGTTCAAATGGCATATTTTCAATTCAGGTTACAAACCCTTTGCTTTTTATAAATAAAATAGTCGGAACTCAGGGAGGCTATAAAAATTCCGATATCTCCGATTATTTAAAAAACATCATCATCTCCAAAATGACAGATGTTCTTGGCAATCACATTAAAAGTATCTTCGATATGCCGAAAGATTTCAATCAATTGGCATTGTTCATAAAAACCGCACTTCAAATGGATTTTGACGGTTTGGGATTATCGTTGCACGATTTATACATTAATACAATATCGTTGCCCCCTGATGTGCAAACCATGATTGATGCGCGCAGTGGAATGTCCGCTGTTGGAAATATGGATGAATTCATGAAATTCAAAGCAGCCATAGCCCTTGAGGGAGCTGCAAACAATCCCGGTGGTGCAGCAGCTACAGGTGTAGGCGTGGGCGCCGGACTCGGAATGGGCTATATTCTTCCACAAATGCTGCAGCAGAGCATTTCGGGAAGCCAAGCAGCCAGCAGTATGTCAAAAGAAGATCCCATGGAGAAAATAAGAAAGCTAAAGGAATTACTCGATATTGGCGCAATCACAAAGGACGAGTTTGAATCTAAGAAAGCAATTCTCTTGAAGGAGATTTGAGTGAAATCCTGCATGCTCGGTATTGTTACAGCACTCTTGTCGTTTGCGATTTGCATTTTCATGTATGAAAACGATCACAGTTTTATTCAAGCCGGCATCGGGTTTTTTCTGTACATATTTCCATTCGTTTTCATTTCCTCTTTTCGATCCGCAATTGCGGCATTTGTTCTTTCTCTTTCTACTATGATTTTATCTTATGTCATTTTCAAGTACCATTACTATGACATTATATATGGTATAGGTTTAGCTTTTGTCATTGGTGGTGCAATATTTACATTCCGAATAAATCCTTATAAGCCTTTTTCACGAACACAATACAAACAAGCTGTCATTGAGCGACACGGTAAACGAACTTAATGGATTGTCGTTTAGTTATTTTTATTTGTTACGACATTTAGGAGTAGAGGTGTCCTATGGCATTTAAAGCAGCGGTATGTCCAAGTTGTGCGGGCGAATTACAGGTTCCGGATAACAGGGACTTGGTCAAATGCATGTATTGCGGAAGCGATATAATCGTCCGCGAGGTACTTCGCACTGGGAGCACAGTAAACATTGAAAATATTCTCAAGCTTGCCAGGGTGGCTGAAAAAAGCAATAATTATATTGAGGCTTATAAATATTTCTCGCAAGTCTTAGAACATGAAACGCAGAATGCCGAAGCTTGGTTTGGTCGTGGTACGGCAGTAGGAAGGCAATCCACTATTGATGACCTTAGATTGAAAGAAATGATAAGCTGCTATGAAAATGCAATGCAATATGCGTCAGAAAATGAGAGAAAAAAGCTCATGGAGGATGCAGCCAACACAATAAACGAAATAGCAGTAAACTGTTGGAATAAAGTAATCGCATTGGAACCAGAAGACCATAAAGACTACGCTACTTGGATTGAGGAATATTATAATGGAGTTACTATTGTAGTAAGAGAGTCGTTAACGGCAGCTCTTGAATTTGCACCAGAAAATACTTTAATCCTCAAGAACATCATTTGTATTTCAACGGACGTGCTTGGCCGTGCACCTCGCAGTGCAACAAAGGACTTGCAGAAGATGATCGACGATTTTGTTCGGAGGTTAAAGTTGCTCGAGTCTGACTATAGCCCCCCCAAAGCCCGCAAATTCTGGACCCGAATGATGGGTTTTATGATAAATGAAATGGCAAAATGACTGTGCAGACAATACAGTAGGGAAGAAACGGGCTTAATATACGCGACTCCATGACGTCGGACCGCCCCTACCGTGTCAATGATCGCCTTAATCGAGCCACCGATAGTCGCCGTAATGGAGCCAGTGACAGAGGGTTAAAAAGGGGGTTCGGACCCTTCATTCATTCCGCCGATTTCACCTCCTTTCGAGAGAGGGTTTTCTGATCTTTGACAGGTGGAGTGAGAGCCTTGGGCGGCGTGCGTGCGTCACGATAGCTCTTGCCGTCGAGGACGACCTTGTAGGCGCCGTGACGGAGCCGGTCGATGGTGGCGGCGCCCAGGATGCGGTTTGGAAACGCATCGAGCCATTCGGGGATGTCGAGGTTCGAGGTCACGAGCGTGCTTTTGCTCTCGTAGCGCTCGGAGATGACATCGTGGAAGTCCTCGTCCTGGGGACCCTTGAGGGGCTTGAGGCCGAAGTCGTCGATGATCAACAGATCGATCGACGTCAATCGGGCAAAGAGCCGGTCATAGCCGTTTGCGGCCCGGGCGGCATGCAGCTGGGCAAGCATCCGGGCGGCGGTCGTGAACAGGACGTCGTGGCCGGCACGGATCGCGCAGTGGCCCAGGGCCTGGGCAATGTGACTCTTGCCGGTGCCGCAGGGACCGACGACGATGACGCTGACCTTCTCGTCCATGAACCGGCACGAGGCCAGCTCCAGGATGAGGGCGCGGTTGATCGAGGCGTTGAAGGTGAAGTCAAACTCCTCGAGCGTCTTCTGGTTGCGGAAGTTGGCCCGGCGGATGGCCGAGGCGAGCCGTTTCTGGGATCTGCGGGCAATCTCGTCCTGGATGATCGTAGCCAGGAAGTCCATATAGGAGAACTTCTCCTCGATGGCCTGTCGGTTACGGGCCTCGATGGAGTCCAGGATCCCGGAGAGGCGAAGCTGCTTGAGCAAGGGGATGAGCTCGGGCATGGGATTCATGGCGCTCACCTCCTCAATGCAGCTGCTGCTCGCCGGCCCCGCGCAGGAACCGGCCCTGAAGGGTGTAGACCGCAGCCAGCGGCGGTGCCTCTTTCTCCATCGGCGCCTGATCCAGGCCCTGCTTCAGGATCTCCTTGACAGTGCGGTACCGGGGATTGTCGAAGTGCAGCGCCCGCCGACAGGCGCTCTCCAGCCGTACCGTCCCGTAGGGCTTCCCCAGGGCGATGATCCCCTGGGCGGCGCGGAGATTGTCCAGGACGCGGCTGCTGAAGAGCCGCTCGATGATCTCATGGCACGAGGGGCCGATCGCCTCGGCCTGCCGAAGGCACCACTGGGGGTCCCGGAGTTTGTAGGCCAGGGCCTCGGGCGGCATGTGGTCATCGACCGTGGATCGCCGGCCGGGCCTATGGAGCCGCGGATGGCAGGCCACCAGCTTCAGCTTATGATAAAGCTTGACCGTGTTGTCTGTGGCCTTGAGCCACAACTCGCGGCCGATGAGCTGAAACGGCGCCGAGTAATACGCCTTTTCGAACTGGACATGGCCGTTGCCGTGGACCTTGACGCGGCTCCAGGCGGCGATCTCGACCGGGACTGCCGGCAGGGACTTCAGGATCGCCTTCTCCGCCTCGGCAAAGAGCGTCAGCGGCTTTTGGCGGGTCGTGCCGTGGATGCGGTTTCCGGCCGTCTCCAGGCACCATCGCCGAAGCTGCCCGTTGGCGTCGGCCAGGGATCGAAAGTCGCGCAGGGGCACGAAGGAGCCCTTGACGTACTTCACGCCGCTCTCGACGCGCCCTTTCTTCTTGGGATCCCCCGGCGGGCACGGCGAGATGAGAAAGCCGTACCCTTCGGCCAGCTCCGCATAGGTGCGCTGAACCTCCGGGTCATGGAAACAGGCACGCGTTATGGCGCTCTTGAGGTTGTCGATGATCATCTTGCCGGGGATGCCGCCGAAGTACTCGAAGGCGCGGCGGTGACAGGCAAGCCAGCTCGACACGTTCTGGTCCGTGACAACCTCGGCGTGGACATGGCGGCTGAAGCACAGGGTCATCACAAAGATCCACGTCTTCAGCATCGCCCCCGTGAAGGCGTCCACGATTGTGGGCCCCTTGCCGAAGTCGACCTGAGCGGCTTCCCCGGGCTCAAAGTCCAGGCAACAGCTCGCTTGCGGCTGCCGAATCCTCAGCCGGTCCACGAGGCGGCGAACCGAGGAGTAGCTGCCGCGAAAGCCGAACCGATCGACCAGGGCTCGGTAGATCGTCGTCATCCGTATGCCCTGCTCGACCCATTGCCGGATCTGCTCGGTAAAGGGAAACGAAAGGGATACACGGGTGGGATTGACCTCCGGCTTGATCTCGAAGGCCGCAGCCAGGATCTCGTCATCGGGCAGGGGCTCCTTGCCCAGCCAGCCGTTCTGTTCGGCGATCCGGCGGACCTGTTTGCACTTGCCGCGGCCCATCAGCTTCGCCAGGGCGATCGTGCGGTCGCTTTCGCCCATGCGCATGCGATGGATCACGTTTCGGTACTGGTACATCTCGAACCTCCTGTTGCTCATGACAGCGCTCCTCCCGGCTTATAGCTTTTACCGGGAGTGAAGCAACGTGGATGCCGCGGTCCGAGTCCCCTTTCAACCCTTGTTCCGCCTCCCCGCGACAACAGGGTGGCTCGATTACGCCGATCATGGAGTGGCTCCATTACGCCGATCACCAACTGGCCGCATTACGGCGATCACGTATTGGCTCTATAGCAGCGATCAGTAACATACCGCAAGGGCCTCGACGCCCGGATCGCCTACGACGAGATCGTGAAGTGCTCCGGCAGCCAGTTCGACCCGGTCATCGTACGGGCCTTCGAGAAGGCGTTCATGGCGGGCAAGATCGTTTAAGGACAGGCCTAAGGCCAAGGGCAAAAGGCGTAAGGTCAAGGGAGGGGAAAATCCGGTACCCTTTGCCATTAGCCTTTTGCCGTTTGCCTATCTTTTCATCACGTCCACCCCGGCGGGGGGTTGGAAGGTAAAGAGGCTGTCGGGGAGGTCCCGGTTGAGTTCGATAGACGAAAAGGCGAGGGTCGTCACGTTGCCGTAGGGATCGAACAGGACGACCCTCACGATCTGGAAGGTCTCGCTGCTGACGGCAACCTGGAGTTTCCTCACACCCTCCTCGGGGTTCACGGGCACGAGATCGAGAAGATAACTGCCCGATTTCTCCGCCGCCTTCCCGGCAGCAAGGGAAATCTTGAAATCGTCCTTCAGTTTGCCGATGCCGGCGAGGAACCGCACGCTGACGGTGGACTTGAAGATGCCGGCGGAATCCTGCACATAGGCCACTTTATCGGCCG
>Ga0209201_1004818_pt1 | contig 10580 bp, 5 predicted proteins | sample AD_UKC055_MetaG_FD_184411 | JGI IMG/M metagenome (GOLD analysis project Ga0209201, IMG submission 184411) | Active sludge microbial communities of municipal wastewater-treating anaerobic digesters from USA - AD_UKC055_MetaG (SPAdes) (version 2) | ecosystem: Engineered > Bioreactor > Anaerobic >... | reverse complement strand
CTATATGTATGCCTTTGTGGAAAGTTTAAACAGTAACGCACTTTTAGTTTTTAAAGTAAGCGATATTGATAAAGCCATTAAAGTTTTGAATCAGGAATAGTCGTAATAGATACATCCTTTATTTTTTTAATTATCATGTAAGATTAAACGAATTATTGGTTAGGTATTCATCGCCAAAATGGGCGGTGGCTTCGATACAGGCTTTCGCCCTACTCAGCCACCAGGCTCGGTACAGGCTTTCGCCCTACTCAGCCACCAGGCTCGATACAGGCTTTCGCCCTACTCAGCCACCGAATGGGAACGGTTGCTGAGTAGCCCGTTAGGGCGTACCGAAGCAACCGACTACTCACACCCACTTCTCATTTTTTATTTTCCACAATCTCTATCTCCTCCTCCGTCAGCTCATATAATTTATATACCAATCCATCAATTTCCTTTTCCCATGCGCCTGTATCCTTGCCATGCTCTTTAATCAAAAGAACTTTATTTATTTACATACTTAATTGCACCAAAATGTTCTTTTGTATTTGAAATTATTATCTCTTCACTATGATGGGAAGAGGTGTATATCTGATAAAACTTCTTTATTGTAGCGTTTTGCTCTAAAGGTGGATGAATTTCAAAAATTCTCACCAAAAAATTATGATACGCTGAAAATGACTCGTCAGATATAAAAAATGGAAGTATGATATTAAAAAACATCTCTCTTTTTCTATTAATTCCGATACCTTCGAATGACATTATTTTTTCAACTGCTTTTTTGGCTGATGATTTATCCAATTCTTCTATAATATTCTTTTCTATTTGTTCTTTGAAATAATTGTATATCCCTTTCTCTATTGTTTCTGAGAGTATATAAGAAATGCCCTTTATTCTTTTATCCGGAAAGTTTACAGGGCGAATTGATTGAAATATCCAGTATGATTTATCAAGTTTTAATGAAGTATCAAAATCATCTGGAAGACCGTGAGCATCTTGAATAAAACCCGCACGGTATAATAAGGCTTTTTCAATAAGTGGTTGCGTTTTCAATTTTTGAATTTCTTTGTATGGTAAAAGAAGTGCCAATTCCAAAAACTGCACTTTGTTTTTTGGATAACCAAGGGAGAGCATAATTTCACGGTATAGAGCCTCATCAGGTGGGGCAATTTTTAACAGATTTTTCATTCGTTGAATTTTTGATTCAAGAACCTCCTCGCCCAATTTGTTTAATAATTGTTTCAATTCAATTTCAGACATGGTTTTCATCTGTTTTCCATGTTAATGGATTATTGATGATATATTCACGAATTTTATTTAATTCATCATCATTACGGATGATGTGTTCATAATAATTGCGTTGCCAGACAGGAATACCAAGGGTTTGACGAATTTGATTTATTTGTTTGGTAACGGTTGATTTGAATAATCGTACAATGGTGGGGATTGAATTGTGGGTGGGTTTGCCAAATTGTTCGATCGTTCCCATTCCCATTCCCGGTTCCATTCCCATTCCCGATTCCGATTCCGATTCCGATTCCGATTCCGTAGAGACACGTTGCAACGTGTCTCTACGATTACGATCACGATTACGATTACGATTATGATGGTGATACAAATCATCGTTATCCGTTATAATTAAAATCCCATGCAAATGATTGGGCATTACAACGAATGCATCCACATCAATATTGGGTCGTAATGCGCCGGTTTTCTGCCATTCGGTTTTTACAATTTCCCCGAATTCATTCAACGTCATTTCACCATTTACAATTTCACCAAATAAACATTGCCGGTTGTGTACAACAATGGTAATAAAATATGCGCCGGGTCGGGAATAATCGTATCCTGGTAACCGAATAGATTCAATACGGTATTTGTTTTTGAACAGGGTCAATTTTTATTTTCTATTATCCTGATCTCCTCCTCTGTCAGCTCATACAATTTATATACCAACCTATCTATTTCCTTTTCCCATACGCTGGTATCTGCCTGCGGGTTACCCTTTTTTGCAGCAAGAATTTTATCTACAAGAGATTCGATTTGTGAGACAATGGGCTCGGTAGCGGGGGTGATGGGCGGTATGGGAAGATTTTCCAAAAATGCTTTTTTATATCTATATCCTTCTTTACCTAAACCACCACCTGAATAATAAATTCTAAAAAAATAATTAACTGGGTTGGAATTTAATAAACCACAAATATATTTAATGTTTTCACCAGTCATTAAAAAACTAGTCGCTTCTATATAAAATTTGTCAGTATCATAATAAAATTGCGGACTTCTAACAATTTCAGAATACACCACCTTCTCCTTCTCAAATTCGGGGTAGTAGGCACAAGCACGTAATTCCCACCAATAATCGCCCTGATCATCACGCTTTTTTGCTTTTGTTTCAAATTGCTTTAAATGATTCATTAATGCTGGAAATTGTCTATTTATAAAATTTTCAGCATTTTCTTTATTTCTGTTTTCATTTGTCCAGCCTGAAGGAATAACTATCACCCACAAGCCTGCCCACTCATAGTAATACCGTTTAATATCCCGTCCGCGCAGGATAGGCTTTATGATGGCTTCGGTGCGGCGGCGTTCGGCTTCGTCTTTGCAATTGTCAAGTATCTCCTTACGCCTGGCATCATTAATGATGAAGGCTTCGTTGAGCCCGGTTAATATTCCTCGATAGATATTTACATCCCACTCTCTTAAGGGCTTGCCTATGCGCTCGATCTTTTCTTTCAGCCGTTGTTCGGCATCACTTCCTATAAACCATGCATCGCCGGTAAGGTTTTGCAGTATAACACCGTTTTGTTCAAGCAGAATTGAAAAGTCAATATTGGCTTTTTTCTTTTCGTTTATGGTAACGGCATGCAGCTTGTGCGCGTTTTTTGCTTTTTGAATAATCAGGATATTCGTATCAACCGTGGCATGCTCGAATACGCCTGGTCCAAGGTCTATGAGTATTTTGGGATTATAACTGTTAAAAAATTGTCTGAGCTTTTCACCATATCCGGCGCGCATCCATTTGTTTGAGGTTATAAATGCCAGATGCCCACCATCGCAAAGAAGGTTTATCCCTTTTTCATAGAACAAACAATAAATATCACCGGTACGGTCGAATGTTTTAAACTTTTGATCTTTATACAGGTCGGCATATTTGCGTTTGTCGTCAAAAGCTTTTTGAAGCTGAATATACGGCGGGTTGCCAATCACTATATCGAAGCCTATTTTTATTCCGAACATCCATTCCGGGTCGAACCATTTGGCATGGGTGTTCTGGTCGAATGGATCCCATTGCGTAATCTCCTCTGCCTTGTCATTCGGTAAGCCGACTTTTGCAAGTTCGGTGTTCAGTTGGTTTCGTATATCGGTCAGTCTACACTGCAATTTATATTTTTCAGAACGGCTGTTGGTATAAAATATTCTTTCCCTGACGTTGAAAAGTTCTTCCTCGAGATTTATTACCTCCTGGCTTTTAAGGTACTGACTTTCACCGAGTTCGATTAATGTATTTGCCGCCACGAACTTGGTTTCGAGATTTGGCAGTGCCCGTATGTCGCGATTCTCCTTGCTGTCGTCAATCTCCTGCTCGATTAGCAGGGATATAAAAAACCTGAGTTTACTTATCTGGATGGCAATTTCCTGAATATCAACCCCAAAAATACAATGTTCAATAAGTCCGAGTTTACGGATGTAATCGAGCGATTTGTTCTGGAGCGATTGTTCCACTTCTGCCTGAAGTTCTGGAGGAACACCTTCGATTAGACGTTTTTTCCATTTTGTGTTCTGCGGGTCGAGTTTATGCAGTGCCAGAACCAGTTTATGCAGTATCCCCATCGGAAAAGCGCCGCTGCCGCAGGCTGGGTCGAGTATCCTGATTTTTTCGATAGCACTGATTATACTTTCCGTTTCTTCGGCATCGAACGGATTGCTATCGTCTGAATAGGAGAAAAGTTTTTTCAACTTTTCGATAGTTGCCGGATCATCGCCGAGGGTGCCTGCCAGATGCATCACAAGAGACTCGGTGACCATATACTCAACAATTTCGCGGGGAGTATAGTAACTTCCGGTGGCTTTACGGGCAGTGACGGCAGTCTCGGGATTATACGAAGCTAAAAGATTTTCGAACACCTTACCAAGCAGTTCAGGGTCGAGTGCTATTTCCTCGTCTATCGGCGTGTTCTCATCGGTAGTGAAGTTGTAGCTTTTGAGTATTGGAATAAGGCCACGCACTCTTCTGTTATTACTGCTCCCGAGGAAAGCCGATAAATTCGCTTCTACCTCTTCTTCTGAAAAGAATATTTCATCGGGCACTTTGAGCCTGGTTTCATTTTTCGGATTATCCGAGAAGCAGTCAATCCGTACTTCCTTTCCGTCAATCTTTTTATCGAGGCACTCGAACAATCCGCCGTTCAGGAACGGGATATTTTCAAACTCCTTAATAAATTTCTCATTGTCTTTGATAAACCTGCTATAGCGATAGTAACCCTGCTGAAGGTAAGCGTCGTTTATGTAACCCTTTTTCTGTGCATCTTCAACAAAAATTCTGCTGTGGGATTCATCCTTCCGCATTTTAGTGTTCAGTGTTGCAAAAAAGAGATTTTGCAAAATAGCCTTATAATAAGTGCTGCCGGTTTTATCGTTGTAATTGAGGAGGTTATCAATAAATTGTTTATCGAAAAGCGACGATGGAATAAGCCGTTTTTCTTTCATAAACCAGATAAAGATGATGCGTGTTATCAGCCGGATAAGATTCTTTGCATTGCGGCTGTTTTTGTCTTTATCCTCATCGTCGGGAAATTCAACCATGTTCATTGCCCAGAAGTACCAGTTCTGCAGTTCGGCATAGAATGCCTTTGTAACCTTTTCGACGCTGAAGGCTTCGGTTAGCATCTCGACTGAAGAAAAATCGGCTTGGGTTATCTGGTGGATAAATGTTTTATTGCTCTGCTCTTCGCTTACAAAATAGGTATACCGGCGGAAATTGCTCCAGTCGCGTTTGCCGGTTGCAAGTGGAACGCTGTAAACAAGTGAAAACCGGAAGTCGTTTTTATCGTCATGAAATATAAAAATTCCGGCTGGGTAGCGATTTTCGGTCTTCAGTATCTTTTTAGCAAGCTCGTACTGCGCTTTCTTGCCCGAACGTTCCGTAAGCGATCTTACAACTTTAATGGTAAAAACAGCAAGCTCATCCTCATTTCCGAGTTTAATTACGCCTAATAAATCAGGAGTGCAAAAATGTGAGGTATCTGCCTCGATAATTTCATAACTCCTTGTTACGGGAGTGAGTGTGCGAACCCCGATTGCCCGGAAAAAATCAATAAGTACGTTCGGTTCAAAAGTTTCAAATATTTGTTTTAGCGCTTCTTTGGCTTCCATGATTTTTTCGCTCTGTTATGTGTTTCGGTTTTCGATTGCTATAATTATCTCTTTATCAGGGTATTGCTTGTTCTTCTCCTGGTCGAGATAGTTTCTGCCCAGCTCTTTTTCCAGTTTACCAAGTTCGGCAATTGCCTCGCTTATGTTTATCCCTGAGTTATTGTTACTGAGATTGGCGATACGGCGGAGGGTGTAATCGGGAAGTGTGCCGTAATCGAGAATATCTTCGCGTAGTGTCCGTAAAAAGGGTTTGAGCATTACCAGATCGGGGTTTTCTTTTTGCCGTATTAGAAAATCAATAACGCCCAGTGCATTTTTTTCTATGCTTATTGGAGGAGCAGTGGTTGTCGGTTTTTCGTTATTCAGTTTTACTTTTTCGTAAAGCCTCCAGAAATTTTCGTCTATACGGATTGATTCTGTTTCAGGCCGGCAGGTAATTTTATCGAGAATCATCTCGAGAGAAGTATCGGTAACATTTATTTTATTTTCCTCTTCGAGTGCCTGTTTGACAAAAAGGCGGTTCTTTTTGAAAAACACGAACATTTCGTTCTCATCAGATTTTTTAATAACCTTAATGCGTCTGCGAACATTCTGAAGTTTTTCGATTGTTTCCGGGTTATTCAATTTAATCTCATGGTAAAGGTTGACAATCTTTGTGTAGAAGCTTTCCTCATCGCCTGTCTCAGGGTTTTGGGTCAGTTTCTGGTAAAGGCCGGCTGGTGACGGCTCCTCGTCAATATCGAATATCTTCGAATCCTCGCCCAGGGTATTATGAATCATGAACATTTTGTTCTGTGCAATTTCTCTTGAACGCACATACTCGGCTCCCTTTTCGGTAGGAAAGAAGTTCATGATATAGAGCTTGTCGAACACTTTTTTGCTTATACGGTTTATTCTGCCGAGTCGCTGAATAACGCGCACAGGGTTCCATGGAATGTCGTAATTGATTACCATACCGGCCCGGTTGAGGTTGAAGCCTTCACTCAGCTTATCGGTACTTAACAGTACGTCGTAATTATTTTTCTGTTTTGTTGCCGAGGCGTCGAAATTCTCTATTATCTCTCTGAGCTTCGATTGTGGCAGGGCGCCAGTCACAACAAGGGTTCTATCGGATAGTGTCTTATCGAACTCATCGAATTTTTCCTTGAGATGCTTTACAGTGTCGGCATATTCCGAAAAAATCACAATCTTTCTTAATGGTTCTCCTCTGGAAGGTTTTTTTGAGATTTCTGCCGTGACACATTCATAGAGTTTCAATGCCTTCGGGTCGTTTTCAACCAGTTCCTGTTTCCCGAGTTCTTCGATTATTTTTTCAAAAAGAGATATATCCGACTGAATGTCGTTTATGAACTGTTCTTTCTGTTTAAAGTTTTCGATTCTGTACAGTTTGTGTTTCTTGGGATATGCGCCCTTTTTAATCATCTCTTCATATTCTTTTAATCGTAATTCGATTTCATCGTTATCAAGCTCCAGAATATTTTCAAGCAGGTCGCGGTCGAGGATATATTCTCCTTTAAAAACATCACCATTTCCTGTTTTTTCAATAAACTTAAGAACATCTTTATTGATTTCAATAAATCGTCCGATGGTTTTTTTGAAGGCTCCGAAAGAACTTTCGAATCTTTTCACTATTAACCGGCGCATGATGTCGAACAGGTTACGCTGTTGAATCAGTTCTCTGTTCTTTTCTTTATCTACAACTAATTTTTCAACCTCAGTGTAAACAATGCCCTCCTCATATTCAAAAGGCCGGTAGATTGTTCCTTTGAATTTTCCACCTTCGCCGGGGTCGGCAAAAAATTCATTTATAACCCTGTCGTAAAATTTCGATTGTTCCGGACTTAACTCATAAAAACCCTCGATTGGATTTTCCACTTCAGAGAGTTCATTCACTTCCTGCCTGTAATCGGGATTCTTTTGAAGGTCGAGCCTGTTTCGCCTTATAGTAACAGGCTCTATAACATCTCTTATTTGTTTTGCAAGGAATTCGGATTTGCGTTTTACCTTTTTTAAGTCAACCGACTGTTCATTGAAGAGTATCTTATAGAGTTCAGTAGCCCGATTCCTTTTATATGCATCAGCCGAGGAATGATTTTTCTTTATATATGCAAGATATTCAAATATTTTATTGAGTTCCCTGAATGTATCAATAAGGTTTGTATCGAGTGTGATAGTTGATTTTTTGGGAATAATAAAAAGGTTGAGCAGCGACAGTACATCCTGAGGCTTATTATTGAAAGGAGTTGCCGTGAGAAGGATTACCCTTCTGTTCCGGCAGATATTCTTAAGCAGTTCGTAGTTCTTAGTATCCTGGTTTCGGAAGCGATGGGCTTCATCAACAATAACCAGTTCAAAATCATTTTTCTCCTTAAGGAACTCGAAGGCATTTTCCAGGTCGCCTGATGATCTTACTTCCCAGTCGTATAGTTCGAACTGTTCGAGGTACTTCTTCCAGCCCTCGGTTTTATTTTTGTCACCGATAAGGCCCGGCGGGCAGATGACAATACCGCGTACCCGCAATTGTCTGGCGACGGCACAGGCTATGATGGTTTTTCCAAGTCCTACCACATCAGCAACAAGCACTCCGTTATTTGCTTCAATGACGGCAAGGGCTTGCTTAATGGCATCTAACTGATATTTATACTGCTTATAATTGTTTTTTTCGAGTAGTTGAATAATGATGGTGCTTATGTCCTTATGCTGGTAAGTCTCGAGATAACTTTTGAGAACCAGCACATAAGATTCAAAAGGAGTCAGTTCCTTTATAAGGGTTTCCTGCTCAAGGACTTCGATTAATTTCTTTTTTATCTCGTCTTTTTCATTTATCAGAACAGCTTTGTCCCATAGACTGTCGAAGTAATTTTCGGCTTCGTCGAATCCGTAATCGGATATTTCAACATTGAACTCATTTTGCGTTGTTAATCCTGCTTTGGTCAGATTACTGCTTCCGGTTATAAACAATCTGTTTCTGGCAATCTGTTCTTCTCTAAGTTTGAAGAGGTATAATTTGGAATGGTTTGGTTCATAAGTTTTCCTGATAATCATTTTTCCGGATTGTATCAGTCCGATGAAATACCGCGATTGTTCATAAAAATCTCTTGTATCAAAATAATCCGTATTTATGGATTTTCTTATTGATTCAAAAAATATTTCAACCTTCTCTTCGTCGGAGAGGTTTGCGGAATAATCTGTCTCAACGAGTCGGGAATTAATTACATCTACTCGTATGCCTACCAGCACTTTAAGCAGAAAATCAGGATTTGCTTTCATTCCTTCGTAAAGTTCGCGGATTCCGGAAAAATAAAAAAAGCCTACAAGAAATTTCAGTTCGTCGCTATGGGTAATGAGTTCAGTCAGGCGTTTTTGTAGTTCTTTCGTAGGCTGATTAGTAATAAAATTCGACATCCCCTTATCCTTGCCTTTATTGTTAAATCAATTTTGTCAATGTTATTTAGATTTAGCCATAAATGCAACCTTTTTATCCCGCCACGGAGGCAGTTAATTAAGACATTTTAACTTGTGATTATTTATGAAATTGCCAGAGCAATCCTGGAAATAATAAAAAATTGCCCTTAACTTGAAATAAGCCATCCCGATGGATGATCAATCTACGTGTCTGTTACGACAGCTTTTTACCAGTATTGATGCACGTGGGGTCGCACATCGCGTTCGTAAATTTCCTGGATTTTCTGCATAATAGCGTTGGATAAAGGCGGTAAGTCAGCCGCTTGAGCATTTTCTGCGACTTGTTCCGGGCGTTTGGCGCCGGGAATGGCGCAGGTAACTTCTGGGAACATCAGAATCCAGCGCAGAGCCATTTGCGTCATAGTGAAACCTTCTGGAACTAGCGGGCGCAGTTTTTCGATAACTTGCAATCCGGCATTGAATTCCAAACCGGCGAAAGTTTCGCCGCGGTCAAAGGCTTCGCCATGGCGATTGAAAGAGCGGTGATCGTCGGATTCAAAGGTACTGCTCGGCAAAAATTTGCCAGTCAATAGTCCGGACGCCAGCGGCACGCGCGCCAGAATCCCAACCTGTTTGCGCTTGGCTTCCTTGAAGAACAAATCGGCCGGTCTTTGCCGTAAAATATTGAATATTATCTGCACACTTTGAACGTCGGGAAATTCGATTGCCTTGAGAGCCTCCTCGACTTTTTCCACACTCACGCCGTAGTAGCGAATTTTTCCGGCTTTGACCAGATCGTCCAGAATGTCAAACACTTCCGGCATATAGTAAACTTCAGTCGGCGGACAGTGTAATTGCAGAAGATCAATCGTTTCCGTCTCGAGATTTTTCAAACTGCGTTCCACGAAACCAGTGAGGTTTTCACGATTATAGCCGCCGGCTATATGCGGAGTGAGTCGCCGACCGGCTTTTGTGGCAATATAAAACGGCTCACTTCTTTCGCGACGCAGGCGCGCCAGCAAGCGCTCGCTATGTCCATCGCCATAGACATCGGCCGTGTCGAAAAAATTTACCCCAAGGTCGAGCGCTCGGTGAAGAGCCGCCAGTGATTCCTGATCCCTGACGGTGCCCCACGTTCCGCCAATTGCCCACGTTCCAAAGCTAATGGCTGAAACTTTCCAGCCGGTGCGTCCTAATTCTCGATATTGCATTTTCTACTCCTGATGTTATTGAATGATTTGTAAATAAACTGAAATCAATCTACAGACTAATTTCCATTTTCTTAAAATTAATCAATCATCTGCTAATTTAGTGAAATTTTATTTGGTCGTTAAGGTTCAATTTGTGAATTTTGATGAACAAGAACTAAAAGTCACGAGGCGAAAATTACTTCGATATTCCTGTAATCTTGCGATTTTATATGGATTCACTATTTTTTTTCTATTTTTTTATTGATTTGACAACTAAAAATTACCTAAAATCACACTGTTAAAAATGAGCCTTGATAAAGTAATAAACTATTAAATTGCGAAATTTTTAGTGAACGAAAAAAGATATAAACCAACCCTCAATATGGAAAATCCTTTCCTAAACATTTACTGAAAAAATAAATTTATGCCAATTTAATGAGGAGACCGATTAAATGAAACGTTATATAGGAACGGTATCTAGAGGAATTCGAATGCCGATTATCCGCCAGGGTGATGCGATTGAAGAAATAGTAGTGGCAAACGTCCTCCAAGCCGCCGAAGCCGAGAAATTTTCTATCCGCGATCAGGATATTGTGGGAATTACGGAATCGGTCGTCGCGCGAGCGCAAG
>Ga0209201_1004816_pt1 | contig 10582 bp, 8 predicted proteins | sample AD_UKC055_MetaG_FD_184411 | JGI IMG/M metagenome (GOLD analysis project Ga0209201, IMG submission 184411) | Active sludge microbial communities of municipal wastewater-treating anaerobic digesters from USA - AD_UKC055_MetaG (SPAdes) (version 2) | ecosystem: Engineered > Bioreactor > Anaerobic >... | reverse complement strand
ATTTGAATCCAAGGTCAAGGACACCTACGAGGAATCGCCAGAATTTAAGGATTACGTGGACAGTGGTAACTACGAAGAGATGGAACGCTTTGTCAGAGCGCACCTGTTCGACAAACCCGAGCATTATTTCAATCTGGAAAAACTGCGGGAGGGGTATAAAGCGGATAGACGTCTGGGGATCTGGGAGATTCTGGACAAGGTTTTTGGTAAAATCAAACGATTTAAAACCAAGGATGAACTAACGGAAGAGGAGTTTGAAAAATTCCTGGTCAGCACCCACATCCCTTCAGATCTCTTTTACGAGACCAGGGAATTCTTTAAAATGTATGTGCTGGACGAGGAATCCAGAACCCGGATCAACAAAGGGGATTACAGCTATTTTGCGGGAGATCCGGTCATGACGGACGTTCTCAAAAAGATTGGATCGGAAAGACTCAAACAAATGCCAGAATACATCAAAGATCACGTCAATCTCAACCGCTTCATGTGAAAAGGGGAAGGAATGCTAACAGCGGATATCAAACAGAAGATCGACAACGCAAGAAACATCCTGGTGGGAAAGATTCCAACCCCTACTGGTCAGGTGGAACAGATCACCCTTGCTCTAGTCTATAAGTTCATGAATGACATTGACGAACAAAACAAGGAGCTTGGCGGAGAATTAAAATTTTTCACGGGTGACTACAGTAAATATGCGTGGAAACATCTTCTTGATAAGGGTCTTTCCGCCTACGAAAGGGTAACAGCGTATGGAGAGGGACTGGAAAAGATGCATCTCAACCCTAACCTTCCACAGTTCTTCCGCAATGTATTCAAAGGAGCCTTTCTCCCTTTCCGTGATCCTGAAGTGCTAACCATCTTTTTAAAACAGATTGATGAATTCCATTACGGAGCAAATGGTGATCTAGGCGACGCTTTTGAATATCTTCTGCAGGTGATGGGAACGCAGGGAGATGCAGGACAATTTTTAACTCCGCGTCACATTATAAATTTTATTGTCAGTATTGTCGATCCGCAAAAGACAGATAAAATATTGGACCCCGCTGAAGGAACCGCAGGATTTTTAATATCTTCATTTCTTCATATTCTAAAAAATAACACCAAACCGGATTCAAATCTACCTGGTTCCGCACTCACCTATGATGAACGAAAGAAATTATCTGAAAACCTTGTTGGATATGACATTTCCCACGATATGGTTCGTCTTTCCCTCGTTAACCTGTATCTTCATGGTTTCGCTGATCCCAAGATTTACGAATATGATACATTAGGTAACTTAGACCGGTGGGATGACGATTTTGATTGTATTGAGACAAATCCGCCTTTCATGACACCCAAGGGTGGTGTCAAACCGCATAAGAGATTTTCCATTCAAGCTAAAAGGTCTGAGGTGCTATTTGTCGATTACATCATGGAACATCTAAATCCCAATGGAAAAGCTGGAATTATTGTTCCGGAGGGAATTATCTTCCAGTCCGCTACCGCATATAAAGCTCTAAGAAAAATGATGGTTGATCAGAATTTCCTGTATGCGGTTGTATCCTTACCTGCAGGAGTTTTCAATCCTTACGCCGGTGTAAAGACGAGTATTTTGCTCATGGATAGGGTTTTAGCTAAAAAGACGAAAGATATTTTATTCGTCAAAATTGAAAATGACGGGTTTGACCTTGGAGCACAGAGAAGACCAATAGATAAGAATGACCTCCCACAAGCTGCGGAAATACTGAAAAGATATAAAATGAGTATCCAGACAGGAAAACCGTTTGAATTATTTGACGAAGATAAAAAAATCGCCAGTCTGGTTCCAATAGAAAAAATATCCAAGTCTGGGGATTATAATCTTTCGGGTGATAGGTATAAGGAAACCATAGTTCTGATAAATCAGAAGTGGCCAATGATTGAGTTGGGAAATGATTCTTACTTTACAATTGAATCGGGAGGAACACCTGAATCATCAAATCCACTTTTCTGGAATGGTAAAGTCAATTGGGTTACATTGGTTGATTTACCACAAAATAATTTTATAACAGAGATTACATCTACTGAAAGATCAATTTCTGAAGAAGGACTTAGGCAATCATCAGCAAAATTATTACCGATCAATTCTATCCTTGTTTCTTCACGAGCTACAATTGGGAGAGTTGCAATAAATAAAATACCGGTAGCAACCAACCAAGGATTTAAGAACATTATCATCCAGAAATCTGATCGAGTGAATTCCTATTTTGTTGCATACATGATGACTAATCTTGTAGAAACTATGCAAAATATGGGATCAGGTGGAACTTTTAAGGAAATATCAAAGACAAATATTTCCAAACTTGCAATTCCCCTTCCACCTCTCGAAGTCCAGCAGGAAATAGTTTCACAACTGGACAGCTACCAGAAGATCATTGATGGCGCAAAACAGGTTGTCGATAATTATATACCGGAGATAATGATTGATCCGGATTGGGAGATGGTGGAGCTGGGGGATGTAATTGATACTATAACTCCTCCAAAAAAACTTCAGACTACCGAGTTTATGACCACTGGAAAATATCCCATTATTGATCAATCACAAAATGACATAGCAGGATGGTCAGATGATAATGAGGGTGTCATAGATTATCATTTCCCTTTAGTTATCTTTGGCGATCACACATGTGTGGTTAAGTATATAGAAGAACCATTTATACAAGGAGCTGATGGAATAAAAATATTAGTAACCGATAAAAAATTGATTCCGAAATATTTATATTTTTTATTGAAAGCAACTCCAATAGTATCGGATGGTTATAAAAGACATTTTGCAAAGTTAAAAGAAACAATAATTTCCATCCCTCCTCTAGACATTCAAAAACAGATTCTTTCCAGAATTGAAGAGGAGCAGCAGATGGTGGATGCCAACAAAAGACTGGTCGAGATTTACCAAGGGAAAATTAAAGAAAAAATTGATGAGGTGTGGGGAGAGTAAAGAAGGAAATACATGACAAGAGAAATTATTAATGACCCGAAAGAATTATTCAGTCGATGGTATAAAGTTCCGCTAAGAATACTTGGTGACTATAATATTGTTCCTCACGGTGATGGTGGATGGATTGCTTTAGCTACCTCATGTTTTCTTTTTGAAAGATATGTTTCAGCAAAAAATAAAATTGATAATGGAAAATCAAATATTAATGATGAAGATATATTTGCCCAACTTGCAGCTGATTTTGGGACTGATAAAAATACTGCTAAGAAATTTTGGGACTCAGTTCGCAATGGTTTGCTGCACAAGGGAATGCCAAAGCAGATGGGCGGCCCAACTTGGGTAATATATGACGATATGCCACCATTCAAATTGAATGAAGGAAGAAACATAATTTACATTAACGTTTGGGGATTTACAAACAAAGTAGTAGAAATACTGGATAATAACCCAAAATATCTAATAGATTGCGATTTTCCATGGGGTCATATTTGGCATGAGTCTTAATAAACCAGTCTTTTTCTTCGCCCGCCGGCCGCTTGGATACAGCATTGGTTAATGACGGGGATAGTATGAAGTTGTTCAGGGAAGGGTCTATTTTATATACACCCGTAATGATACTATTACAGATGCTATCCTAACAGCTATGACCGAAATCAAACTCTTAGCAGTCCATCCAAGCTTCTGTAATTCGCGTAATAGTTACTAAACCACAGCTGTGATAGTCCCAAATACTATCGGATTAAATGCTATATTTGCTGAGGTAATGTGGCTGATATACATCAAACACATTACTTTATTCTGACATAAGCTTTTATCAATTCCGCAAAAAGTGTTTTTAACATGAGGGTTGTTGAGTTTTGTATTGGTTGTCCAACTGCATTTAAAAATATTAGCTGACCATCTTTAAAGCCGACAGATCTAAGTGTTATAGGCTCAGAGAGTAATCGTTGATAATTGACGCCATCAAATCTTACCATGGTGAGGACTATCTTATGGATGTTTTGTTTGAATGATTTAATATTCGGTATGTTTTCAAAGAAAAATAATACCTTTGTATGAGAAGAAGGTCCTTCAATTTGAACAGAAAAAAACCATGTTTTAGAAACTTTTTTGCCTTGCAAAATGTCATTATACTTCTCGAAGCTCAGCATATCATACTCTGTTACCTGCATTTGAAATCTCTGTGAATGATAGTCTCTGTTAAATTCTTCCATAATGGTGCGTGATTCAAATAAGAGGGTGGCAAACGCTTGTTTCCAGGAGTCGTATTCTGCTTCCTTTATTTTGTTAATTTCCTTTAACTGTTCATTCATTACCAATTTCAATGGATCATCCACCATGGACATGCCGATCTCAATGAAGGCATCTTTTATGGGATCTTCTTTAGCAGGTTCAACCATCGTAACTTCGATTTTAGTCGGTTTCGTTTCTTCGCCAATTCCCACAGATTTTATTTCATCCATCTGCTGTTGAAAACATTCAATCAAAAAATCCACAAGAGCAGATAAATCACTTTCATTTGCATTCAAAAGAGCATCAAGATATCTTTGTTTGTCATCAAAATTAATAACTACAACGGGAAGATTATTTGCAATAAGAATTGCATTCAACAGAAGTCTTGCTGTTCTTCCATTAGCATCAACGAATGGATGAATTGAAACAAGCTTGGTATGCATAGCAACTGAATATTCAAGAGCGGATCGACCATCCGGCCCTTTCTTTAGCTCTTCACCAAATGAATGCATAAGAGGGGGCACAGCAGTATGCATCGGAGGCGTATAATTCATACCGGATATTGTAACGGCGGATTGTCTATATTTACCGCCGCCAGCATTGACGCCTTCAAGAATCATTTTATTGATATTCCTTACAAAGCCTTCTGGGTCTTGATTTAGATAATCAACATTATCGATCATCCAGTTATATGCATCTATCAAGTTCTTGGCTTCCTTCTCCTGAACTGAAATCGGCTTTTTGTCGATATCAACTACAAATTGTTCAGTTTCGCCTTTGGTAAGTGGATTCCCTTCGATCTTATTTGAATGGAATACATTGACCAGGATCTTGTCCTTTGCGTACTGCTGAAGTATACTAATATCTAATAAACCTGAATTTCGGCAGTTTAATATTTCTTCTTCCAACACTCGCAAGCGATCCATCACAGCTTTATTTACTTTATATTCTGGATAGTCCGACGCCTGTATTTCATTATCGGCGCAAAGAAAACGTACAACATATGAATTGGATGTTCCAAAATCTATCCCCAAAAATTCGTGACCTTCCTTGATTCTTAAATTTTCAATATAGAATTCCGAACATTCAATGTGCTCAGGTGTTGCCCCTCTTCCGAGTGTTGTAAAAATGAAAGTAGGCTTGACAATCCCATTCTTTTTAAAATCGAGCTGCAATTCACACTTCCGGTTATATTTCTTTCCTGGTTTAAGAGAAAGGACGTCGTTATTGATGTTCAGGTAACTCTGATCATCGCTTCCATCAACAAATGGATCTTCACTAAATGCATAGAATATGCGCGATTCTGGATCAAAAGGGAGATCTACCTTATAAGACAGCGTCAAATCCCCTGTTTCAAATGGTGCAGTTAACAATTGTCCATCTCTGGAAAGAGAACCATCAGGACGATTAATTTTTCTAGGTAATTCAATTGGGTCACGCCGTGACTTTCGAAAACCGATGAATAAATCGTTGAGTAAGCACGATGCGATATTTCCGGCACTCAAATTAGGGAATTTTCTTACTTGTTCTTTACATTCACAGGCGATGCCGACCGCCACCGCATTTCCTCTGTCTGGCCCAAAGTATATTTGATTGGTTGGAACCAAGGAACGCAAAGGAATTTGCAACTCTTCTAACATGAAAGGCAATCTAGAAGAGCCCCCAGCAACAAGCACTTTATCGAGTGTTTCAAAATTTAATTTTCTTCTTGCCTCGGTAATCGTATTTAATATTATTTCACCCCAGTTACGGCGCCACATTTTTCTAATAATTGCTTTAAGATCTTCACCTGATAATTCCACATGAACATCTTTTTCTGGATGTAATGACCCTTTATCCAAATGGACAATTGTTTGAATAGAGGAGAAGTCTTCAGCGACCTTAGCTTTGTTTCCGATGGCATTGGATAAATTTATTTTGGCATCTTCAATATGAAGAAGAACTGGAATAGTTGAACGCTCCGCACGGCCCATTGGATCATCATTCCACCTAATTCCTTGTTTCCTCGCTTTTTCAATCACTAATTTTAGTAGTTCCTTATCGATTAAAGAACCACCACAAAATTCCGCCTGTAATCCATAAGGCACTGATTTTGGTCCACCTCTAGATAATGCACCTTCCTCAGTTGTTCCAATAATACAACTATTAAAAGTTCCACCACCGACATCGATAATCAAAACTATTTCGGATTCATTTTCCTTGGAAAAAACGTGCTGAAAATGTCTATAATACTGAAATACTGCGAAAGGTTCTGGCAGAAATTGAGGTTTATTGATGCCGAACAACTCTCCCAGTATTTCTCGCATATGCTTTCTAAAATTTTCTTTCCAAGTGCTATCGCGTTCCGCTGGTTCACCAATAATGATCTCACTCGGCACTTTCACATCATTGAGTAACTCTCTCAAGAAGAACATAGTTGCTTCTTTGGTTGTCAGCATTCGTGTGTTGACTGTGGTGAGTTTCTTCTTTTCATTTAATTCTAATTTAGGTACTATCCAATATTTCTTTTTTTGCGAGAAAGTAGCATCGCCCTCCCCAAGATCCGGCTTAAAATTAAACGTATTGGTCTGTCCCGCAAGACCTAGTGACCGCGCATCATCACCAATTATGTAACGTTCTGTCGTTAAATCATAGGACAGTATGGTAGGTACTTGTTTTGTGGTCAGAGGAATTATATTGGAGTCAGCAACCATACAGCACGCTCCTTTCAAAGAAGGGTGAATTCTACATATATAAATTATGCTCTATTTTACTGTCAATCATTAGAATATATATCAAAATCAAAAGCCCATCAGCCGGATGAACCAGAAACAATCGGAAACAGGCAACGAATAATTCATCATTATAAAGACTCCAAAAGGGGTGCCTTAATATTAACGAGACCTTTTCTTTACAAAAATACACTTGCTTTTGCCGTAACCCCTTGTTGGCGTTTCTTCTTTGACAAAAACACCGTCCTCAAAAGTGAGGGCATACACAAAGTCATTCTCGCCGCATTTATAAAGAACCGCAGCAGTGCTTTCGCCGCAGGTAACAATTACTTCACCACAGAGAAAGGCTATGCTGCTGGATGGAATTGACAGCATGGCAACACACAACATCAGAACAATCGAAAAATAAACGGGCTTCATTTTGATCCTCCGAATGACTTTAGCTTCTGCATAGAGCACAACTGATGTTAATGACTTTGAAAAGCAATGGTATTGTAAATTACTATTCGTTCTGGGCACCGCGCATGATTTCCTGTTTTAACTGACTTTCTACGACTTTCTTGTTTAGAATTGAAACCGCATTTAACGTTTTATCAATATTAACCGGTACATTTTCGATGACACTTCGCTTGAAGTTTAACCCAAGAGTCATTCCGCCACTTGTTTCAATGACCATCGTTATTTTTCTTGAAAGCCAGTAAACAATTAAAAATACAATTCCAATTACTAAACCAAGTATCAAAATACGTAGCTGAGGGAAAGGATCATGAACCATACCAAGGTCCCATAATGTATCATATGAGGCAAAGGTTAAGAAGGCACCCCAAAGACCGACGATAATGAAAATTACTGCGAGAATAATATAACCCATGGGGTTTGAATAGCCACAATGAGTGCTTGAAATACTGGGCAATGGGACAACGTGATGTAAACTCCCAAATAAGCTTGAACTTTTGAATATAACTTCTCTGTCCGATGCTTGTAGTATTGTGTCTTCATCAATGCCTGCAAGGGTAAGTAACCACGCAATAAGTCCAGATTTCCTTCCTTCTATATAAATAAACATACTATCTGACGGTGTTTCATTAACGATAAACTTCCGAAGCACTAATGTAGGGCCAGAGATACGAATACCACTTCCACCACGACGAATAAGCGCAACCCCCATCACAATAATTAGCACCATGGCGATGAATAGTAAATCTGGTAAACCAAGACCGAACATTTTGACCTCCTGTTTTTGTTAGGTTGAATAGGATAAAAATTAATAATTTAAATTACAGCAGCAGCGTCTTGTCTTCGCCAATACCGGTTAGTCCGTCCAGAATGTACTTCTTGCCGTCCTCGTCTCGCAGATAACCTTCGAGTTCACCAAAGGTGATGTAATAGTCGATGTTGACAGCAACCGCATGCAACAGCATGGCATTCAGGTTATAGACCTTGAACTTCAGGTTGACCATGTCATGCTCATCCTTGATGATCCATTCACACTTCCCACTGTTGGCGAGATAGTCCTTCGTTTCCGGATACCGTGTAAACGTGACAGGAGGAAGAATACTCGTCTCGTTTTCAAACCAGATGATGTTCTCGTTGTACTTCTCCTGGTCAATGGACTGGTTGCGTGTCAGGTTGAAGCCGAACCACTTCATTGCACCGTCGATGTTCAGTTTGCCCATGGTGGATACCCAGTCATAGTGGGCCTTTCTCGGATAATACCCTCTGTGGTCATCCATGATCGCACCGGCATTCTCGTCAACCGCGAACTCCTCTCCGTTGAACACAAGCTTGCCGGATACCCTGTAAAGGTCCTTCTGGCTGTAAAGCGGCCTGTTCTTGATCGGGCTGCCCGGGAACGGAATGGAAACGCAGCAAGGCTTGGAAATGCGTGTCAGTTCAAAATCGTATTTAATGGTCGGTTTTTCGCTGTATTCTTTGCTGTCGATGAAGCATTTGCCTCGATGATAGCCATTAAGATACAGCTTGTTCTTGTCGAGGGAGTTGACATATTTGACATGGCTGAACGGTGTCTCGCCTTCGGAAATATCTCCGTTCAAGAGAGTAGGGGCAATTTTTGTGTCCTTGCTCTTGAGATTGGTATCCCATGTGTACACCTTCTTCGTGCGCTTGTCATAAAAGACGTTCATCGTCTTGCCGAAAATACCCATATCACAGACTACCGCAAGCAGCAGTCCGTCCTTGAGGTTGACCTCGGTGGCCTGCCACAGTGTTAGTCTGAGACGGTTCATGAACTGAGGAGCGCTTGTCGGTCTCTTGATCTTCAGGAAATCCATTGATTGAAACTCTTTGTCGAATGTGCCAAAAACAACCTTGCCGTTTTCATCAACAATGCTGTACGGTGTAGGAACTGCTCTACGCTCAGGGGCTATATATTTGCTATACTCTCCCATGATTTTGGCTCCTTTCGGCTGGTTTTATGATAATGTTTACTATATAATTGAAATGATTTCAAATACTCCTATGAAAACGACAGCAAGAATTTCAGCATTATTGCTTCTTTTACCCCTAATAATGGTGTTGGCGCATCATGCCCACGCCGCTATCCGCACAGTCACCGGCACCGTCACCAAAGTCTCAGATGGTGATACAATCCAGATAACAACACCGGAACAAACAAAGCTCAAAGTCAGGCTCTACGGCATAGACGCTCCGGAAACACCGAAGATCAATAAACACAATGGCCAAGTCAATCAACCCGGCCAACCCTACAGTGAAGAAGCATCGAAGGCACTTAAAGATAAAATCATGGGGAAACAGGTAAAACTGGAAATCCTTGATATTGACAAATATAGGCGTATGGTTTGTATGGTCTGGCTGGATGACAGGAACATCAATTTGGAGATGATACAGGAAGGCCATGCGGAGACGTTTATTGAATATCTGAAGCCGCCGTATCGCGACCAGTTTCTGGAAGCAGAGCGCGAGGCGAAATCAGCCAAGATCGGCATCTGGGCGCTGCCGGACTATGAGAGGCCGAGGGACTTCAGGAAGCGGCTGAAGACAGGCTGGAATCAGCTGCTCTTTGCATATAACAATAAAAACCAAATCACCCCTGTGATTGGTAAGATGTTCCTAGTGGATGAAACGATATGACCATAAATTATAATGTATATGATGAATCAAAATTTGATGATTATATAAAGCTAATTTATCAGTTGAAGGGGAATGGAGATTTTAAAAATCGTCCTGAATTGTTAATTAATTATGACAGGACACAAAAAATCAATTACTTTGAACATCCTGAGCTATGCATTTATTCTCAATGGGACAAACCGTGGGGAATTCATAAAACAGGTAAAAATTTTCCAGTCATGGTGGCTCATAAGTATTTTAAGGATTTAAGCTATAATGTTTTTCTCAGTGGCGCAAAATCGGATGGATACACATTGGTAAGATATAGAAAAACAAGACAGAAATTTCCGGGGTACAATTATCTTCTAAAATTATTTCTTGATAAAATTGAAACAGTAATCAACGAAGCAGATAGAAATGATCTCAGCGGTGGCGATCCAGATATATTCGTATCAAAAAACTCGTCGCCAGACTCTTTTTTCATTGAAGTAAAAGAGAACGACGGACTAACCGATAACCAGATTAGGTTATTTCCAATCATCGAAAAACACTTGTCTCCTGTTCTGTTAGTTCGAGTACGGGAACAATAAGC
>Ga0209201_1004814_pt1 | contig 10585 bp, 8 predicted proteins | sample AD_UKC055_MetaG_FD_184411 | JGI IMG/M metagenome (GOLD analysis project Ga0209201, IMG submission 184411) | Active sludge microbial communities of municipal wastewater-treating anaerobic digesters from USA - AD_UKC055_MetaG (SPAdes) (version 2) | ecosystem: Engineered > Bioreactor > Anaerobic >... | reverse complement strand
AGACATGCTTATAGGCTGCTGCGTGGAAGACGATGTGCGGACGGTATTCTTTGAATATCTGTTCCATCCGCGCTTTGTTGGTCACATCAGCCGGGAGTATGCGGAACCTGATATCAAGAAATTTTTCCTTCAGCTCATTCTGCAGAAAGAAAAGTGGAGTTTCAGCCTGATCAACCAGGATGACCCTCTCACAATGGAAACTTGTCAGCTGGCGTGCAATCTCCGACCCTATTGATCCGGCCGCACCGGTAATCATTATTGTCTTGTCCGCAAGACCTTGCTTTATCAGGTTGATGTTAAGCTTTATGGGGTCGCGCCCGAGAAGGTCTTCAAGGTCAACGCGTCTTAGCTGCGGCAACCGCAATTGGCCTGAAACCCATTTATCCACTTCAGGAGTATCGAGTACCTCGAGGCCCAGATTAACTGCTTTACGGATTATACTGCTCTTTTTGTCAACGCTGAGCGACTTAATGGCAAACACCAGACTCTCTATCCTGTTTTTCTCAATGAATTCCACGCTCAGTGCAGAGGGGCCATAAACAACTATGCCATTTATTTTCTTTCCCTGTTTGTTTTTATCGTCATCAATAAAGCCTGACACGTGAAAACCGTAACGAGAGTCGCTCATTATAACCCTCTTGACAACAAACCCCAGCTCTCCGGCACCGTAAACCAGGACACGTTTTTTATTGACAGATGTACCGGTGGCAAAACGGAAGATCATCTTGACAACAATCCGTCCAGTAAAAAGGATAATTGATACTACTACATAATGGATCAGGATGATTGAGTGGGGTATTACCAGTAAATCATCCCATTGCATCTGCTCACCAAAAAATGAGAAAAGAATCAGAACCAGGGTTGAGCAACTGGTAACAATAAATACCAGTGTAATATCAGTAAGTGTGGTATGTCGCAAAAGACCGGTAAATGACCTGAATATAAGACAGAAGAGCGCGTAGACTGCCGTGGCAATCAAGCCCTGCCATATAAAGACATCCAGCCATTCCCCGGGAATACTGAAGTTGAATCTCAGGAGATAAGCAGTTATAAATGCCAGGAATACGAGGGCGAGGTCTGCTGTTAAAACCAGCCATCTGGGGGCAGAATACCTGTTGAAAAGGTCAAGTGCCCTCCTCCTCAGTTTCAAAATCCATGATGGGTAAACTAACGCCATTACTTTCCTTCCAATGTCCTCTAAACAATCTGATAATCAAACACTTTTTGTCAGGCAATCTCATCTCTGAAAAATGCCCTTCGTTCACGTCCGGGTATGCTTCCGCCCCGTCAGTCCCAGTGTCCTTCTTTTGTAAACGCCTATAAATGCATGGAATTGCAATTGGTTTGTTTTTTTTATAAAACTGTTACCGGAAAAGAAGGTGTCTGGTCGGACAATGCGATACACATATCTTCCGCTGTGTGAATTTAGTTAAACAAACGCGTCCTGTCAAATTTGGTTGACCTTATAATCACCAAAATATTTGCCTTCCCAAACCATAAATCACCCCCTTTCGGCTGCTCAGCTGCGCTATTTGCCTTATTGATACACGAAGAGGTGCAAATGGTCAAAATAAAGATGATTTTGACGAACGCAATCAAAATCCTGACCTATTATAAAGCACATGAAATCAATGTTATAATTCCGCCGTGGGCTTTTCATGGTACGTCAGGCATGTAACAAAATCGTCCATTCGTCGTTAAAAATTACGTGTTGGTCAAAAGAAATAGTATATTTGTCAACTTTCGTCAAAATATGAAGTACACCTTTACTGCCATTTTCCTGCTTGCCACTGCTGTGCTTTCCGGTCAGACTATCCTGACCATTGAAGGAAAGACATATACGAACCAGGACGATACATGGTACGGGGTGAACATTGCCCGATCAAAACCTACAACCCTTACTTTCAGGAACAATGCCATAACCTCCGTAAACCGTTATGGCTATCTCCTTTCGGCCGGTGATGAGGTCCCCGGGGCGTATAACAATAATCTTGACGGTGCTGTTATTACAGGGAACATGCTTACCTGGAACGGTACACCGGAGCCCGGAATCATCCCTCACGGGATCTTTACCGGATACAATATCAATGTACTAGTAAAATACAACTATCTGAACAAGGTGCCCATGGCTATCATCCGCAAGTCAAACGGAATGACAGATGTGTCAGGTGTTGTATCATATAATATTGTCAAGAATCCGGGAGTCGGAGTTGTGGTAAAGGGTATGAACGGTGTCAGGATTTTTAACAATACCTTCTACAGCTCACTGACAACTGCCCAAACCAACAGGTCTTTTATTGATATATATGAAAACCCTGATGTTACACCGGCAGGGTCTGCAAAAGGGACCAAAATATACAACAATGTGTTTTATACAAAGAGCAGGCTCAAAAACATAAGTATTACTTCAGCCTGTCTTTCCGGTTTTGAATGCGATTACAATATTTATTACTGTGAATCAGGCACTCCCGTTTTCATGGTTGACGGCTCATTAAAGACCTTCTCTGAATGGCAGGCAATGGGATATGACACTCATTCAAGAGTTATAAATCCAAATTTTAAAGACCTGGTAAGCTTTGTTCCTGCGGCACGGCTTGATTATGGTACTGATCTGGGTCAGGCATTTGCCACAGGGCTTTCTGTAGATGCAAAATGGGGAACCACGAGCCCTGCCACAGCAACCCAGAACGGCAGGTGGCAGGTGGGGGCTGTTATTTACAAGGAAGTGGCAGAACCTGCACCTGCTCCGGAATACCTGGGTGCATTAATTGACAACGCCACACCAGCCAGGCTTGAAATGACATTCAGTCTGACTCTTGCAAATATACTGCCCGCAACATCTTCCTTCAGTGTGACAGTGAACGGCACACCCGGAAGTGTCAGTACTGTTTCAGTCTCCGGTACGAAAGTGCTGCTTGGCTTGTCTTCTCAGGTCTCATACGGAGACCGGATAACAGTAGCTTATACCAAACCATCAACAAACCCTTTACAGACAGCCGCGGGAGGGCAGGCAGAATCATTCAGCGCACGGAATGTAACCAATAATGTTGCTCCTCCCCTGCCGGTGCTTGTCAGCATGGTTATTGAAAATGCATCGCCCTCTGCCATTGTATTGACATATAACATGTCACTGGCCAGTATTGTACCGGCTGCATCGGCTTTTGCTGTAAAAGTTAATTCTACTGCCAGAACAGTCAGCTCGGTTGCAGTCTCCGGTACTAAGGTGACTCTGACGCTGGCAAACCCGGTGGTCTATGGCGATGCTGTTACCATAGCCTACACCAAACCATCAACAAACCCTTTGCAGACAGCCGCAGGAGGGCAGGCAGAATCATTTCCCGCAAAGACAGTGACCAACAACCTGACTGCCCCGGTCAATTCGCCACCACTTATAGACATCTCTTCTCCCACGAAAAGCACTGCATTCATCGCACCTGCCACTGTCACTATTGAAGCATCTGCCTCTGATCCTGACGGAAAAGTTGTCAGGGTGGAGTTTTATAATGGTACAACCAAACTTGGAGAACGCACTTCGGAACCATGGTCTTTTACATGGAAAGAGGTTGCTGAAGGAACCTATTCAATCAAGGCTATAGCCACGGATAATTCAAATGCCCAAACAAGTTCTGATCCGGTAATAGTTGTTGTCGAAAAGAGTGCACCGGCAGTCAACCAGACTCCCTCTGTTACTATCTCCTCTCCCGATAATAACGAAGTTTTTGAAAGTCCTGCCCGGATATCCATCATGGCAAATGCATATGATCCTGATGGAACTATTGATAAAGTTGAATACTATATCGGTCAAAAAAAAATTGGTGAGAGCCTGGGTCATCCTTATACAATCATATTTGAGAGTGACTCAGCCGGGACTTATGAAATAACTGCAAAAGCCTACGATAACCTTAACGCAGCATCAGTCTCTGAACCTGTACAGTTTAGCATCAATGCCAGAAAGCCTAATCCGGATATGTTAGCCATTTATCCAAATCCCAATAATGGCAAGTTCATTCTGGAAGTAGATCCTTCATCGCAAGAGAATGATGTTTATACCATATCAGTCATCAGCCTTTCGGGAAGGACTGTTTGCAGCTATCAAACCAATCAGGCTGAGAGCAGATTGGAAATTGACATCTCTGATTCTCCGGGAGGTAATTACATTGTCTTCTCCTCGGATGGCAAAGTAGTGGCCTCAAAGCAATTTGTGAAGTTCTGATCACCATCTTCCCTTTGGTTGTTATCACTAACCACTCATCAGCCGCATATTTTCCTTAATCACTTGTAATCATAGATTAATCAAAATTAATTTGTGTGTGAAGAGAATCGTATATTAGTCTGTCACAACAACTTGCCTCCCATCATAAAAAGTTTTCCGTTTCCTGTATATTATGATTGAGGTATTTGCGTTTAAGTAATTGTACAGTTCTACATAATGTCAAATTAATGATGTCAGAAAACAGAAGAGCGGCTTTAGTTTTAGGCCTTTCAGTATTAGTCAGCCTTCCATTCCTGAGCAGTTGTATCAAAGACCCGACTTTGCCGGTACTGAACACTGAAGAGGCTGTGGAGGTTACAATAAACTCAGCAGAGATTAGCGGGATAATCACCGATGACGGAGGTGCTGAAATAACAGCAAGAGGATTCTGCTGGTCCAACGTTTCTGCACCTTCAATTACAGATAATAAGATTCCGGCAGGTACCGGTACAGGTAAATTCAGTGGCACTATTGAAGGTCTGGTACCCAATACCAAATATTATGTACGTGCATTTGCTGAGAATAAGGTAGGTATTGCATATGGTAATGAAGTTACATTCTTAACAGGCATGGCACCTCCTGTAGTAACTACAGCACAGGTTTCGGATATCGGTGCTCAAACAGCCACCTGTGGCGGAACCGTTACTTATGACGGTGGCGCTGCCATTAAAGCCAGGGGGATTTGCTGGAGCAAAGAACCCATGCCAGATATCACCGACCCCCATACCACTGAAACACCTGGATCAGGAAACTTTACCAGTACCATGTCAAACCTCGACCAGGCAACTATTTACTATGTAAGGGCATATGCAAGCAACGAAAGCTGGACTGTATACGGAGAACAGCTGACCTTCAGAACCAAATTGGCAGATATCGAAGGCAACCTTTACAATACGGTACTGATAGGGACAAAGCTCTGGATGGCTGATAATTTAAGGACAAGTAAGCTCAATGATAATAGCCAGATACAAAATATCACTGACAATGCATTATGGGCAGCAGCAACAAATTCAGCCTATTGCTGGTACAATAACAACTCTTCTTTTAAACCGACATACGGAGCCCTTTACAACTGGTTCACAGTAACTTCAGGAAAGCTCTGTCCGGCAGGCTGGCATGTACCGACAGATGCTGAATTCAATACATTGGAGATTACCCTTGGGATGTCATCAGATCTGACAGAAGCATGGGGATGGCGCGGTACTGACCATGGCAATAAAATGAAAAGCCAGAACGGTTGGGGTGAAAACGGGAATGGAAGCAATTCAAGCGGATTCTCGGCACTACCTGGCGGATATCGCTCTGGCAGTGAAGGTAAGTTCCTATTGGAGACAACTATTACCTACTGGTGGTGTTCAACTGAACATGATGCAGACCGCGGATGGTACAGGAGGCTGGACAGCGCCAGTGAGCAGGTATACAGGGCGTCAACCACGAAAAAGGGAGGGAAATATATAAGGTGCGTCAAGGATTAACCTCCATGAAACCTTTAAGCTATGGAGCCGTATAAATCTAATGATGATTTATGTACAAAATTAAACATCAATAAAATCAGAGTGAATGTCATGAAAAAAGGTTTAAGTTTTTTGGTAATAGTATGCTTTATTGCAACAATGGGAATCTTCCAGGGATGTAAAAAACCAACAATCCCGGAATTGACCACTGTGGCAATAAGTGAAGTTGGCCTCACATCAGCCGTTTCCGGCGGAACCATTATCACTGACGGAGGAGAAGAGATCACAGCAAAAGGTGTGTGCTGGAGTACCTCAACCAATCCAACTGTCGCTGACTCAAAGACAAGTGATGGTAAAGGTTCAGCCAGTTTTACCAGTAATATTACTGGATTATCAGAAGGAACAACCTACTATGTACGTGCTTACGCCACTAACGAAGTGGGAACTGCTTACGGGAATGAACTCTCCTTTACCACAGGTAAGGTAACAAGTGCCGTGCTGACAACCACCGAAGTATCAAATGTAACATCAACATCGGCTGTCGCGGGCGGAAACATTACCGATGATGGCGGTGGCAGTATAACTGCCAGAGGGGTCTGCTGGGGTACTTCTCCAAATCCTACAGTAAATAAAACCACTGACGGTACAGGCAAGGGAACTTTCACCAGTAACATCACCGGACTGGAAGACGGAACTGTTTATTATTACCGTGCTTATGCCACCAACAGTTCAGGCACAACTTACGGGCAGGAGCTCAGCTTCATTACTCCTGTCACAGACATTGAAGGTAACATGTACAAGACCGTGGTAATCGGGTCAAAGGTTTGGATGGCAGAAAACCTTAAGGTAACAAAGCTGAACGAAGATACAGATATTGCACATACTCCTGAAGCAGTTGACTGGATTGTGCTTACCGGTGCTGGTTATTGCTGGTACAACAATGATCCGGATTACAACAAACCGATTTACGGAGCATTATACAACTGGTACGCAGCCAGCAATGCAAATATCTGCCCAACCGGATGGCATGTGCCAACAGATGAGGAATTCAATGCCATGGAAGTGACCCTGGGTCTTGATCAGGCTGATGTGAACACCTGGGGATGGAGAGGTACAGACCACGGATCAAAAATGAAGAGTACCACGGGTTGGAATACAGACGAAAACGGTACTAACACGAGTGGTTTCACGGCTCTTCCGGGAGGGTATCGTTATTACTCTAATGGAACCTACCAGGGTCAGAATACCTACGAGTACTTCTGGACTGCCACGCAACACGATGATGACAGGGGCTGGTACCGCTTGCTGGAGGGCAGTAAGACGAATGTCTACAAAGCCTCAGGAGACAAGAGAGCGGGGAAAGCAATTCGTTGTATAAAGAACTAAATCATAACCTGATATTAAGAGAGAGGCTGCCCAATGGCAGCCTCCTTTTTTGTGCTAACCCCAAGCATGAAATTGTTTATTATATTTGAGGAAAAAGAAGATGAAGCTTTGGCTGACATTATCACTGATTCTATTAATAACAGCTTGTAAATCAAATAACACTAAGATGACGAAGATAATATTCCTTCATCACAGCACAGGGGAAGCTATCTGGAAGGGAGAAACTAACAGATATATCTACAAACTTACCAGCAAGGGTGATGTGCAGAAGTACTTCGAAGCCTATAACCGGAAGAACAAAACCAGTTATGAGATCGAAGCATTAAACTTCCCCAAGAGTACTCCTTATGGATGGAATAATTATCCTTATGACTACTACAATATCTGGGTGAAAAATGCCGGTTCCGGCCCTTTCATGGAAGAACCAACGCTTGAAATGCTTACTGCGGAATATGATGTGATAGTATTCAAGCACTGCTTTCCTGTCAGCCGGATTGTGCCTGATTCAGGGGCACCTGATATTAATTCTGATATTAAAAGCCTGGAAAACTATAAGCTGCAATATGAGGCTTTGAAAAATAAAATGCATAAATTTAAACGTAATAAGTTCATCGTCTGGACCCCTGCAGCAAATACAAAACTAAAGTCAAAGGAGGATGAAGCTCAGAGAACCCGTGAGTTCTACAATTGGATGGTAAATGAATGGGATGAGAAAGACGACAATATCTTCATCTGGGATTTCTATGAATACGAAACTGAGGGAGGCCTGTATCTCACTGACACCAATGCACACAGTCCGGATAACTCACATCCTTCAGTTGTGTTCTCAGCCAGGCTGGCTCCACTTTTCGGGAAATTCATTATTGACGTCATCGAAGGCAGGGTTGATTAAAACGCCCTGAATATAATCCTAAAAGACAATGAATCTCAGGGCAATCTTCTACCGTCTGCAAATCAAATTGCTGGAAAAAGCCAGCAACGAAACCAAAATCAGGTACCTCCGAAAACAGGGAATGAAGATAGGCGAGAACTGCCTGATTGGCACGATGAATTTTTCCACGGAGCCGTATCTCATAGAGATTGGAGATCATGTTGCCATAGCTGATGACTCGGAGATTGTGACGCATGACGGCGGAGTGTGGTGTTTCCGGGATGAAATAAAAAATGCCGATCTCTTCGGAAAGGTTAAGATCGGCAATAATGTTTTCATCGGGAATAATTGTACTATCCTTCCCAATACAACAATTGGTGATAACTGTATAATCGGTTCAGGCAGTGTGCTTCGGGGCAAATTCCCGGAAAATTCTGTTATTGTGGGTAATCCTGCAAAAGTAATTATGGATATAAAAGTCCAGAGGTTTCTATACAAGCAGAATCCTGATCTGCTTCAAACCAAACATCTTTCACCAGCAGAAAAGACCCGGTTTATCAAAAAGCACTTCGGTATAGATACAGAAGATCATGATCACTGACAAACCTGCCAATGCAGGTCATCACCTGACAAGGATGCCAGGATCAGTTTACATAACCGTGAAACTTAAAGAAGTTCCACGCCTGCTCGTTTACCCTGAGCGGGCCGTACATCTGAACCAATCCAAGACCTGGTGAGACATTTCCCTCAAGTACATACAGATCATCATTTGACAACACGAAGTCCCATCCCACATATTTAAGATATGGCATCCGTCGAGCCATCTCGATTATCCTCCGCTTAACATCCTGCCAGTTTGGAATTTCCTGGTTGAAGATCATAGCAGAAGTGACCGGATGCTTTTCAAAAACCTCCATCTGACCCTCCTTGGAGTATTGATGGGCCATGCTTAGTCTTCCGCTATTGAGATCTATCTTTGCCGTTATTCCACCCTGCCCGACATTGTCAACAAATCCTGTCTTAAGTGATCCGAACCTGTGTACTGCATATGCAATGAAAGGTTTGCCTGAACCAGGATCTATCATTGTTCCTATCCTCATGGTATTAACAGAACCCGGGAAAATTGTGCCTGCAGGTCCCTCCTGTGGCAGCCGCCTTTGGATTAGATAATTATCCAGGGACTGAAGAAATGCAACCAGGCTCTCCAGGTTTGCAGCTTCATCATTTATGTAATATACACCATCAGTCAGGTTCAGACACACCAAACCGACTCCCCCATCGCCGGATATAAGTTTAAGTATCAGGTCTCCTCTTTCGAGAAGACCAACAACGGAGGTCAGATCACCCGATGTCAGATCGGCATGCAAAGAATTAAGGTAACCTTTCTCAAAGTATCCAAGAGTGTCCGGCACGTAGACTCCTCCTATCCCTTCTAAAACAGTTTTAAGGTGACATTCGAAAAGGATTTTATTGCCCAAAATTGCATTGTAAGATCCATTGATTCTCCTTTTCTGGTAATTGGAACGGGTAGGAAGATACCCCCGGAAGTCATTCCTGTCAAGGCCAAACCATAAATATTCGTAAGGAAGGAATCCTAGCCTGAAACAGCGAATCGTCTTTTTCAGGCTAAGCATCCTCAAATTTACATTTTCCAGAAAATGATGAATGAAAATGTCATCATAGTACTTTTTTGGAAGACAGATCCTGATTATAGAAGGAAGTAGTCTCCTGGCCAATTTTTTAAGAAATAGATGACAGACAGTCTGTTTCATATTTATTTCCTAGTTAATCCTGATCTGCACAAAGTGCTGTCTAATCACTTGGTAAGCTTTATCGCATAAGGTTCTTACGGCATGTCTTATTTGCTGGCAGAGTAATAAATAATACTTTATTATAATTCCCTCCGGCATATGATATTAAGTGAATCAAGAACTCCCGAAACTTCATCATAATTCTAACCATCACTACGTAAGTACCTTATTCCAACAAGTTGAAAAGCATTGATCCCTGCCGGACTGTTTTTTTGTCCTGGTCAACTTTCGTAACGGACTCATTTCAACAACAGGTTAAGACCGGACTTCATCAAAATCTTCACTGAATTATAGAATACTCTGGGTGAATGTCGGATGATAAAGAGTCCGAAACCTGAAATCAGCCAACTATAGTATTTTATATTCACCTTATCCTGGACCGGATTATGAGATTTTTTGAGTTCATACTGCATAATTCCGGTGGCAGTTGTATAATATCTCCTCAGCGGTTTGTTGAAGCAGATTGCCTTGTATCTTTTGCTGAAATGATACCAGAGCCAGCTTTCCGGGAAATGAGAGCCTTTTATAATAGGAAATGGCCTCGTTTTCAGAAGATCTGTTCTCACACACCCCCATTTTTCACCCCTGATCTTATAACGAAATTCAAGATCGATGTTTGTACTCAACATTCCGTCAACAGGAAACGGATCACCAACAATATCTTCACTGTCATTATCGAGGCATAATACATTAATGCCACTTAGCCTGATTAATTCATAAACTTACAATTTAGGCATTCCAATCAGATTTGTTTTCCCTTTCAAGTTGTATATGCCGGGATTCCCCGGCCGGTTTGCTCTGGATTAGCTGA
>Ga0209201_1004809_pt1 | contig 10592 bp, 6 predicted proteins | sample AD_UKC055_MetaG_FD_184411 | JGI IMG/M metagenome (GOLD analysis project Ga0209201, IMG submission 184411) | Active sludge microbial communities of municipal wastewater-treating anaerobic digesters from USA - AD_UKC055_MetaG (SPAdes) (version 2) | ecosystem: Engineered > Bioreactor > Anaerobic >... | reverse complement strand
CGCGCTGATCACCAAACGGCATTACAAGCAGGCGATGACACCGGAAAACGCTTTTGTCTGCCTTACCGGCGAGATGGCACGCCATTTCGACGGAACGGTGCTGCGCGCGTTTGCCGAAAAATTCGACGAGATTCGCGAGATTTCCGAGCGCATGGAGGCCGTTGGTTGACGGCTTTGATTCCCGGTTGCCCGGGTTCGGGCGATGGTGGCCTCAGATGAACGAACCTGAAGTGCTGGATACGCTCCCGGACAGAATCGCGGCGATGATCGATCGCCTCCCCGATACGGCCGAGGCGGCCCGTGTCTACCGCAACAGAATCGCCAGAGCACTCAACGACGCCCAGGACGACCAGTCGGACTTCGCGACCGCGCTTCGCCTGACAGTCGACATACTCAAAAGCAGCAACACATCGGCGTCCGATGAACTTTTCGAAGAGGATGCGGTGGCGGACCAGAAGGGCGAATGTGATTCGCCCCTACGGGCCCCTGATCCTGATCCTGTCCCTGAGCCTGATCCTGTCCCTGAGCCTGCCCCTGTGGGCGAATGTGATTCGCCCCTACGGGCCCCTGAGCCTGAGCCCGAACCAGAGCCTGTCCCTGAGCCTGCCCCTGTGGGCGAATGTGATTCGCCCCTACGGGCCCCTGCACCTGAGCCCGAACCCGAACCCGCTCCCGCCCCGACTCCGGCCCCGGAACCCCCGAAATGGGGCGACCGCGAGAGACTTCTTTACCGGGACATCCTTCACCTGTTTGAACTGGGCGACCAGGGCGGCGCAATGGCATCGCTCGAACGCCTTTTCATGCTGACCCCTGGCTCATCCGAGCTGACGGTCTTTCTGACGAAGAACGAGAATACCCTGCTGAAGCTTTACCGCGACCACATCGGCTCGATGGATCGCGTTCCCCTGCCCTCGCGGTCACGCAAGACGTTCGGGATACCGACCCCGGATCCCGATCTGATGCTAAAGGTGATTCGGTTGTCTGACGGTCACAGACCGGTTCGTGAGTTCGTTAAGAAGCTTCAGGCACCCGAGTTGCACGTTCTGATGGTAATCGCCCACCTGACCAGATCCGGCTACCTCGAACTGGTCTGACACCGACGCGTCGGGCGACCTATCTGCCGGCCCTGAATCTGATGATGCCTGTTTCAAGCAGAAGATAGATGACGCGATTTACCACCGATGCCCACTCGCCGCCCTGAGGCAGGCCGTCCTGGATGGCGCGGATCGAATCGCGGCTGCCGATCAGGTTCACGACGCGCATCTCGCGCGGGATCAGCTTCAGGTCGTCTATGGAAACCCGCGACTCGCTGCCGAACAGGAATCGATGCTGAGCGTGCTCGGACATCCACGCGTTGACGATATCGACAGGGATACGCGTTCGCACGCCCAGCGAAATCATCGACATCGGCTCCAGGTCCTGCTGGACCACACCGGCAGGGACCCTGACATCGTCGAAGAACCCGCACCAGCCTTCGTCCCAGTCGAACACCTGAAGGAACCTTTCCTTGAACTGATCGTTCAGCAGAAGCGCCATCTGGTGCGCGGGAACGGCGCCGTGCGCGACCAGTGTGTCGCCCAGGCGTCCCCCGGATGCCCCCAGGCCGCTGACGGCCTCGGCCAGTTTGTTGCGGCCGACCACGTCGCGATTGACAAGGAACTCCCCGAAAAGCTCGGACTTCAGGTTCGAGAAGATCACCCTGGGACGACCTTCCACGAAGAATATCTCTTTCTGGTGCACGCCCTTGCGGAACACAAGCAGTCCCGTAAGGGTCTGTTTCATGCAGATCCGGGTAAACATGCGGACCAGGAAACGCCGATCGATCGCGCCCTCGAACAGCAGGCGGGCGCGGTCCAGCGACGGACGTATCTCACTGAGATAGTTCTGCACCATCGACAGGTCGCCCAGCCTTGACCAGTCACCGTCATCAACCGAGACCAGTTCGTCCTCGGTAACGGCGCGGCTCTTCAGCAACCCCAGCAGATTGTCGAAAGACACCGGGCCGAAAACCTTGCCTGACGAATCCTTGATCCGGAAAGACGACACCTCGGGTTTAAGCTTGGTGTTCCGGGTGGACTCGCCAGCGGTCTCCGAGGGGCGCTCGTCAAGCGGCAAATCACGAACGGCGCTGCTGTCCGCGATGGCCGCGTCGATCTCGGGTTCCGACGAATCCTGGTCGACCGCGTTGTCGGCAACCGGAGTCGTCGCTCGCGCGGACGAGCGTTCAACGCCCGACCGCACCGGGGCCGATGACTCTTCCGGTTCCTCATCGTCATCCGGATTCGATTCCTGGAAATCACGCACCGCATCCACGCCCGTTCTGGGTCCGACCCCGGTCGTGTCATCGGTGGAAAGCGGCAGCAGTTCGCGTTCGACCTTTTCGGAGAACAGTTCCTTCATCATGGCCGACAGGTCATTCTGGCTGGTCCGCATCCGATGCGAGAACTGGAAATCCTGAATTCCTTCCAGGAACTCCTGCGCACTCGCGTACCGGTCGTCGGGATTCTTCGCCAGAGCCTTCCGGATGATATCGGCAACGCCCGGGTCTATTTCAGGATGTCTGGACAGACGCTTCTCGACATCGGCGTCGCGGATGTTGATCAGAGTCTGCAGATCGGTCTTGCCCAGGAACATCCTCTTCAGTGTCAACAGCTCGAAAAGGATGATTCCCAGCGAGAAAAGGTCGGATCTGTGGTCCACGTCCCGACCCAGCACCGTCTCGGGGGACATGTAACCCAGCTTTCCCTTCAGAACGCCGTTCTGCGTCGTCTCGCCCTTGGACGTCGTCGCCTTGGCCACTCCGAAGTCGGTTACCTTCACCTCGCCGTCGAACGAAAGCAGTATGTTCGACGGGGAAACGTCCCGGTGAATTATCTTCAGGTCCTTTCCGTAAGCATCGCGCGCGTTGTACGCGTACCACAGGGCCTTGCAGACCTCGCCGACCACGAAAAGCGCAACCGACACCGGCACGCTGCCGCCTATCTTGTTGGCGCGGGCCATAAAAGCCTGCAAATCCACGCCGTTGACCAGCTCCATCGCCAGGAAGTACTGGCCATCGACCTGGTCGAACTCATAGATCGAAACGATATTGGCGTGCTGCAACGGCGCCGTGATCAGCGCCTCATCCTTGAACATCTTAACGAATGCCGGATCGCGCGAGTAACGCAGCAGGATTCGCTTTACGACCAGAACCTTCTGGAAGTCACCGGCGCCGCGCGCCACGGCCTTGAAGATCTCGGCCATGCCACCCATGCCGATCTTTTCGAGCAGTGTGTATTTTCCGAACTGACGCGGACGCATCCTGCCCGACGAGGTCTTTTCCGAACCGGAGCTGAGGTCTTCCTGATCCACGGACAAAACCCCTTGAATCAGCCTACCGAGGCTGCGTATTCCCGACACTCAACGAATCTATCACGGTCATCGCCGCCCGGCATTTTTCCTTGTCATCGTGCCCGGCATACTTGGCGTACTGGCGGGATTCGACACACTCGGCCGACGTCCCGCCGTGAGCAAGGCACGTCATGTCGGCCAGTTTCTCGCAGGGCTGGACACAACCACCGATCACGCCAACAAAAAGGCAGGTCGCTGGAAGCAGGAACCTCTTCATATCCCCCCGGAGCACGAATGAATGACCGAAGCCGCCTGGAACCGGAACGCCCCCTAACGGACGCCACCGAGGTTGATATTGATACCGCCGGTCCCGCCCGCGCCGCCACTGTCCCCGCCGGAAGTGACGCCCCAGTAGGTCAGACCGCCGACCGCGCCGATACCGACGATCAGAGCCGTCCAGAACCACCACTTGTCGACAACCGACGTCTTCTTCTTTTCCGTCTGGTCCTTGAACAACGGGCTATTCGGATCGATCAGCAGTTCCTCGCCGCCACCGGTCACCGCGAAGTCTTCCTCGGCGACCACCTTCTCGACCTTGACCATGTCCGGTTCAAGAGGTCCAAGCGCGAGCGTCGTGGCGGGCATGGTGCCCATCGCGCGTCCGAACACGCCTTCGACCTCGGCCATTACGTCCGCATCCTTGGGAATGGTGTAGTTTACGGTCTGCACATTTCCGCCGCCCAGGTACACGCCCTTGAGCGCGAAGCTGTCGCCGGCGTCCCCGAAACCGAGCGCAAGAAGATCCGTCGCGCCGATCTGGTTCGCGTACGCGCCGGCCTTCGGACCGGCATTGCTGCCCGCAACCACCTTGCCCAGTTCGTCCCCCGCCGCGACGATGTCGCCCGACTTCGGCAGTTCAACCATCTCGCCCATCGCGAACTCGCCGGGTCCGCCGGTGATTTCGACAAGCTGCGCCAGCGGTTCATAGCCGTCCGCCACGAAAGTGACGACGTGCTCGCCGACCTTCAGGTCCTGAACAGCCAGCGGCGAGAATCCGCGGAACACGAAGTCCACGTAAACCTCGGCGCCTTCGGGAATGCTCTCGACCTCGACCGTTCCGGTCGGAGAGTCGAGGACCTCACGCTGGGCGGACAGGAAGAAGTTCTCGATCTCCCTGGAGTACGAATACTCGGACTTACCCTGCTCGGGGTACGCGAACAGCGAGATCTTGATGGCCCGCTTGGCCTGCAGGGGCTTGGATGCCGCAACGAATCCCACACCGAGGCCCTTGTAGATGTGGGCGACCAGCGCGCGATCCGCGTATCCCATGAACGGGCCGGCGGCTGCCTCGGCGGCCGAGAACTCAACGAACGACTCGGCGATCTTGTTTTCCTTCAGAAGCGCGCGGCCCTTGTTCACATGCTGCCACGCCTTGTCGATCGCGGCCTGCGCCTGCGGAGTGATCGCGAGCGCGCGGGAGAAGCCCTGCGGGGCAAGCCTGTCGGCGCCGCCACGGAGAACGACGTAGGCTGCCTTTGCGAGACCGGCGTCGGAGGCCTTCAACGGGTATACCTTGACGGCGAGACGGCGTTTCGCACTTTCCTGTGCCCTGGCGGACGAAACCAGCAGACCGCCGGCAACCCCGACCTGAAGGTTCAGGAAGGCGACCATTACCAGTCCGGCTATCACGCGAACGAGCGCGCCTGAACCGGTTATCACGGAGAGCCTGAAACCACGGTTGCGCTGATTAAGCCTCATTCTTCGCCTCCGTTGCACGCCGCGCCTCTCCACAGGATGGAGGGAGTGTAGATCTCGGTCATGCCCGGTCCGTCCACGCCAAGGGTGTCGGCCGAAATCATGCCGCCAACCAGGAAGAGCGTGTCGTCAGGCAACTGAACCACGGCCATGCCGGCCCTGGACAGGAACTGTTCACTGGAAGCCGGCACCTGGCTGAACGACGATGTCGCCACGTCGAACACGCAGGTCGACACATCGGAAATGCCGGAGTTGTTGCCGAAACCGCCAAACATCACAACGGCCGACTTGTCAAACGTTGAGGCCACGCCGTTGAGGAACCTGCCGGCGCACTCGCCGTTAACCGGAGAAACCGCGATACCGTCTTCATAGACCTTCAGCACGTAGGCCATCTTGACCTGTCCGCCTTCGGTCAGCGGGGACGCCTGAAGCACGCCCTTCGAAACCCTGGAACCGCCGGCGATCAGGAACCGCTTGTGAAGCTTCGTGTCGGTCGAATCGTCCGCGATGCGCACCACCGACGGGAAATAGACCAGCGGGAACTTCGCGTCGGAACGCGGCCTGAAAGCGCCGCCCACGCCTTCGTCCTGCTTGGACGACTGCGTGAAGATCTCGATGTTCGACTCGGTGTTCGAGGTTCCGCCGACGATCAGGAAGCGCGAAAGGCCACGGCTGGTTTCATCCAGCTTCACGACCGTGGCGCCGTTGTGCTGGGCGTTCATCGGCATCGAGTTGCCGAGGTCGAGCATGCCGCCCCTGCCCTCGTCAGCCGTCGTCGACCAGATTTCGGCAAAACGGTAGTCGGAATTGTCGGACGGCCACTCGCCGCCGCCGAGGATCAGGACCGAGTTGTCGGTCATCCGTGAGGCGTTCAGGAAGGCGCGGGGAAGCCGCATCTTCTTGACCTGTCCGCCTTCGAACTTCGGCACCTCGAACGTGTTGTCCTTGACGTCGTAGATCTCGATCGAATCCAGCGCGTTGGCGCTGTCAAACGACAACGGGAACGTGTCGCCCGTCTTCATTCCGGCCTTGGTGGCGCCACCGAGGATAAGAACCTTGTCGCGACCGTCGAGCGTGACCGCGACCGCCGCGTGACCAGCCCTGGCGACGTTCATGTCACCCACGTACTGGAAAACGCCGGAGATCGGGTCGTAGATGAAGGCCTCTTTCGAGGGTTCATTAAGTTCGAACGCGGAGACGCCGCCGTCAAGGTCCCGCTTGCCGGTGAAACCGCCGGAAACGAACACCCTGCCGTCGCCCATCACTACCGCCGCGGGGAACGCGCGGTGCGTGAAGCGCGGGCTGGCGCTGGCCTGGCCGATCTGTTCCGACACGCAGGTAAACGCGTCGAACCTGGTCAGCACCAGATTCAGTTCCGCGGAACGTCCCTGCACGACGGTCACGTCGCGAGCCCTTCCGAACCAGGTCGGGGCGGCCTGACCGTTCTTGCAGCCAAGCACCGTGACGACGCGATCGGAACCGGCCGCGACCGAATCGATGCTGGCCACGCCGTCAACGACACTGACCGTCTCGTCGAAGTAGTCCGGGGCCGCGTCAGTGGACGTGACGCTTCCGACCTGGACGCGCAGCGAATCGATGCTGTCCAGCGGCGACGTGCCGGGAAGCCCGGAACAGGTGCTGGACAAGGCGGACACCGTCATCCCGAGATTGCCGATACCCGCGTCGTCGGCGCAGGAAGCAACCATCGCAACGATTCCCAGCGACAGGCAGAATGTAATCCGTTTATTCATAACCTAAGGTCTCCCGGGTCTGTGTTATCCCCTCAGAGTACTAAGGATAGATATTGCAGTAGAATGTAGATTAGTCGACGACGAAAGGCAAGATATTATGACCGCCGGCGTTGGGCCGGGGCGATCTTTCGACAGGCTTTAAGGACCACGGCCCCGTCACGGGCATTCCCTCTGGACAAGGATGTCGTCAACGAAGAGGCCCTGGTTGGAGCCGGGGTTGGTGTCGACCGAGTCGAACGAGAAGCGCAGCTTGATCTTTTTGCCTTTGAATGCGCCGAGATCGAGCCCCGTCACCTGGAACCAGTTCCGGTAGGCGGCGGTGGGAACGGCTGTCTTCGAGAAGATGGTGGTCGGGGTCAGACCATCCATCACGTCCACCTTGAACAAATCCTTGGTGGTGTCGGTCCGGACGTCCACGTAAACGTAGAACGACAGCTTGTAATCACCGGTGGCCGGCACCGAGATCTCGGGCGAGGTCGCGGTCCCGCGGGAGATTCCGCCGTTGTTGTAGTTGCCGGTCTCGACATTGCCGAAATACATCGACCTGTCCCCTGAATTCGATCTGAGATCGGTCAGGACCCAGGCGACATCGGCGCCACCGGTTCCGGGAACCGAACTGTTGACCACCGCGAAACCGTCCAGATCGCCAAAGATGTCGAACACGTAGCTGCCACGGACGTCCTCGAAGCAGCAGCCAGGCTTCTCGACCGCCTCATGCAGGCAGACGTTGTTCACGCAACCATCGGTCGAACACGGATCCTGGTCGTCGCAGTCCTGTGTCACCGAGCAGCAGCCCGTGGCGCCCGCGATCGAGACCTGGCACTTGTTGTCCACGCAGCCGCCGACCTTGCACACGCCGTCGACTCCACAGTCCGGAGATGACTGGCATTCGCGCTGGATGCAGTTGTCCGAGACGACCTTCACGTTGTCCACGTAGACGCCTTCGAAGTCATTGAACTGCCCGCTGCCGCTCTCGAAGCGGAACTGCACGCGCACGACCTTGCCGGCCCACGCGCTGAGATCGACCCCGACCGGAATGAATTCGCCGCCCGTGGTGCTCTGGACGCTGTGCCCGGACCACACCGGCGTCATCAGTTCGGTGGGCTGTCCGTACCGCTCGACAACATGAACACTGAAGTAGTCGAACTGCGCCGGGTTGTAGTACTCGGCCTTGTTCATCCCGTCGAACTCGGTCGACAGCCACAGATCGAACGTCAGGAACGCGTAGTCATCGACAGGAATCTCGATCTCGGGCGAGGTCGCCTCGCCATGGTTGAAATCAGTCCCGGTCGAGTAGGTCCTTGTGACCATGTCGCCGTAGTACAGCGACCATGCGCCGGTGGAGGACCGGAAGCTGGAAGGCTGCCACTTCACCTGATCTTCGCCCAGATAGGTCCACGCATCGAATCCGGACAGGGTGCCGTCCTCGAAGCCGACATCCAGACGATCGACCGTCCTGCAGCACTGGTCGTCAGGAAGCTCGTTGTAGACGCAGCCGCCATCGACACAGGACGCGACCGTGCAGGGGTCATCCGTCGGACACTTCGTTTCGACAGTGGCCGGGGTGCATTCAGGCTCGACGCAAGTCGGAACGATCGGATACGAACACACGCCCTTGCCGTTGGTTTTGTTCAGGAAAGCCTGGCACGAATCGTCGCTGCATTCGCCGGCGTCCGCGGCACACTCGGTGCCCGCGTCGCACTGGGGCGAGCAGAAAGACGAAACCCGGATCTTGTCGATGTAGACGCCTTCGTAGAAGTTGTTGGACGCGTCGATGCTGTCGAACAGCAGTCTGATCGCGATGTCCTTGCCAACGTACGGAGTAATCACGGCGCTGACATAGATGAACTGACCCTTGGTGTTCTTGTTGACGACCTCGGCCGTGGAGGTCATCACGTTCTCGACCGACTCGACTTCGCCCGTCTTTGTCACGATCTGCATCCGGAACTGGTCAAGCTGAACGTCCGCCGGAAATCCCGGAATCATCGGCTCGGATTCGACCCAGATGTACGCGGAGACGATCACGGTGGACAGTGCCGCGCTGATCGGCGGAACAAAGAAGTACGAAGAGGTGAGCGTCGCGCGCACCGAGTCGGAGTCGGCCTGGGCCGGATCGACCGGTTCGCACTCCGCGTTCAAGGCGCCCGTGTAGTAGGTGTGGCACTTGTTGTTTCCGAAGTACGCGCTCTGGGAGCCGAAAGCCTTGCGGTGGGTCGAGGCGGTCCAACTGACAAGATCGCCCGGTTTCGGATCAAGGAGCGTCCAGGAGTCGATTCCGTTCTCGAAGTCTTCCTCGAAAAAGTCGGCTTCCATGCAGCACTCGGTATCCCACCCCGCCACGCACTGGCTTATCTTGGTGTCGCAGACTTTCTTCTGGCAGTCGCCAAGCTCAACCGGCGCGTCGACGCAGTCCGAATTCCTCTGGCACGGTGTGGGGCCTGTGTCCTGAACCAGATCGGTCCCCGGGTCAGGCGTCGCGTTGTCCTGAGCCAGATCGGGCTGCTGGGTATCCTGGATGTCGACGCCCGTATCGACCTGGACGTCCGCCGGGCCCTCGTCCTGAGTAACATCGAAAGGAGGCGGCTCATCACCACCGCAACCATAGGCAATCACCAGGCCAGTAAGCACGGGTAGCCAGAAAAGTCTGCGCATCGCCAACCTCCAGGTGGACCGGTAAGGGAAACAAAAAGTAAAGACGCCGGTCATGTTACCACATCGAAACATGGGTTTCATGACAAATTGCTGGATTCCACTGGATCGCGGACCGCTGCGTTCCACCGCCGTTTTCTTGACACCCGCTCAAAACCAACTGAAGATTCGTACAGGCCGTAACTGGACAGAAGTATGGGCTTGTTTGGCCAGCATGGAAGCCTCGTGGGCCTCGATATCGGATCGAGCGCGATAAAACTGGTTCGACTGAAACAAACCTCGGGCTCGTGGGCTCTCCAGGCATTCAGTCTCGGACACCTTCCTCCGGACGCTATCGTCGACGGCAGAATAATGAATTTTTCCGTCGTGATAGAACGACTTCGCGAACTGATGCGCGAGGCCGGCGTCAAGGGCGGATCCTGCGCGATCGCGGTGTCGGGTTCTTCCCTGATCGTGAAGCGCCTCTCGCTGCCCGAGATGACCCGCCAGGAACTCGCGGATTCGATCGTGTGGGAAGCCGAGCAGTACATCCCGTTCGACATCAAGGACGTCAACGTCGACGCGCAGATCATCAACTCCAAGGCTGGCCAGGGTCAGATGGACGTGATGATGGTCGCTGCCAAGAAGGACGTCGTCAACGAGTACGTCTCGGTCGCCGCCGAGGCGGGCCTGACCACCGAGGTGGTCGACGTGGCCATCTTCGCGGCGCTGAACATGTTCGAGGCGAACTACACCATTCCGGCCGACCAGACCATCGCCCTGCTGAACATCGGATCCAACCTGATAAACGTTGGAATCATGGCCGGCGGAGCGATCGCCTTCACGCGCGACATCTCGACGGGCGGTTCCAGGCTGACCGCCGAAATCCAGAGGCAGTTCAATGTCTCCTGGGAGGAAGCCGAGGCATTCAAGACCGGCGCCGAGTCTTCCCTGTCGTCTTCGACAATCGCGCGCGACGTAAACAAACTGGCCGAGAAGGTCTGCGATTCCATCGTGGGCGAGATTCAGCGGTCGCTCGATTTCTACGTGGCCACCACTGTCAACGCCAACGTGAACCGCCTCTATCTGACCGGCGGATCGGCTCAGCTTCCCGCCCTCATCAGGGCG
>Ga0209201_1004804_pt1 | contig 10609 bp, 9 predicted proteins | sample AD_UKC055_MetaG_FD_184411 | JGI IMG/M metagenome (GOLD analysis project Ga0209201, IMG submission 184411) | Active sludge microbial communities of municipal wastewater-treating anaerobic digesters from USA - AD_UKC055_MetaG (SPAdes) (version 2) | ecosystem: Engineered > Bioreactor > Anaerobic >... | reverse complement strand
TACGACAACCCCAACCTGTTTATTATAGCCCACGAGCTGGGGCACGGCGCCTTCAACCTGCGCCACACCTTCAGCCCCGAGAGCTTTATTGCGGCCGAGCGCACCACGCAGAACCTGATGGACTACAATGGCGGCACGGAGCTCTGGAAGCACCAGTGGGAGTTCATTCGCGACCCGCAGAACATCTGGTTCGCCTGGGCGCAGGATGAGGGCGAGGGGGAGATGATTATAAGTAAAAATGCAATTGAAACTATTAAGGCAGCGAACGAATTACTGAAGAGTTCCATCGAGGTGTCTGAGAACTGGAAAACAGAAGAGAGTATATCCATACAGCTGGACAAATCGCCGTTACTGCCGACAACGATTATCACCAAAGTACTGAAGGCTAAGGTTCAAATTTCAACGCAAGATTTCAAGAAAGAAGTGCTGAGCAAAACAAAAGAGGTGAAGATTACTTTCATGGATCAGGCATCCCAAGATCAACCCGCTGTTACGTTCCAACTGCCTCTGGATAAAGAAGATTTATTTTTACAGTATTTGAGAATCAGCAGTAAAATAGCAGAATTTCCCTGTAAGAAATGCGGCAAGGAGCTCAAGATTAACCACCAAAACCTGATGGATATTTTCCCCAATAGCACTATTGTTAGAAATAACCCAAATAGTGCAACTCTATTCCAAACCGCTTTTGAAAAAGTGCCATTGAACTCCTGCTACCGAATCGCTCACCTTCTTTCACAGGTAAATCACGAATCTGGTGGGATGACTGCAAAAACAGAAGATTTGGATTATTCTTTAATTCGTTTGTTTGAAATGTTTAATACAACATTGAGTGCAAAAATGTTTTTCAAGCAATCGTTCTGGGACAGTAAGGAGTACCTAAAGTATGCTGTGGCAAATCTCTACGAAATGGTAGACACGGCAAAAGGGGAGAAGGGTGATTATGATGCGGCAAGTTTTGCTACCTTTAAGTACAACAATAGCAGTACCGATACGATTCGAATACCCGTTTCGTTCACACTGAATAAGGGGAAGGGTTCGTATAAAAAGGTATCGCTAACCGATGCGGAAAAGCAGAGCAACCGTGAGAAATGGGTCAACCAGGTGTACGGCCGAAGCGACTTGGGCAACGGTGGGCCTGAAACAGGCGATGGCTATAAGTATAGAGGTAGGGGAGCCATTCAGCTTACCGGCAAGTATAACTACGAGCGGGTAGGGAAAAAATGCAACGACATGTTTGGCACCGCATACAACTGGGTGGCTAACCCAGAAAGCGTAGCCAACGACATTCAGGCAAACATCTACTCGGCTATCGCCTACATTTTGGTTTATTTTAATGATTTATCGCTATTGGATGGCACTGATGTGTCGGCAGTCACCAAGAAAATAAACACCATGGAGGATGGGTTGTCGAATCGGAAAGCGAAATTTGACACCCTTATTCAAACCCATTACAAATGCGAAAAGAAATAAACACCATGAAAGCAGTATTTTTCAGTTTGCTAATGCTTGTAATAGCAAGCGTTTCGACAATATCATGCGCACAGGAAAGTCCATGCAATAGGGCAGCGTTTTTGCCCTCGTACGAGAAAAGGCTACCCGAAGAAATCTGTTTGCCCGAGGGCTACATGCTACGCGCTATTCTGGCGGATACCGTGGACATTGACGGCGATGGCAATGCAGATTACGCCATAAAATTAGAGAAGATAAACGCCTTGGACGGGGACACCAATCTGGTGGTTCTGTATAGAAAAAACCCGCAGGGACTGCTTGAGCAGTGGAAGGTGTTTGACAACCTATACCCTGTTTTTTTCAAGGACTATGACTACGAGTATGCCAGCGAGTACAAGGATAACTCTCTTCTTGCAAAGTTAAAGCGAAGATATCACTATGCTTTATCATCGGATGTTTTATTTGAAAAAAATACAATTGTTGTTAAATTTAATACTGATGGAGGTGGTGGATTATTACTGTATTTTTCTTTTGACATCAATTTTAATGGTTGGAAATTGAACAAACAAGTAGGTTGGTTTGGGCGAATGGGTCATATAGATGGTACTCCTGATTATGATACAGTTATCCCAAAAAATAAGTACGATATTGAGGATTTCAACATGCTGGATTACTTAGACGAGTAGCAAAGCGCATTTTTATTCTTGCAGGCTAAGTTATCATAGGGCTGCAATCTGGTTCAGCTTACTTCTTTTGATGAAAGCGTCGATAATGTCTTTAATGGTGGATTTATCCTTGCTGTCCAGCTGTTCTACCGCTTTAAACTGAGATAACAGCTCGTTATCCTTAATGCTCTGCTGGGCTTTCTGCTCAGAATCTCCATAAACAAGGAAATCGATTGAAGTATTAAACGCATCAGCCAGCTTCTTTAGTATGTCAGCCGGTGGCTGTACGCCCTTGTTTTCATACCGTTAAAGCTGGGTTAAAGAAACACCGATTCTTTCAGCCAATTGCGATTGGTTCAAGTTGTTTTCCTTTCTTAACCTCTGTATTTGTGTTCCAATCATGCCTTAAATGTATTTATTAACACGCAAATATAGCCAATAGGGCCACAAGACACTTTATGGTTGTTGTTGGCATGGGGATGGAGGGGGATAACCTGTACTTCAGGTTTTACGATCCGGGTAGAGGTGTGGATTATGAATCATCTGCAACATCTGAGGACAATAAGCTCGTTGTGAACAGGCAGCAGGGCTCAATCCAGGGTTTTTGCAGAGATTATATACATACCATTACCGAAATTGTCATGTTAAACTAGAAGAGCCATGAGGAACAGGGTACTGCTGGTTGCGCTCATGATTGCAACCCATTTAGGCTACTCGCAGGAGTATTCATTGGACTACATCCAATCCTTTGATAGGATTGGGAGCGGACAGGAGATTAGTTTTCGGTGGTTAATTCATAATATTTATAGGGGTAAACCGATGACCGTACAGGAGGCGTTGGACTACGTTTACAACGGCGACACCTCAAGGCTACACTGCATTTATGAGATATTCAACATGGAAACCGAAAAGGTGATCGGCACAGCAAGGGAGCTTTTCCTGCCCAAAAAATACTTTTTGGTAGAGCTCGATAGCTGCTACCTGGTTGCCAACTCATCATTTCTCTGTGAAAATGAATACGGATTAATGGAAGTATCATTAATCCTACACGTGATAGGTAAGGACCTGGAATTAAAAAGCAGCCTGGAGGTTTACAGGGGCAATGAGTATGATGATTACCTTATGGGCATGATAAATACAGCGAATGGTAGGATTTTCCTAACTAGTTTTGAAAAAAAGAGTGGAAGTGATGCCAAGTTGCTGGAAATGAACCAGGAGAGTCTGAGGTACGAGGTTATCAAGGAGAAAAAACCTGTAGAGATGCATTCCGATAACTGGAAACGGGAGCTTGAGAAGCTGGGATGGTACGAGGATTTTTTAGGCCAGTAGGATTCTGGAGAGCTGCTATAACTTCAGGCGTCTTTAAACCCCCGTTGGGCAGAGGTTGTAAAAAGAAATAGACGAATCGCGTTCGGCGGTCGGCTGTGCCGCCGCCGGACTATAAAAAGCAGGCTCAGCCTGCAAGGATATGTTGGACTTAGGCTTTAGCCTAAGCCGAACAGCAAAGGGAAACTTAAATTAAAGGGTTAATTTTGTGTAGTAACATAAATAATATGACACAGGATACGGCAATAAAGTTATTCAATGACAAACAAATAAGAACACTCTGGGATAACGACCAGGAAAAGTGGTTTTTCTCAATAGTTGATGTGGTGGGAGTGTTAACTGAAAGTCCTAATCCACGTAAATATTGGAGTGTATTAAAAACTAGACTTAAGGCTGAGGGAAGTCAGCTGGCTACAAATTGTAGTCAACTGAAAATGCTTTCGTCCGATGGTAAATATTACAAAACAGATGTAGCTGACACAGAGCAACTCTTTCGTTTAATTCAATCTATTCCATCGCCTAAGGCGGAACCATTTAAACTTTGGCTAGCAAGAGTTGGCAGAGAACGTATTGATGAAATTGAAGACCCTGAAATAGGCTTTGATAGACTAATGGAAACTTACCTACGAAAAGGCTATTCAACATCATGGATAAATCAACGGCTCAAAAGCATCGAAGTACGAAAAGAACTTACCGATGAGTGGGAGAATCGTGGGGTAAAGAAAGGTCAAGAGTATGCAATTCTTACCGACGAAATAACAAAAGCCTGGAGTGGATTTACAACAAAACAATACAAAAATTTCAAAGCACTTAAGAAAGAAAACTTACGCGACCATATGACTAATCTAGAATTAGTGCTAAATATGCTTGCAGAGGCAACAACCACTGAAATTTCCAAGGAAAAGAAGCCAAAAACATTAAGGGAAAACCAGAAAATAGCTAAGCAAGGTGGAACTATCGCTGGAAATACTAGAAAAGAAATCGAGGCGAAAACAGGAAAGAAAATAGTTACAAGAGAGAATGCGAAACAGTTTAGAGCGAAAAAGGATAATGAGTTAGATAAATAAACCTCGCTACGCCGCTACTGCAAGAACCGATCCGCCAACTGGCGGAGAACTCAACGAAGTTAGTCTTCGTGTGGTAGTGTAGAGGAAGAAAGTAAGACTAAGTGTAGTAGAGAGAACGAAAGTAATGGATAAGATAATTCAGCGGGATTATATGAAATAAACTTACGTAAGGAAGAAGTAAGTGTTGTTAAGAGTTAGGGATGGAGTTGCCACACGATGTAATCGTGCGGCAGCGAGGGGAACTTAGCGATGGCAATAAAATGGTATAACCATGAACATAGCAGAAATAGCAAAAAAAGCTTTAAGTCAAAAAATTAAACATTATAATTTTCAAGTTGTACCTCAGGAATGTTGGGGTGTATACTTAATTAAAAATGATATTACCATTAATTTTTCAATACAAGAACCTCGTTCTATGGACTGGCTTAATTTATCAATTAAAAAAGGGGATAAGAAATATGATTTGGTATATATTAGATTGGCAAAGAAGAAGGAAGGATTTAATTTTATTGAAACTACAAGAAAATTGAAAAAGAAAACTCCTCCATTTAATGAATCCGACTATTATCTTATGTTACAAGATTCATTTGAAAATTTAGAAGTGAACTATCCCGAAGTTTTTACTGGTAATTTTCCATGGGAAAAGAATTACAGGGAGTATTGAACATGAAATTGCTCATAAAAGGATATTATTTTTATCCGCTACTGCACGAGTCCTTTCGTGTGGTAGTGTAGAAGAAGAGATAAAGTAATGTGTAATAACAAGATAATCCGGCGGGATTATATGTTAAACCTAAGGACGGGAGTAAAAAGTGTCGTGGTTGCGAGGTAAGAATATTGCCACACGACGGGAGTCGTGCGGCAGCGAGGGTAAACCTAAGGATGGGCGTAATAAGTATTGCTGAGAGGTTGGGATGGAATATTGCCACACGACAGGAACCGATCCGCCAACTGGCGGAGAGTTCGGCGAAGCCAATCGTGCGGCAGCGAGGAGTATGCTTTATGAATTTAAGGATGGGAGTACTAGGTGCTCTGGTTGAGAGGCAGAACGGGAAAAGGTTAACCCCCGCTCGGCGAAGTTTAGCAAAGCGTAACTTCGTCGTATTTAAGTAGCGGTTTGCCTTCGGCGAACTCGCCAAAAAACGGCTCGGTTCCCGACCGCGTAACATTTAACTTTTCTCCGCCAAGAGTTACACAAGCTCCGTCAGAGTTTGACGGGCCCTGAATTCCTTTAATATTTAACCATTTTCATGGTACAGCTATATTAACCATCCTTTAGTTAGCCTTTATATATAGAAAAAATACCTATAATGTAAGTTAATACTATGAGAAAAATACTAAATTTGAATAAAATGTATAATTTACAACTAAAACTTGATGTGGCTATTGATATATCCGGTAATTTTGAACCAAAATAGGATAATCATCATGAGTGAGATTAGCTTGAAGGTTAAGGAACTTTCCGAGAAATACCGCGACTATACGGCTAGTAACTTGTCGCGTTTGGTCAGGATAAAATCCCTAAGCACCCAGGAGCATGATGTTCAGCTGGAGCTAAAGAGACAAATGGAGGAAGCCGGCTTCGATGAGGTAAGGATTGATGGGTTAGGGAATGTAGTTGGCCGAATAGGCAACGGTAGTAGGATATTGGCAATAGATGGCCACATGGATACCGTTGACATTGGTTACCGCAACAACTGGGACTTCGACCCGTTAGGAGGTGAAATTCGCGATGGTTTTGTGCACGGAAGGGGCTCTGTTGACCAGAAAGGTGGTCCAGCCTCATTCGTAACTTCAGGACGAATACTGAAAGAACTGGGCTTCGACCGCGATCTCACCATTTACTTCGTCGGCAGCGTAATGGAGGAGGATTGCGACGGGCTATGCTGGAAGTACATCATCGAGGAGGATGGGATTAAACCCGATTTTGTAATCAGCACCGAACCAACTAACCTAAATATCTACAGAGGGCATAGGGGAAGAATGGAGATGCACGTCCAATTTTACGGGGTGTCAGCCCATGGCTCGGCTCCTGAGCGTGGCAAAAATGCCATCTACATGGCCTCAAGGGCTGCTCTGGAGATTGAGAAGCTCAACGAACACCTGAAGGTTGACGAATTTTTGGGCAAGGGAAGCGTTACAATTTCTGAAATCGTATCGGGGAGTCCGTCGCTATGTGCGGTAGCCGATTATGCCCGAATTCATCTCGACCGCAGGCTGACCTGGGGTGAAACCATGGAAACGGCTGTTGGCGAGGTGGAGGAGATTGTTAAAAACATGAATGCCAAGGTTGAGGTGCTGAACTACTCCGAGAAGGCCTACACCGGCCTGGAGTACGGCATGGTTAAATACTACCCAACTTGGAAAATGCCTGAAGATCATTTAATTGTGCAAACCGGGGTTAAAGCATTCAGCCAGCTTTATGGCAAAAACCCAAAGGTTGACAAGTGGACATTTTCAACCAACGGTATTATGACCTGTGGCGTTTACGGAATTCCAACCATAGGATTTGGCCCGGGCAACGAGGTGCTGGCTCATGCTCCAAACGAAAAGGTGCCTGTTAACGATTTGGTGGTTGCCTCAGCATTTTACACCCTATTTGCCTACACCATCTAGCTGGTTGAAATTTTTAGGTTTACTTTTTCTTTACCATTTTAGGGCAGTGATGCTGCTGTTATTTTTGTTTAGAGGAATTTTAATGGAAGCTGCCTATTGCTATTGCTAATCGAGTTAAAAAGTTGTCTGTTTATTTAAACAATTTATGTTGATGGATAGAGTTGAAATCATCGAAAGGTTAAAAACCAACCTGCATGGCAGGGATTTCCTCCTAACGTGGGAGAAAAGTGAAGACGAGTTAAGGATGATACTTGGGGTAGCCGATATCCTTAAGGAGATGAGAAACCGTAATATATCTACAAGGGTATTCGACTCGGGCCTGGCAATTTCCAATTTTAGGGACAAGTCAACCCGTACCCGATTTTCTTTTGCATCGGCCTCCAACATGCTGGGGCTGGCTGTTCAGGATCTTGACGAGGAGAAATCGCAGATTTCGCATGGGGAAACCGTTCGTGAAACTGCCAACATGATTTCGTTTCTATCCGATTTTATAGGCATTCGCGACGATATGTACCTTGGCGAAGGTAACAAGTACATGCGGCAGGTTGGCACAGCACTCGACGATGGGTTTGCCAACGGCGTGCTACCGGTGAGGCCGGGTATTGTCAACCTGCAATGCGATATGGACCACCCAACCCAGGTTATGGCCGATTTGCTTCACCTTACCCATGAATTCGGCTCCCTGGAAGCCTTGAGGGGTAAAAAGCTGGTGATGAGTTGGGCTTACTCCCCTAGCTACGGAAAACCTCTATCGGTCCCCCAGGGGGTTATTGCCCTTATGACCCGTTTCGGCTTGAATGTGGAGCTCGCATACCCGGAAGGTTACGACTTAATACCCGAGATTGTTGATGTAGCTAGGAATAATGCTGCCAAAAGCGGCGGATCGTTTACCATTAAACATTCCATGGCCGAAGCCATGCGCGGCGCTGATATAGTTTATCCAAAAAGCTGGGCTCCATTTCACATCATGGAGCAGCGAACCCAATTGCTAAAAAGTGGCGATAAGAAGTTACTGAACGAGCTGGAGCAAACCTGCCTGGCTAACAATGCCCGGCATAAGGACTGGGAGTATAACGAGGAGATGCGTAGGTTGACCAGTAAGTCCGACGCCCTTTACCTCCACTGCCTGCCCGCCGACATTTCCGGTGAATCGTGTGCACAAGGTGAGGTAAGTGCTGAAACTTTTGAGCGCTACCGCATAAAGACCTACCTTGAGGCGGGATATAAGCCCTACATAATTGCAGCCATGATGCTTGCTAACCGCTTTGAGGATACAGCAGGATTAATGAAAAAATTACTAGACCGAAAGCAGGAACGGGTTACCAGTGTTTTAAAGCTGTAAGAAGGTAGTTGGAGCTTTGCGCCAGGGTAAGAACAATTCTAGCCGGGTTGGGCAAACCATAATTTTTTCTGCCCATATAGCTTACTAAGGAAATAGCGAAAAAACCTGCCGGAACCATCTATGTGGGGGGCAGGTTTTTTCGCTTTTAGGAAAATCAACCAAAAGGGTTGACTTTTATTTCAGCAATTCCTCTGTTTTTTAATTTAGCTAAAATTTCTAGCTGGTAGCACCTTCTTCACTTATAAAATTTAATAGCTAAAGCACAAAGTGTTTTCTCTATTCCGGAGTTACAGATCATTTAACCTCATCGGGGTGCAATGTTCTCTCAAATTCAGCTTTTGCCCTAACCGGACAGTCGGGTGCCTTACACTCAATTGCAGGTTCCTGGTGCTGCTTGTTGCTGGCAGGTTCCCATCCCATGGTGATGTATAGGGTAAAGAAACCGACAATATAGGCCAGGGTAACGTGCCAGCCTTTTCGTAACCATAGCGTTACATTTTTAGCCTCCTGGAACTTATTGGTTATAGCCACGCCAGCCGACGAACCAAACCAAATCATAGAACCTCCAAAGCCCACGGCGTAGGCCAGCATACCCCAATCGTAATGCCCCTGGTCAAGGCAGAGCTTTGTTAGCGGGATGTTGTCAAAAACAGCCGAAACAAACCCCAGAATAAATGCGGTCATCCATGAAGCATCGGGAAGGGTCTCAACCGGCATGAACGAGGCGGAGGTTACCAGGCACAATAGAAAAATGGTTCCCTTAATGGATGCTCCAACCTCCTGCCAGGGAATTTTGGTAAAAATTGCCCCAATAAGAATGGCAATCCACACCCCAAGGGCAGGCATATCGTAGTATATGTTCGAGAGAATGGCACCGGCAAGAATAAGCACCACTATTCCCAGGCGAACCCAGTCAATCTTTACATCAGTCTTTGCATCCTTAACAATTTGCTGATGGTGGTCCTGCTGGTGTGAAGCAAACCATGCCAGAATTATAAGGGCAACCCCGGCAGCTACGTAGGCATGTAGTACATTAAGTGCTGAAACCCCGTCAATCCACATCATGGTGGTGGTGGTGTCGCCAACCACGCTACCTGCACCTCCTGCATTTGAAGCAGCAACAATTGCCGCTATATAGCCAACATGTACTTTATTCTTGAAAACTACCAGGGCAATTGTGCCACCAATCATTGCAGCGGCAATGTTATCGAGGAATGACGAGAGGATGAAGATGAAAATAAGCAGTACAAAAGGTCCCTGCCAACCACTTGGAAGAAACCTGGGTAGTATATCCGGCACGCCCGATTCCTCAAAAATTTTTGCCAGTATGGCAAATCCCAGCAACAATCCCAGCAGGTTAACCAGAATACCCCATTCCCCCTGACGCAGGTCCTTGTGCAATATCTGGTCAACCATCGCATTTTCTCCGAAAAAGTGCTCGGCAAAAGGATACCCGGAAATAAATAGCAGCTTGTAGAGCACAATTGCCGTTAATCCGCATATTGCCACCCAAAAGGTTTGTTTATGAAAAAGGGCAACTCCTATAAGGGTTAGGCCAAACAGTATAAATTCAACCCGGATTCCACCAATAGAAGGTGCCTCACTTCCTCCCTCGGAGGCGAAAACAAAAACAGGCAAAAACAGCAGCATGAGCAGAAATGCCAACGGTTTACCGTTCTTTATGCTCAAGACATTCTTTAGTAACATCTTGAAATTCATAAGTTTAGTTTAAAGTTAATTTTAGGTTAGGAATGCGTCAAATTTAACAAATCAATGAAAATAATCTAGCTTTTGCGGTTGGTAATAGATAATTTTAGCAAATGTTGTTTTTTTAAGGCATTTTAGAGGTCAAAATACATGGGAATATCTAACAGTATGGTCTTCACACAAGCAAAATCAGCTGGGACAAAATATCTCCACCTTCGGCGTAGAGGTGGTTGAAATGGAAAAAAATAATGTATTCTCCTTAGTGTATTCCCCGGTAGCCCAAAATACAATTTTTTATACTTATTTATATCCGGGTGTTTCTCCTTAATAGCTTTCCTTTTGGTAGATTTTGTTGAAGTGCACCATCGGCAATAGCCAGGTAGCCCTTCTTAAAAACGTACTTTGCCTCACCTTTCACCTTCATGCCTTCATATATG
>Ga0209201_1004797_pt1 | contig 10631 bp, 10 predicted proteins | sample AD_UKC055_MetaG_FD_184411 | JGI IMG/M metagenome (GOLD analysis project Ga0209201, IMG submission 184411) | Active sludge microbial communities of municipal wastewater-treating anaerobic digesters from USA - AD_UKC055_MetaG (SPAdes) (version 2) | ecosystem: Engineered > Bioreactor > Anaerobic >... | reverse complement strand
TGCTTATCTGGTCTCTGGCCATGCTTATCTGGCCTCTGGCCATGCTTATCTGGCCTCTGGCGTACTTGTTAGAACTAAGGTATAATAAAAGAGTGGGAGATATGGCCTTTATAGCAGGACAAAGAAAAAGAAGCTGGACACCACCCCCTCCATATACTCTTATTGGGAAAGAACTTACAAAAGTAAAAGCGTCGCTTAGTGAGGATACTGGAAAAATAGTTATTATTTTCCCTCCAAATAGTGTGGGACTTTCGGATATTCTAAAAAGAATAGGCACAGCAAGAGAAATAGGAAAAGATGTGTGGGAAGCTGATTTTTCTTTTAGAACACTCCATATCCTTTTTACGAATGGCTGTTCACTTGACCCTCGTCTTTTCCGAATGTATTTGCACCTTCTTAAAAAAAGTTTAAAGTATATGAAGGACACTGAGCTTAATCGCCCAGCTATTGAGGAAAAGTTAAAAGAGCTTAAACAACCGCTTTTTCCATTTCAAGTAGAGGGCGTTATGTGGTTGGAAAGCAGAAAAGGGAGGGCACTTTTAGCTGACGAAATGGGATTAGGGAAAACTGTGCAGGCACTTGCTTGGCTATATTTGCATCCGACCCTTCGCCCTGCAATTATTATCTGTCCAGCATCGGCAAAATTTACATGGATTAATGAAGTTTCTCACTTTTTGCCTTCCTCGGACGAGTCAGAAGTTGGTATTCTAAGTGGAAAAAAGGCAGAACATACTGATGCCCTTACTAAACCGATTATCGTGGTTAATTATGATATTCTGGAAAGCTGGGCACCACAACTTAAAACGTGCATGCCCCAAGTAATTATTCTTGATGAAGTTCACTATATAAAATCGTCATCAGCAAAAAGAACCAAAATAGTAAAAAATTTAGCAAAGGATGTTCCTTGCATAATAGGATTATCGGGCACACCAATTGTTAATCGTCCAATTGAGGTCTATGGTATTTTAAAACTTCTACTTCCTGATTATGTGCCTTTATTCTGGCCATATGTCCATCGCTATTGTGCTGCAAAATATACAATGTTTGGGTGGAATTTCACAGGGGCAAGTTCCACCGAGGAACTCCACACATGGCTAATAAACACTGTAATGTTAAGACGAAAAAAAGATGAAGTGTTGACACAACTTCCAAGTAAATTGTTTTCTGTCCTTCCACAGGAAATAAACAATAAAGCAGACTATAGTGAAGCAGAAAATAATTTTCTTGACTGGCTGGCCGAGAAAAAAGGAAATGATGCCATTGCAAAAGTGACTACAGCACAAGCTCTGGTGCAAATGGAGGTGCTTAAGCAGCTTGCAGCTAAAGGAAAAATGGCAGCTGTCACTGAGTGGATTGACGATTTTCTTATATCGGGTGGTCAGCAAAAAAAGCTAGTTGTTTTTGCCGTGCATAAGGACATTATCAATTTGCTTATGGCAAAGTATAAAAAAATTGCTGTGAAAATTGATGGATCGGTTTCAATTTCGGAAAGGGAAAAAGCAGTAAATGAGTTCCAAAATAACCCTAAAATACTTCTTTTTATCGGGAACGTAAAAGCGGCCGGAGTGGCCATCACATTGACGGCGGCAGATTCTGTTTTATTTGCTGAACTCCCTTGGACACCGGGTGATTTATCCCAAGCGACCGATCGTGTTCATAGAATAGGGCAGAAAAACACAGTGAATGTCTACTATGCCATTGCTCAAAATACAATTGAGGAAAAGCTAATGCAAATTCTGGCAGATAAACAACGCGTTTTAGAAAGTGTGCTTGATGGAAAAGGGGAATCGGAAGAAAGTGTGCTTGGCGAATTATTGAATGAATATCTTAAAAAGCTAAGTGAAAAGGCAACCCGATAAGTTATTGATAAATAACACTTTACAGACATAGGCAAAAAAATGCCGTTTGTAACTCGTTTATTTTCAACGATTTACAAAAAACACCTAATTTATATCTGGCAAAAAAAACTTTTTTTAAACTTTTTTTGTAACTTGTTTATTTTCAACGACTTACAAACGCATATTTTTTTAAAAAAAGCTTGACTTTTATTTTTAAAGATTTATAATGGAATTGAAAGATAAGGAGAAAGGAAATAAAAAATGAGAAAAAAGGAGATAAAAAAATGAGGAAAGTAAGAGTAACGGCATTGGGTATTAGCGGCACATCACACCGCGATTTTTCGGAAAAGTTTGCGGTTGGTCAGATGTTTATCGGTGAATCTTGTGGTGGCATGAAACCATCACAAGTAAAAAGGTTAAGGCGGTATTTTCTGGCCATTGGTGCCGGGCGTTTTGGGGGTGAAATTTACGTCAGCCGGAATTTGCCCCCATATTCCTTAGTAATTAACCCCAGCTTTCCAAGCTGTGGGTTCCCGAAAATAAGGCAGGTTGGAGTGGTAAAAATTTCGAGTGCATGGCGGGGTTGGTACTCCAGCTTCGCCAGGGGGGCGGATGAGGAAATCGGAAAAGTCTTTTCAATTTGTGGAAGTGCCTCGGAAGATGAGGCCATTCCGGCCATCACAATTCGACCGGCACGCCAGCCACAGAATGTGGTCGGCATTTATTTTCCAGAGCAGAAAGCAATGTTTTTGTCCACTCGGGAATTTATTACTTCACCAATTGTTAAAGAGCTGGCGGCAAAGTTAGGATTAGAGTTGGTAAAAGGGGTCAGAAAACGCCTTATGTGCTCTAATACCGCCGTTCAGGACATAAACATAACCCTCGGGACAGACCCAGAATTTGAAGAGTCCGAGAGTACAGAGGAATATCGGCCAATTTATACTAACGTGGAAGGCGGGACATCTGCTCCCGTTGGTCGGGATGGTGCAGGCGCTCAGATTGAGATTCGGCCTCAGCCAGCCAGCGACCCAAAACAATTAGTGGAAAATATCAGGACACTAATTTCTCAGTGTCCACCAATTGCAATAAAAGGGGATCGGTTTCCCCTTGGTGGACACATTCATTTTGGAGGGATTCGTCCAGAAACTGGAGCGTTAAAAGTTCTGGACGATTTCCTTGGGAAAAAATTAATCAATCTTTCTGGCCGTGCCCGCAGCAGTTATAAAAGGTTAGGGGCATTCGAGACAAAGACGTGGGGGTTTGAATATAGGACATTGCCGTCGGCATGGTTGCATAACCCGGAAATTAGTTATATCGTGTTGAAGTTAGCAAAAAAGCTAATGGAAAAACTTTTTTCGGCCGGTCGGCTTGTTTATTATGTCGAGGACAATAACGAGCTTGGAGCGGTCAAGGAAGAGTATAGAAAATATTTAAGCGCCAGAGAGGTTGAAAAATTCTTTAATTTCATTGATAATTACTCAGCACAGGCCGCACAGATTATCAATGCAAATTGGATTGGTGGCAGGAGAGGTCGGAGGAGAGTAAAAGCTGCCATTACATTCAGGGACGAATGGAACTCTCGCATAAAAGGACAATTAGAGCAATTAATATCAGCTGGTCTTAGAGGTCGTCCTTATGAGTTAGTTCTTTTTGGACTTAGTGCTAATCGAGGTGAGGTGTGCAATTATCGTTCAAAAGTGTTCGGGCAAATTAATGATTTCCCCATTTTTGAAAATGGTAAAATTAAGATTGGGTTGCCGTATTCGTTCAGGTCTGGTCAGTTAGAAATGTCAGCGCCAGGGACAGTGGAAAAAGTGGCAAAGGAAATCATTAGGCGCTATAAGCGGACAGTGCGGGTTGAAAGAAACAATAACAGGACAAGGGAGGAATAATCAATGGTTAGAAAAATTAGGTTTGCAAAAATTTTGTCTGTGGCCAGAAGGTTAGGTAAGGCAGATATCGATATCTATTTAGCAGATTTAGGCGAGCAGCTTCTGGCAAATGTGCAAGGTGTGGATGGTAGATATTATATCTTGGTAAATTTCAGATTGAATAAAACAGAGGCGGACATTATCGAGGCAATTAGTCATGAGTTGGCACATATACAGCTAAAGAGCAATCTGCATAGTGCAGAGTTTGATAAGGTCTGGCAAGAAATTAGGACACAGTTCCTAAAAGAAATGGAAAAAGAAAATAAAAAACATAATGAGGAGGTATAAGTTATGTGTATTATTATTTACAAGCCCGAGGGAGTTGTCGTTCCCGAGAAAATATTTCAAAAATGGCTGACGAATGGCGAGAGTGGCAATAAGGACGGTGCAGGAATTGCCGTAAAAGTCGGCAAGAGGGTTGTGTGGGAAAAAGGATTTTTTAAACTTGCAGATACGATAAGCGTTGCAGGGAAGTATAATGTTGCAACATGTGCCCTTGTCGTTCATTTTAGGACAGGCACATCGGGTGGCCAGGGAAAAGAATTGACCCATCCTTTTTTGATTTCTCCGAAAAGATCACATAAGCTATTAGCAGGAGAGCTGGCAAATAACGAAGCTCTTATTTTCCATAATGGCATTTTGTCTGGCACTGGCGTGACATATCAATACTATACTACAAGAGCAGAAAGTGACACCTCAACGGTAGCAGAAAATTTAAAGGCATATGGCAAAACTATAGCCACTAATCCGAAGCTCCTTACCGGGATATTGAACGCTGTTGAAGCAAGCCAGAAGTTTTTGGTAATGTCAAATTTTGGAATCTCCCTCACCGATAATTTTATCGAGGAGAATGGTGTTTTCTTTTCAAATTCTGCGTATAAAAGTTCTATCGCCAGTGTGCGGACAATTCCTTACAGATACGAATTTTATGATCCGTTTAGAAAGGGATCGATACCAGAAAGAAAATATACATATTCGGATAAATTTACATACGAAAAAATTGAGACGGACTAAGGAAAAAGGAGGAGCTGTGAGAAATAAAAAAGTTAATAATCGGGCAAGAGGAAAAATCATTTCAGTTGACGACGAGATTTATAAGCTTCTGGCCAGTCTTGCGTGGAAGTTTTCGGAAAAAACCGGAATTGATTTTGAGGATTTATTAAGTGAAGCGATTAAAAGTTACTTAAGGGTGCTTAATTTTGCAAAGTATAATGGGTCGGTTAAGTTCACAACTTATCTTTATACCGCGTGCAGAAATCATCTTTCGTCCTTTGTAATGTTGCAGAGGAGACAGTTTCCGTGTTGTCAATTCGACGACGATATTATAAAGATTCCTGCAGACATCCCCTCAGTAGAAAGACAATATGAGTTTAAGGAAGCGTTGGAAAATCTTTCCCCATTAGCCAAGGAAATAGTAGAGTTGATTTTTTCCAATCCTGTGCTTTTTTCTGGAAGTTCTCGGAAGGCTGCAAAGAAGGAAATAAAGAAAAAGGCATTACAAAGAGGGTATAGTATTAAGGATATCAAGAGTGCCTTTAGTGAAATAAAAACTGTGGTATCATGAATATTGAGCAACTTCTGATTGATTATCACATCCCTTATCAAAAGTCGGGACATAAGCATTGCAGGAAAGGTTGGGCAAACATGGCCTGTCCTTTCTGCACAGGCACGCCAGGACTTCACTTAGGTGTGGAGCTGGCCACTGGCCGTTGGAACTGTTGGAGGTGCGGGGCAAAATCGCCGGCGTATGTGATTTCCACTCTGCTTGGGATTTCTCGTGCTCAAGCGAGAAAAGTTTTGGAAAAATATAACGAACTTCCTGCGGTCGATTTTGTTGCCGAGGAGAAGGAAAAGGAGGGAACTCTTCCTTTTTCCTTTCCACTTGGAACGGAAAGAATATCGGAACGGCATAAAAAATATTTAATAAAGAGGGGATTTGATCCTGAACGATTAGTAAAGGACTGGCATTTGCTTGGGACGGGAAATGTTGCCCGGCTTGATGGGATTGATTATAAGTTCAGGATTGTTGCCCCTATTTTTTGGAACGGTGAAGTAGTATCTTTTCAGACTAGGGACATTACTGGAAAGGCCACCCTTCGTTATGTTTCCTGTCCTCGTGCCCGAGAAATCGTCCATCATAAGTATATTGTTTATGGCAGACAAGAAAAGTGGAAAGATATAGGAATAGTCGTTGAGGGCATTGTGGATGTGTGGCGTTTCGGATTTAGTGCAATGGCCACTTTTGGGACAGCTTTTAAATTAGAGCAAGTGTTAGCAATTGCGTCACATAAATTTAAAAAAATATTTGTGATATTTGATTCCGAACCTCCAGCTCAGCAGCAGGCAGCTTTGTTAGTGGCCAGATTGCGGATGTTAGGAATCAGTGCCGAAAGAGCGCAATTGCCCGCACCCTATAATGATCCGGCAAGTATGCCCCAAGATATGGCAGATACTTTTATAAGCGGTCTAATAAGTGGAGAGAAGGACATTCATTCATTATAGCTGCGTTCTGTCCTATAATGCCCTATACGACAAAAAGAAAGGGCAAGGTGTGTGTTTTATCAGGGAAGGGAAAGAATTTGCAGCCTAGGGCAGCCTAGGGTGTTTAATTACAATTAAAACTATGGTAGAGAAGTGGACAGCCCAAAGGTATAATAGAAAAGTGGAATAAGCAGAGAGGTGTTAATGTGTCCCTTATTTACATAGATAACCTTACCATTCAACTTCAGAAAAGGAATTTTAGCATTCAAGACCTTCTGCTTTTAGAAATTCTTAAGGACGCATTTGTCTGGGGGCAGAAACGAAAAATAAATGGTGAGGATGTTGTCCTTCTTTCCTTTAACACCTTAGTGGACAATCCTTTGCTTGGGCTGCCATCGGTGCAGATAGTGCAGAAGGTAAAGAAGTTAGAAAAGTTTAAGCTAATTAAAGTTGTTTTATGGGAAAAGGATAAAGTTGCATATAAAATATGTCCACAAGTAGGGAAGGAGAGGAAGGGCAGCAAGGTGCTTTCTCAGGCCAGAGTGGCAGAGCTTAGGAAAGAGGCAAAGGCAAAACAGTTAGCACCTTACTTACCTCTGTCCGAGCAGCTTTTTAAAATAATAAGTGAAAAGTTGAAAATTACAAAAACAACTAAAAGGATAAATGCCTGGGCAGAGCATTTTAAACGGCTTGTGGAAGTGGACGGCATAGATATTGCCAGGGTGCAATCTGTCCTTAATTGGTATGCCAGCAATTTTGGGAATGCGTTTGTTCCTGTTGTAATATCGGGGCAGACATTTAGGGAAAAGTTTCTCCGATTAGAACTGGCCATGCAGAGAAACGAAACGGTCGGTGAAAATATAAGTGAAAGTAAAAAAATGGAACAAGTTTTAGCAGCATTTGCCAGCCGACTTCCTATTGTAAAAACTCCCTCGTTTCGGAGATTGTTTATGGAAACGTGTTTTATTCCTGCGTATAATATTTTGACCACAAAAACAGTGCAAAATAAAATACAACTTTTTGAGCGCCTGCTTGAGCTTTACGAGTATATTATTTTAACTCGGCAAAAGTTAGTAAGAAATGAGGCAACGTTGAATCTTTTAGACTCTCCGATAGAACTTATCACTAAATATATTGGCTGGCTTCAGGAACAAACCTGGCTTTCTGATTTTAGTATTTTATTATTTTCACCCACCCATAAACTTTTTCAACGATTTATTTTGGAGGAAGCTCAAAAGACGGGCTATCATCCCTTAAGTGGAAAAGTAAACAAAGGAAGAAGGACAGATGACTGACGAATATATTGAAAGACGAATTTTAACAGGATTAATCGTATCAGCGGACTATTTAAGTAGAGTCTGTCCTTTTTGGGACAGCACATTTCTTGAAGTGCCAGAAATTAGAAAAGTTGCCGATTGGTGCATAGATTATTATAAAAAATATGGATGTGCCCCAAAACAGGACATTACCTCGCTTTTTGCAGAAAACATAGCGACAAAAAAACTTACTGAAACAGAAATAACCTATCTGGAAAAAGTTTTAGAATACGTTAGTGATGAATACGAGCGAGAGGAACAATTTAACTCAGCATATCTTTTTGATCAGACTGTTAAATATTTCAAAGGACGAAAGTTAGAGAGGTTCAATAGAGAAATACAAACACTTATTGATGCGGGCAAAGTAGAGGAAGCAGAAAAGTTTGCAAAATCGTATGAGTTTTCTGTGATTGACCAAGCGGCCAGTGGCCTGGAGCTGCCGAGTGCGGAAGCTCTGCAAAGAATAGATAAGGCATTTGATACGACGCTTCACCAAGTAATAAAATACCCTGGCGCTTTAGGGGAAATGTGGAATGATCATTTGGTGCGGGATGGCCTTGTCGCTTTTTTAGCACCAGAGAAAAGAGGGAAAACATTTTGGTTATTAGAGCTGGCCATGCGGGCACTTCGGCAAAAGGTCAATGTTGCATTTTTTGAAGCAGGAGATATGTCGGAACCACAGCTTTTAAAACGAATTTGTATTTATATTGCCAGAAAATCCGACAGACCACACTATTGTTCGGAATATTATCAACCTGTAGGAGATTGCGTATATAATCAGCTAAATCTATGCACCCTTCCTGAACGCAATGGAAGTTATGGAATTTTTGAGGAATATTCCGAGTTCGATTTTTTGCATCTAAAAAACGAACTTCTTACTTACGAAAATTTAGTAGAAAAGGTAACTGCAAATCCTGCATATAGTCCATGCGATTCACCGACTTGCCCAAAAAGAAAAGGAAGCATATGGCTTAAACTACAACCCACCGTGCCTCCACTTACAGCTGAAGAGGCAAAAAAGCGACTTACCGCATTTTTTGAAAGGTATAAAAGGCGTCTAAAACTTGTTTGCACACCTCCAGATTTTCTTGACGACAGCACAATAAAAAAGTATTTGGACGAGTGGGAAAGATATAGCGGATTTGTCCCAGACCTAATTGTAATTGACTATGCCGACCTATTGGCTGCCCCGCCATATGTCCGTGAGTTCAGGCATAAACAGGATAGTATCTGGAAAGGTTTGCGGGCACTTTCGGAGGAACGGCATTGCCTTGTTGTCACTGCAACTCAATCTGATGCGGCAAGTTATAATAGAAGCCATTTAACACTAAGCAATTTTAGTGAGGATAAAAGAAAGTATGCACATGTTACTGCAATGTTTGGCTTGAATCAGGATGTTGATGGTATTGAGAAAAAATTGTCTGTGATGCGGATAAATGAGCTTGTGGTAAGAGAAGGAGAATTTTTCCCAACGAGGGAAGTGGTCGTTCTTTACGATTTTAGAATAGGAAGGGCATTTTTAGAAAGTTTTTGGTCTTCGTAGATTAAAAATGTAGGTATAATAGGTTAGGAGGATAAAATGAAGGAAACAGAGGTATTAGTTGTTAAGGAATTTAAATTTGATGCTGCCCATTATTTACCCAATTATAAGGGAGCTTGTAGCAACTTGCATGGCCATACTTTTTATTTACAGATAGGAATAAAAGGAGAAATTGATTTGACCACAGGGATGGTAGTAGATTTTAATGCTTTAAAAAAATCTGTGGAGGCAGCCGTAATAAGCAAACTTGACCACACTCTTATTAATAAAGTTGCAGAGGAACTTGAATTGCCGACCGCTGAAAATTTGGTATGTTGGATTCGGGAACGATTAAGATATGGCATAGTCCCTGTGGACAGGTCAAAGGAGAATGCCCCTCATCTTGCTTTTATTAGACTATACGAAACTCCTTCAAGCTACGTTGAGTGGCATGAGGAATAAATATTTTTTAGGAGGTTCTAACTGCTTATGAAAATCCAACAAAATCAAAAGAAATCAGTTAAAATCACTTACTTTTTAATCAGAAATAGTGTATATTTAAGGAGTGAAATATGAAAGTCATAAAGGTAACGAAAGAGTATTTTCAGACAGAGGACGAGAAGGTTTATTTCTTCGAGCCTTTGGAAAAAGAAATATCCGTTGAGGATATGCAGAAGATTGTGGATGCAAACGAGAAATTAGTTAAGGAGATGAAAGATGCCAAAGATTGAACTGATACAAGGTGATTGCTTAGAGAAGATGAAGGATATACCTGATAAGAGTATTGATATGATTCTTTGCGATTTGCCTTATGGCACAACCGCCTGTAAGTGGGACACAATCATCCCCTTTGAGCCTCTTTGGAAGCAATATAAGCGGCTGATAAAGGACAACGGGGCGATAGTCTTGACGGCAAGCCAACCTTTTACAAGTGCTTTGGTTATGAGTAATCCTGATATGTTTAAGTATGAGATTATTTGGGCGAAATCAAAACCAAGTAATTTTATGTTAGCAAAAAAGCAGATACTGAAACAACATGAGAATGTACTTATCTTTTACCAAAACCAACCAACATACAATCCGCAGAAATGGGAGAGTAAGCCAATGAATACTGTCTATAAGGGAGGGGGATACAAAAAGGATAGTATAATCGGAGTTGAGAGGGAAAACATAGACAAAGAGAGGAAAAACTATACAGACAGAAATCCAATAAGCGTAATAAAAATAAACGATGTCATCGGAAATTCAAAAGAAAAAGCAGACGGCAAACACCCCACACAGAAACCAGTAGCCCTCTTTGAATATCTTATCAAGACCTATACAAACGAAGGAGATTTAGTTTTAGATAACTGTATGGGTTCTGGAACAACGGCAATCGCCTGTATCAACACCAACCGCAACTTCATAGGCTTTGAACTGGACAAGCATTATTATGACATAGCAAAAGAGCGCATACAGAAAGCCCTTGCCGAAAAGGCGGAGGGCGAATGATTGAATTAAACAGGATTTATAATGAAAATTGCCTCGACACAATGGCAAGGATGCC
>Ga0209201_1004792_pt1 | contig 10635 bp, 10 predicted proteins | sample AD_UKC055_MetaG_FD_184411 | JGI IMG/M metagenome (GOLD analysis project Ga0209201, IMG submission 184411) | Active sludge microbial communities of municipal wastewater-treating anaerobic digesters from USA - AD_UKC055_MetaG (SPAdes) (version 2) | ecosystem: Engineered > Bioreactor > Anaerobic >... | reverse complement strand
CAAGGTCAGGACAGCGTAGGGGATGGCGCTGACGGTCACGGCGCGGCCTCCTCTTTGAGATCGCCTGCACATGCAGGTTTCTCAGCCGACCACACGACCCACATCCAGCGGTCGCGGCGCGGGGAGTAGATATTCGTCTTTTGCGGCCGAGCGGGGCGCCGCGAATAGATCCGAGCCCAGGGCCGGGCGCGAGCCGGAAGGGGCTCCCGGGTAACCCGAGCGAGCCCCCCAACTGATCGGATCGCGGCCGCCGCTACCCGCGCGGAGTCCTCATCGAGCCAAACGGAGGCCCCAGTGTAGAGCCGGCCGTCGTACTCCCGCTGCCGCATGTTCCCGCCGAGCCAAGTATCACGGATGAGTAGGGCGTCCGGGAGCCGCATCAGGACCGCCCCCGCCGCTGGTATGCCCGGAGATCCTCCGGCCGGATCCGGGTCCTGCCCCGGGGCGAGCCGCCTAGCTTGATCGAGGGGATGGCCCCCGCCCGGCAGAGGCTCCAGACATCCTCGACCGGGATCCCGAGGATCTCCGCGGCATCCCGCGGGGTCAGGAGGGGCTCAATCATCGTCGTCCCCCCCCCGGATCGAGCGGGACGGCCGTACATCCGAGTTCGGCAGCATCAGAGATTGCATCCATAGCCCGAGCGACAAGGCCCGGATCCTCGTCGGCATAGATCATAATGTCCAGACCGTACGCCACTACGACAAGGTACGAGATGCTATCCGGGCCGTCGATGATGTAGATGTCGTCGATGTCGTTATACGGGATGTCCCAGGTTCCAAGATCAAGATATCGTCTCATGCTCACATCAACTCCGCCAGACCCGTACTGCTGGCCGCCGGGGGGGGAGGCACCGGGGGCGTTGACGATCCCCCGAGGACCGCCCGCGCCTGCCGGAGGCGGGCGTGGAACGTGTCCCGCTTGCGCTGCTCGTAGGCCGCGAGGATGCCGGGATGTGGAGCCGTAAATAGGACAGAGTTAATCCGGAGTTTCCGAGTTTCCTTCCCTCGCGTAATAGGGACATCGGGGAGGAGGGGGCGGACATCGTCCTCGTGCCCGAGCCGACGACGCTGTTGTAATATGTAGAGGCGGGCGAAACTTTTGTCCCGTAACCGCCTTGCGGCGTGGGCGCGGTCGATCGCCTCGACATCCAGATAACCGTGCATCAGCCGCCGCAGGCTCACATCGACCATCCGGATGTTCGGGACGGTGAACAGCACGTTAACCCGAGTAAATCGGAGCATCGCCATAATGTCCGTCAGTTCGACGTTTTTTTTGCTCATCGACCTGCGGGATGACCACTCCTGGCCTTCGTCAAAGACGACCAGACTGCCGGGGGCTCGCGAATCGAAGGTATCAATGAACTCCTTTACCGAAAAGACAATACTATCGGCGCTGAAATTCGGATCTACCATCTCCCCGATCCTAAGCGCGGTGTAACTTTTGCCGCTGCCGGTCTCCCCGCAGACCGCGCCAATCCAGTTCTGGTTATTCCGGATCCGCCGGTTGACGACGTAATCAATAACCTCCTCGGTCGTAGGTTGCCAGGGATCCGCGATCTGGTTCCGGGGGGCGCGTACCATGGCATAGAGGTTCGTACTCATGCGGCCGCCTCCTCGGGCAGGGCGGCCTCAGGCGGTCCTCCCGCCTCGGTCATCGTTTCGACGAGACCGGCGTCAGCCAGGGCTTGTACGTATCCGGCGAATGCCTCAGGACTAACCTCCCCGCGGCCGAGTTTTGCATGCATAGTGTCGATCATTTTGACCGTTTTTGGGGAGCGGGAGATCACACCAATGGAGCCGCGGAACTTATGACCGGATACCGGGTACCGGACCCACATATCCCGCGCCTTCTTCCTCGCGACGCAGAACTGGAGATGGGCGTACAGTGCGTTCTTCGAGCGGAACTTCCGAGCACAGAAAAAGCAGGTTACTGTGGCCATGTTTTTATCCTCGCGCCATCATGCGCGGCGCGCGTTATCTCTTCCCTCATAATATACAACACCTCGTGGAAACCACAAACGGCAATGGAGAGGCTGACGACCCTAAGGCTCTCCCTTACGCTCAATCCAATGTGTCATCCCCAGTTATCATAAAATTAACCTATGGAGACCAAATCAATGCAGAAAATGATACTTTTAGTATAACTTAACCCCACGATTCGTAAGAATGGCACCTGCACATGCAGGTGAGATCAACTGCGACCCTGGCCGGGGGCTCGTGGGGGGACGGGCAGGGGCGGCCTCTCCCCCTGCAACCGTCCGCCGTGGATCGGGAGCAGGAAAACGACCGGAGGTTGAGGCCCGGGGCCGGGGGGCTCTCGTGGCGAGGACGGGCAGGGGCCTAGGCGAGGAGGGGGCGGCCGCGTGGGGATCCCGCCACCGTGGAACGGGATCGGCAGAAAAACCGTCCTCGCTGTGGCGATATGGCAGGCGATCTCAGGGTCGAAGATAGGAGATGGTGGGGCGAGAGTGATCGCCCGTCAGAGGGGCAGGGGAGAGGTGGTTTTAGAGGTGCGTTTGCTGATCGGAGGTAACTGAGTTGGTAGGCGGGAGAGGAGGGGGGGCAGGCAGAGGTGTAAGAGAGGGGCGGTTTTTGAGAGGGGGTGAACCGGCCCGGATCAAATGAGAGTGTGAATGATCACTAAATGAGAGCTTCGGTAAGAGCCACTTAAATTCCCTCGATTGGTGAAAGCCCACCATACTAGAGGGGGTTCGGGGGGTAAAATAAATGAGAGCTTTTTCCCGGGGGTATGTGCTATACTGTGATCGATGATCGTGATCACTCTGACGAGGAGGTATAGTATATACCTACTGTACTCTCAGTACTCTCATTTATTTAAATAATAATAATAATAGGTCCTCTTCTAAAAATCTCATCGCGGAAGGCTTTGAAAATGAGAGCTTTGTTCATTCTCATTTGTGCTCATTTACTCTCAATTACTCTCACTCAAAAAAGGATTGGCGATAGAGATTAGTTTGGCTCAGGGAGACAGTCCCCAGAGGCGGCCTCGATTTGAGCGAGGAGCACCCCCTTTGGAACCGTTATGGCGATCCGTTTGGTTCGTTTCCCCCCTACCTGCACGTTGACATACTCTGGTTTGTCCACCCCGAGCACTCGGGCAAGATTCTCTAAATCCTTGTGAATGTTGTTAACCACTTCGGGGCTCTCCTCGAACTCCTTAACCAGGAATATCCCCTTGTCAATCCGGATCTCCTCGATATCATCAGAGCACGGTACCGCACATCGCCCATCAGTGGTTGGGGCGCCCCGCCTCCTCACAGCATGGACCGGACCTATAGCGTTCGCCGCGAGCAGCAGGTCGAGCTTCTTCGGGAGATCCCAAATGATCGTGTCCCAATTCCGCTCGGCGCAGAACTGAGACCTGAATTTCTGAAACTCGCTGCTGAATACTCTGTTCACCAGATCTCTGAACGCCAGGGCTACTGCGACCTGTGCCTCGACCGTAGTATCCGCCCGACCGTCGTAGGAGTCGTAGACCCATTGAGGTACTGCAAGGCCAGCGTACTGGTATGCGTGAGTCATCATCTCCTGACCTAGCCGATCCCACGACCGCTCCGATAGGATACCCGGGTTTCGCTGAACGACGGCCCAACAGTAGGATCCGAGTTGCTCCAACTGCCTCAGTTGAGGGAGCACGTCATGTTGGAACGACGCCTGATTCTTAAGGGTCCAATCTCGGTCCTTCAGGGAGTACATCATGACGGCACACCGATTCCGTAGGCCGTCCGGTACCGGGGCTCCCAGGTTCGTTGTGAGGAGGGCTCCTGCGAGGGCATCCCTCGGTTGCCGCTGCCTAGATGCAGTGAGTGGCTCCCTGCTGACCAACGATTCCCAGGAATTTTTTAGAATCTCATGGAGCCGTTCGTTTGAGAGATCCATCTCATCGACGACAACGGGGTAGGTCGATTCAGCCAGAGCCTCTCCTATACGGGCCTCGGTGTTAAACCCGCCAAATGGTTTCCGTTGCTGGCTATCGTTCCGAGCCCAAACGCTCAGGGCAAGCTGTCCGGCAACGCTTTTCCCTGTCTGGGAGGACCCGTGGAGCACGACGTAGTCCGTAGGGATTCGGAGGTGCTTCCGGATATACCCAAACGGGGCAACTACGGTCCATTTTAGGATTGTTGCGATCCGGGCTCTCGCCTCGTCCGAGTAGCTAAACCACCTGGTAACGATCTCGTCCAGAAATTCCAGGGCGCGTCTCAGTTCTGATCTGCTCAACGGCGGGAGGCGGCTGTCAACGGCCCTGATCCCGTCCTCTAGGGCAATCCCCATTGTGGCGGGGTCTCGGTACCGAGCAGGATAGAAGCCCGCTTGGGTTTCCTCGCTCGTCTGGATGCAGTACTGCCGCTCGCGCATCAACTGGATTACCGCGGCCAGGGCTGGCTGGAGGAGGTGGGGGAGGATGACGAAACCCTCCTCAACCAGCCGCCCAGCAATCTCGGGGAGGGTTCCGGTGACCTGGAGGACGGTGCGAGGCCATCCAACGAACTCGCACTCATACCGTGTGACGCCAGCGCGGGGGGAAACCCGAACTGCCACGCGGTCTAGGGCCACGTTCAGGATCGTGTTCGGCGTTTCCCGTACGCCGCCCTCCTTGTCAGTCACCTGGATTATATAGTGCATCCTGCGGGATCGCAGATCGTTCCGGATCACCTTCCCGCCCCCGATATTCGCATCGAGGACCTGCGGCCGCTCCTCGACTCTCAGGGCCGACAGGGGGAGGTCTCTGTAGGTGGTGGTCGCGAGCTCGCGGAGTTCCCGGACCTCCCCGTCCGGCCCCCGAGGATCCTCATAGAGAGGAGGGATCAGGCGGTCATGGTTGTACGCGAGCAGGCCCATGTAGATCTGTTCCGCGTCGTAGCCATCGGCCGCCAGCCGCAGGGCCTCCGCCTCCAGTGCTGGGCGGCGGTGCTCGGCTTCGTACCTTGGGGTCGCGCACTCGCGTTCCCATCCCTGCCGCCTGGCGGCCCGATACCGGGCCCACGCCTGCTGGACGCTAGGGGTTCCAAGATCGTTCCGGAGTTCGGCCCGGAGCGCCGCCGGGGGTAGCCCTACTGCGTACCGGGTCCCAGGGCTCCTGACACACTCGGCTGCGCAGAGCCGATCAACCCATCCTACGACCCCAGCGTCGTCCATCTCGGCAACGTCGTCCGGCTGCGGGAGGTCAGGGAGGTCGGGTTCTGGTGGGGTCGTGTAGACCGCAGGGATGGGTTCGGGGGTAGGAACCCCATCCTCCCCCTCCGGCGGGTTCCAGACCGCGGGGTCATCCAGGCGCGAGACCTCATCGTTCCCGGGGTTGAGCCCCCTGTAGCACCGCTCGCAGAGCCGCGGGCGGTCTGCGAGGGCCTCGTCTATCGTTGTAGCGGCCCGAACGTACCTCGCCGGCGCACCGCAGTGGGTGCAGGGCCGGGTTGATCCCTCTGGGAGGGGGGTGTACCCCCCTGTTACCTCGGGGGTCACAGGCACCCCCCCCGCGCCGCCGCCTGCCGCCGGGCACCCTCGGTAAATTCGTAGAGTGCCCAGTAAACCACCTGTCGCTCCGCTTGGCAACCGTACCGCTGCCCGGCCCGCCTGAGGAGGGTTGCGACGTTGTCGAGTGGCCCCTCGAACGACCAGACGCTCCCGTTCTGGGGGTGGACGAGTTCGGCCTCGATCCCGTGGCGACCCACCGATATTCTCTGGAGGGCAAATGGGCTGACCCACTCGCGCACCCCGTCGCCGCCAGTCCTCCAGAGCCCGGCGCCCGGGCCGGGTCGCGGGTCGCTCGTGTAGCGGACGTACCGATCCCGAATCCGGGCGTCGACGTGGACCGGCGCGGCCGAAGGAACATTTAATACAATTGCGGTACCAGATATAGTTACCAGATCCTGAGGGGGCCTGGTGTTGTTGTCGTCCTGCCCCGGGGCGGGGGCAGGCCCTTTTCCAATCAAACTCATTTAATCCTCCTGATCTATCAAATCTGTTCTAAAATCTGTACTACGCCGGGGAGGCCCCGTTCAGTCAAATAACGGTCCAACTCGGCAGGATCGATTCTGTATTGGCAGCCGACCCGCCCGGCCCGCAGGCGCCCTGATCGAATTTCGGCCAGAACCCGCTCGTAGGGGAGCGCCGCGACTGCGGCCACGTCGTGGGCGTCGAGCAGGGGTCTGCAGATGACGATTGCTGGGAGCGTTGTGTTGTCCTTATCGCTCGTGTTGATCCCTCCTGGGACGATTTTAGATTCGAGGTGAGAATATATATACATAACCTATGGAGCATCACACTATGGCGATATTTTCCATAAGGCACTGTCAACTGTTAGATCCCACATCAATCCGGGGGCGCGCGGGCATAATTAAATACTGTACCTCACTCGCCTCCCCACCCGGCCGTGTACTGCCGGATCTCCTGTATCGCCTGCGGAGGCCAGCCGAGGCCCGCATAGTGCCTGAGCATGGTCCTCACATCATGACCCATTGAGAGCGAGATCGAACCTTCCCGGTGCGAGTGGGTAGTGAGCAGCCAGGAGGACCAGGTTTTCCGAGTCATTTTCGGAGCGATCCCATCAATGCTTGCCAACCGCCCCTCTGCAACTGCCTTCATCGCGGCCCGGAGCAGGGTCTCGCTCCATGACTGGCGACTCACAGGCCGCAGGTCGTCGGGGTTCTGCCGCCGGTAAGATAACAAGGTCTCAACGGCCTGAACCCCGGCATTTGAGAGGAGCACTGTCCGTTCCGCCTGTTTGGCTCGCTTCTTGAGCATGGATCCCTTCGGAAGGTCAATAGCATGGCGGGATGCCTTATACCAGTCGGGGTGCTCTAAGAACCGGTCAAACTCAACCCCCCTCATACCGGAAAAGAGCAAGCCGTCGAGGCGAAGTTGGTCTCTGAACGATAGATGTGAACGGATTGCCCGATACTCGCTAGGATAGAGGATCCTTGTCTGTTGCTTCAGGATAGGTTCTGGAGGCATGGAGAATGGTCGAGGAGAGACCAAATAAACAATGTCTACGTTGTCGTCTTATGATAGGATGACAGGGTGAGGCGGCATCGGGGCCGCTGCCGGAGAGATCCGGGTCGATATCCCCTACCAGGATAGGGGATCGCCTGTCACGTTGCACCGTGCGACAGGGAGAGAACTAAGTTGCATGTGCAGATTTTTCGCACCACTAACCCGCACCACTAACCATAGGTAAACATTATCACTTAAAAATCCGACCATCCTCACATCGACAACGAGATCTATAATATGATCTCGCTGAGGAGGACCATCAGAATGAAGCAGATAGCAAAAACAGACCTGAGAGCCGCCAGCCAGCGGTTCGATACCCAGCGGGCGCGGTACCTCTATCTCACCAAGTTAGGATACTCCCAGGCGGAGATTGCCGTGACCTTCGGGGTCTCGAAAAGGGCCGTCTGGCAAGCGATTCACTCCGTGGCGACCCCCCAGGAGCAGGGAAAGTTGGAGCGGTACAGGGTCCCTATCAGGAGGCGGTCCTGATGGGGATCAACAGCGCATTCTCCGCTTGGCTCAGCGGAGCCCAGAGCTCCGCCACGGCCGCCCTTCGGGCCGCTCAGAATTATGGGGCCACCCTGCAGAAGCAGACCCTCACCGCGGTCAACTCGGTCCAGCGAGCTGCCCTTCAGCCGTTCAAACAGCAGACCCGGGCATCGTCACAATCCCGTAACCCCACGCCTCACATGACGAGAACCCTCACTCCGGTCGATGCCATCACCCGCACAGTCCAGGGCGGCGTCCGGGGAGCACATCAGGCGGCCCAGCAGATCGTTCGGGCCCACGCCCCCATCGTCCAGGGGGTCCAGCGGGACGTCTCCCGGGCAATTCAGGCCGCCCCGGGGGTCATCCAAAACGCCCCCGCCGCGGCTCAGCAGGCAGCCCGGCAGATTTCCGCTGCCCATGCCCCGATCGTCCAGGGCATCCAGAGGGACGCCTCCCGTGCTGTCCGATCGGCCCCGGCAGCCATCCAGTCTGCTCCCCGGGCAGTCCAGGCGGCCGCACAGCAGATCGCCCGGGCCCACGCTCCGGTCGCTCAGGGCATCCGGAGGGATGCGGGCACCGTGGCGCGGTCGGTCCGAATCAGTCCCCAGGACATCCAGGAGGTGAAACGAATCCCATTCAATGCCCCTGCATGGGCCGTGGCGGGGGCCGGGGCCAATCTCGTCCGGGACGTCGCCCGGCATGGCGTGGTCCTTCCGGGGGATACCGATGCCCGGTATAAGGCCCACACTGCCGCGTATGCGGATTATGAGCAACTGAGAAAGCAGTACGCGGGCAACTTTGAGGGGGATACCTTTGTCGCACGAAACGCTCAGGATATGGCCGCATATCAGCGCCTCCAGAGTGCCGGAAATAAGGTTGAACGAACCGGGCAGGCATACGAGACATCGGCCCAGCGGGAACTCTTCGGGATCCCTGCGGCAGCGCGGGGGGTCGGGGAATGGCTCTCCGAGCAGGATCGGAACATATCCAGCACCGCCCTCCGGTACGTCCCCCAACTCAAAGGGGCCCCCCAGGCGGCCGGGCAACTCAAAACCATCTCAACCTGGATGAGCCCCGGGACCCAAGCGCAGGAGGTAGGGGGGAGGATCGCGCGCCAGCTCATGGGGAGGACGGCCGAAGAGATGCCGACCTCGGGGGAGTATCAGCGGGCGTTGACCGAGGGCTTTGTTGAGGGGGTAGTCTACCAACCCGCGACCACGCTGGCCTGGACCGGGGTAGGAGTTGCTCTGGGCGGGGGCATTGGCGCGGTCAGTAAGGGTGCAGGGGCCGCATCCCGGTCCCTGGCACCAGTGGCGCGGGCTACGGGTCTGAGTCGGATCCTCGCCCCCGCCAAACCGTTGGTCGCCCGCGGAACCGATCTCCTTTGGAAGGGGGTTGGGGCCGCGTATGCCGCGGATGTGGGTTATAGGAGTATTATTGATGAGTCTGGTCGGATTAGGCCGCCTCTCGAGCAGGCCCGCGAACTCGGCCGTATCACCGCGACGGAGGCGGGCCCCATGCTGGTCGGTGCCGGGGCTATCTCCCGCGCCGTTCCGGCCGTCCGGGGGGCGGTCGCCAGCGGTCGCCGGGCAGCCTCCTCCCTCCGGGTCCGCTCGGCTCCTCCCGCCCAGGCCCGGGGCGGGTGGTACCCGCGGAACGACCAGATTATGGAGGGTCTGCGGATGCAGGCCGCCTCCCCCTCGTCCCCGGTACAGACCGTCCGTGGAACGTCCCGGTACCCCCAAAGCCGGGTTGAGATGGTCGAGGTATCGCCGGGACGGCGGATCCCGAAGGGCGAACTTGACAATTACCTCCGGCGGTTCGAGATCGAGACCCCCCAGTGGCGTCGCCCCATCCCGGAGGAGTACCTGGCCGCTGAAGACATCGCGGGGGCATATAAGTTCGGGGGACGGGGAGGAGTATCCCTCCCCGGGGACCCGACCCCGACGGCAGGATCCCCGACGGCAGGATGGTACCCCGATAACTGGCAGATCCTTGAGGGTCTCCGGATGCGAGAGGCTGCATCACCATTCCAGGTCGCCAGAGGTGGAGGGTCCCGGTACCCGAAGAGCAGGGTGGAGATGGTTGATGTCGGCGGGGGCAAGCGGATCCCGAAGGGCGAACTTGACAATTACCTCCGGCGGTTCGAGGTCGAAACCCCGGCGTGGCGCAAGCCGGTCCCCGAAGAATACCTCGCCGCCGAAGATGTCGCAGAAGCATACAAGTTCGGGTCGCGCGGGGATCCCCTCCTCGATCGTGTCCCGCCCGAGTACCGGGGGAAATGGGATGGTGGTGCCCCGCAGGCATACTATGCCGGCGTCCCGATGGGCCGGTCCCGGCAGGTGCCGCGGCAGCGGTTCCCATCCCGTAAGTCTCCGTCCTCCTCCTCTGGAAGGACTCCCCGGATCCGGCCAACCACCCGGACGGTCCCGACAGATCTCTCGTCGGGGCAGGCGTCACCGCTGATGCTTGGAGGCTGGGGGGATAGCGCGCTCGGAGAGGTCGCGGTCACGGCCCTCTCCCCGGCCCAGGTGGTCTCCCCGGTCACAGACTCGCTCTCTGTCATAGGGCCGCGGAATACCTCGATCCTCGACCTCGGTCTGGGATCCTCCATACTCTCGCGATCTGGCCTGGACCTCCTCGGCAGGCAGGGGGTCATCTCTGTGCAGGCCCAGGAGCAGGGGCAGCGCCAGGCCGTCCTCCTCGCCTCTGACCTCCTACAGGGTATGATGCAGTCCCCCCGCCTCCGGCAGCGGCAGAAGCAGAAGCAGAAACAGAAGCCCAGGTATGCTCGCCCCAGGCTCCCAACCGCGCCAAAGGCCAAGCCCCGCCCCCGGGCCCGGGCCCTGAAGAGCGACGAGGACGAAGCTGAGCGCCGCCGCCGGCTCCGCGAGGCGCAGGAACGGGCCCACTGGGAACTCGGCCCGGCCCCGGGCATCGAGGAGATGAGCTCTATGATCTTCGGCACCTCGGTCCTGAACCTCGGCGCCGCCCCCCGCGCCGGCGGCCCAGCCCCCTCGTTCGGGTTCGCGGCCCGGGCCCCCGCCCGCCCGCCGGTGATCCCCTCGTTCGGCCCCCCCTCGGTCGGGATCACCGGGGGGTCCCGCACCCCCGCGAAGACCCTCGCGAAGAAACC
>Ga0209201_1004790_pt1 | contig 10640 bp, 10 predicted proteins | sample AD_UKC055_MetaG_FD_184411 | JGI IMG/M metagenome (GOLD analysis project Ga0209201, IMG submission 184411) | Active sludge microbial communities of municipal wastewater-treating anaerobic digesters from USA - AD_UKC055_MetaG (SPAdes) (version 2) | ecosystem: Engineered > Bioreactor > Anaerobic >... | reverse complement strand
ATAATTATGAAAAAGGAATGTTTTCATCTCTAAAAACCGGACTTATGCATGTCAGCTCCGATAAGCTATTGATAACCCCAGGAGATTATCCGCTCTTTAGGCAATCCACTGTGCATGAACTTGCTGTAACCAAAGGAAGTATCGTCATACCGGTATACAAATCAAAAAAAGGACATCCTATAATAATAAGTAAAGCTCTTTATCCAGAGATTCTTATGAGTCCGGACAGTCGCAATCTGAGAGATATATTGAAAAATCACACCTTTGTACCGGTGCAAACCGATGACGTAGGTGTGGTTTCGGATGTTGACACAATTGATGATTATTATATTTGCCTTGATATTTTTAGAAAGAGATCTGATGAAGAAAAGGCCAAGGAGGAACAGCATGACAGACATATACGAAAAGATAATCAGTTCCATTGAAAACGGAAAAAGCGGAGTACTTATAACTGTAACTGAAAAAGATGGCTTTGGCCCGGGAAAGATCGGATCGAAAATGTTTGTTGCTTCTTCTATGGAAAAAACGGGATCCATAGGAGGCGGTCCTCTTGAAATGCTTGTTCTGAAAGACTGTAAAGAAGTACTTGAAAACAAACAATGTGCTGCAAAAACATACACTCTGGACAGCGAAAAAGAGCGGTTGGACAGTCAGACCGTCGATATGCTGTGCGGAGGAACAGTAAAGCTTTTTTTTGAATATATAGGCCCTAAAGCCGAGATTTTTCTTTTCGGAAGCGGAACTGTCGGAAGGGAGATTCTTTTGTCTCTTTCACGTCTGGATTATTCTGTATGTGTTTTTGAAGAAAGAACAGATGTGCAAGTACCGGAGGTTAAGCTTTCTTGTAAAATAATAAAAGATTATATAGCAGCTATAAAAGAGTATAAATTCCCTAAAAGGGGGATTTATATTATATGCACCTACTCACACGAAAAAGATTACGAAGTCCTGCGCGAGCTTTTGATGAAAAAAACCGATGCTTTTTACATTGGAATGCTTGCCAGTGAAAAAAAAGCTGGTATGATAGTAAGTAAAATAAAAAATGAAAACCCTGACGTTGATCTTTCTGTTCTTTACTCCCCCATAGGTCTGGATATAGGCGGACAGACCCCATCAGAAATAGCCATATCTGTAGCGGCACAGATACAGGCTGCAATGTATGGGAAACAGTCGCCGGGATTAAGCCGGAAATGGTCTTCATAGTAACCGGTGAAATAAACAGCGGAAAGTCTACTTTTATGGAAAATCTGTACAACTTTAATAAAGAAGGGGGCGGAATCATAACCAAAAAAAAGTTCTGTTACGGAACATTTTTAGGTTATGACCTTTATCGGCTGGACAATCAAACTAAAGCCGAGTTTGCGCTTTATCCGCAGTTTATAGACGATAAATGGGAAGAAGTATACCGTTTCGGACCGTTTTCTTTCTCAAAAAAAGGGCTGATTTTTTTTGATAACTCTATCCAGGAGCTTATAAACAGGAAAGTTCAGCCAGTATTCATTGATGAGGCCGGACCTGCCGAACTGGAAGGAAAGCTTTTTTTTATGGGGATTAAAAAAGTTCTCCATAGCGGATTGACCTTATACATTACTGTCAGGAGCAGTTGTCTGGAAAAGATGATATCGGTACTTGCTATAAAGGATTTTCAGATACTGAAGATAGAAAAAGGAGGCTTTTATGAAGTTAAGGGATATGATCCCCGTAGCATTAGGAGAAAAGAACGCTGACTGTATTCTTAAAAATGCTAAAATTCTTAATGTTTTTACCGGAGAAACAGAAGTCTCCGATATAGCTCTTTTTGACAAGAGAATTGCCGGAGTTGGTTCATACGATAATTCCGATAATATAATCGATCTGGATGGCTTGTATGTCATACCTGGCTTTATAGATGCCCACGTACATATAGAATCAACTATGCTTTCTCCGTTGAACTTCGCAAAGCTTGTTATCCTTAACGGAACAACCACAGTAATAGCGGATCCGCATGAAATAGTCAATGTGATGGGAGTAGACGGACTTGAATATATAAACAATTCGACCGAAGGAATAGCTCTGAACGTTTATATTGCTATTCCGTCATGTGTTCCGGCCACTTCTCTGGAAACTTCAGGCGCCAAGCTGGGTCCGGATGATATGATCGGTTTTATTGATTCACATCTGAAAAGAACGGTGGGACTGGGAGAGGTAATGAACTACCCCGGTGTGCTGTCTTTAGAACCAGAACTCATAACAAAGATAGAAATTTTAAGACATAGATATAAAAAGATAGATGGCCATGCTCCGGGACTGAGCGGCAAGAAACTTAACGGTTATATAAATGCTTTCATCCGGTCTGATCATGAATGTACAACAAAAGAAGAAGCTATTGAGAAGTTAAGCAAGGGTATGCATATTTTTATACGTGAGGGCAGTGCGGCCAAGAACTTTGACGCTCTTATTCCGGCCGTAAACCTTTACAATCACCAGTACTTTTCCTTTTGCACTGATGACAGAGATCCACTGGAGATAACGGAACAGGGACATATCAATAATCTTGTAAAAAGAGCTGTGGCAAAGGGATTGGATCCTGTAGTAGCCATAAGGATGGCTAGTATAAATACGGCCAAGTTCTATAACCTCAGAAGCTGCGGAGCTGTTGCTCCCGGATATAAAGCCGACCTACTGGTTGTTGATAATCTGCACGATCTGAATATAAAAATGGTTTTCCATAATTCAAAACTTATGGTCAAAGACGGAGTTCTAACCGGAGACATGAACGGTATTTACTCAAAAACCGAATTGACAGGATACTCGTTTAATCCTCCTGAGATCTGTGAGCAAGACATAAAGATAAAAGATACCGGCAGAAAAATAAAAGTTATAGGAATTGAAAAAGCAAGCTTGTACACCACACCTTTGATAACAGAGCCAACTGTAAAAAACGGATATATCCTTGCTGACCCTGCAAGAGATATATCAAAGGTAGTTATTCTCGAACGCCATCATGCCAGCGGATACTCGGTGGGGTTCATTCATGGACTAGGAATAAAGGAGGGTGCAGTGGCCACAAGCGTGGGTCATGATTCTCACAATCTTTGTGTCTGTGGCATGAACGATGCTGATATTGTTTTGGCAGCTCAAACCGTCAAAAAAATGAACGGTGGGATAGCTATGGTGAAAAACGGAAGCGTCATATTTGAATTTCCTCTCCCTATAGCAGGCCTGATGAGCGACAGGACTATAAAAGAGGTTACTGCAAAACTCTTGGAAAGGAAGAACCGTCTTGAACTTTTGGGGTGCTCAAACGATATTTTCATGACACTTTCTTTCATACAACTCGCTGTTATACCTCAGATAAAAATAACAGACAGGGGTATAATAGATGTAGCAGCACAAAAAATAGTAAGCTTATATGAATAGGAGGCTTTTATGAGTAATAACTTCAGAGCCAATGAATACAGGGCGGATCTTATATGGGAAAAAGGGTTGACAGAAAAAAAACTGACTCTTGAGTTTACTTTCATTGACAACGGAGCACACGAGAAGAAAATAGCTTTCACCTTTTCAGATAAGGAATCGAGCATCTCCCTGATAAAGGAAAGCATGGTCATGATAACCGGCATGGAAAATGTTGATATATTCATGTGGAAGGTCAATGCCAAGTATAAGATAACCAAAGATACCGTAGACTGTATTTACAGAATATGCGACTATATCGGTTCAAAATTAAAAACTCCTTCTTTCATCAGCAGAGACGAAATAAGAAGGAGTATTAAAAAAGCCGAAAAACATCCATCCAAACGCATTGAAGTACTTAAAACCTTGACTGTTATGAACCAAACTGTTCCTCAGAACAGGTAAAACAGTCCTGTAAGATAAAGGGCTGATATAGCCAGTCCCATCATAGTAATAGGGATTCCTTTTTTCATAAACTCAAAAAAGCTTACCTTTTCTTTAAAGTTGGATTCCAAAAGTCCTACCACCACCATGTTACATGCAGAGGCAACAATTGTGGTGTTGCTTGCAAAGTTTGCTCCAAGGGCAAGAGCCCACCAGAGCAGATAGCCTTTGGGAACAGAGGGAATAATAATTTCAAGAACGGGTATAAATATGGTAACTACGGGAACGGCTCCGATAAAGCTTGAGAGTACTGCGCTTAACGCAAGAACCGTCATTATCATCATAAAAGGATGTGATGCAAAGGTTGAAAGCGCAGCTGCAACATCTGCAATTATATTGACTTCCTCCAAACCCTTGACGATTATAAACAGACCTATGAAAAAGAAGATGGTATCCCATTCTATATCCTTGGCTATATGCTCAAATGTTGTTTTGGAAAAAATGAGCATAAGTGCTGCTCCTGCAAGAGCTATGACACTGGACTCGTACTGGAGCTTATCCTTGAGAACAAACCCTAAAATTACAAGAGCAAAAATAATACTTCCTTTAATAAGGAGCTTATAATCGGTTATTGCTTTTTTGGGATCCAGCTGGGAAAGCTTTGCCAGTTTTTCCGGAGATATATTCTTTATTTCTTTGTATTGGGCTAAAAATATGAAAATGGAGATTGTCAGTGAAAGAATAGTAGGAACAGCCATTATTTTTAAAAAATCCATAAATCCTGTACGTGATGCATTGCCTATCAGTATGTTCGGCGGATCACCGATAAGCGTCAACGTACCTCCTATGTTGGACGCAAATATCATGGGAAATGCAAATACCTTTGGATCAATTTCGGCTTCCTGGCATATAAGGAAAACTATCGGAGAAAACAGCAGAACGGTGGTCACATTGTCAAGAATACCCGACAAAAGAGCAGTGGCTATGAGAATCATAACAAAAATCTGTATGAAGTTCCCCTTGGAAATCTTCACTATATAAGCCGATACAGCCTCAAACACTCCCGTTGTCTTAAGGACACCAACTATAATCATCATTCCCATAAGAAGAGCTAGCGTATCAAAATCAACATACTCTCCTATACTTTCTATCCTCAGCTCAGAGGAAATCTTGAGCATAAGCACAAGCACTCCCATGCTGAAGGCAATTATCGATTTGCTTACTTTTCCAAAAATAATAAAGTAGTAGGTAATAAGGAATATCGCCAGCATTATAAGTTTCATACTCATATGAATCACTCCGTATCTTTATTTTAAAACAGGAGATATTATACCGCCCAATTATAAACGTTGTATACTGACACTCTGTGCGGCTAAAGCCGACAGGTTCTTGAGTATATAGACTTCTGCTACTGCCACTAATCTACTTCCTCAAGACTTTCACTATCAAAGAGTACAACTACCCTTTAACGATAGTATAAGGCTCGTGTCTAAACCTTTTTATTATTTTTATATTACATTCTTTAATGCTGATTTTTGTTCATAACTATTTAATCTTTCTATTTCTTTATTGTGCAGTTCTAAAAAACTATTAAAATCTTTAGTGCATAATTCTACATTTACAGTCTTTAAATCATTATTTACATGTTGTATCAAAAAAGCACTATATAAATCTCTTTGTACTTTTATACCGTTTAAGTCATTCCACCTTTGACTTAGTTTCTTTTTGTTGTACTGGCAATTCAAATGATTAAATTGGCTTGCTTTTAATTCTTTTGTATTAACTTTTATCAATTGATTGTTTTGATATTTTAATTTATTATCTAATATAGTTAAAAACATACTCGGTGCTTTATTCGCTAATGATTTACCAAATCTTTTCTTTTTATTATATTTGCCTGTTTTTTCATTAACAGTAGTTTCTTTCGCTCTTTTTTGCAGACTTTTAAAATTCATATCTTCAACATAAAACTTATCATCTAATGTTAATAAGTAGTTCGCAAGTTTATTATGACTTTGTTTTCTTATTTCTCTTTGTTTTCTGTATAACTCTAATCTTTTATATTTTGCTTTTATATATCTATTGCTAAAATGCCATTTTTCTTTATTAGATTTGTTGATTGTTCCATTTTGATTATATTTATTAGGATTATTAGCTTGTTTACTTCTATCCATATATCTTTGTATTCGTCTTATTTCGTTATCAATATTTACTACTTCTGGGGCTAATTCTAAAAGTTTAACATCATAATTACTTGATATCGCTATTGTTTGAGTTCCTATATCAATACCTACTTTGCCATTAGTGGTTATACCTTTTATTTCACCTGTTTCTTTATTAACCTTTAAAGGTGGAACACCTTCTAATACTAATTGCAAATAATAATGATGCTTTCCTTTAATTATTTCTCTTTTTATTCTACAATATTTAATTTTATTCCTAAGAGCCTCTTGTGCATATATATCATTTTTCTTTATAATTACTGGAATTTCTAATCCATTCCAATATAGAATATTATCTTTAAATCTAATTCCAGTTTTATTACTTTTACCTTCTACTGAATTTAATTCACCATATTTTTTAAAATTAACTTTTTCTGCTTCATGAAACATATATTTTTTAAAAGCATCAAAACATCTTGTAGCAATTTTTTGTGCCGTAAAAGAATCTATGTTTTCTTTGAAATGATGTTGCATAGGTTTTATATAATTATGTAGTGAATATTCTGTCAACCCATATTTATTATTTAATTCTTGAAAATGCTTATTACGTTTATTACCTTTTGGTTGGGTTAATATATATTTATACTCATCAGTATTTGTCATTTCTTTATATTGTTTTAATAAATACCCTAAACAAGCATTATATATTTGTCTTGATATATTAAAACGTTTATTTAAAATATCTGCTTGATAAGGTTGAGTTTTTAATTTTAAAGTTAATATAAAGTTTGACAAAATATTCACCACCTTTCTATACGTTCTTTTGATTTTCAATATATTGTTGTACTGTCTCTTCGCTAATATATCCTATAGTGCAACAAAAATATGAACGAGTCCATAATGAAGGAATTCTGCTTTTTAATTTAGGGTATTTATCTCTTAAAATTCTACTACTAACTCCTTTAAAATATCTAATTAATTCATGTAGTGGCTGTCTTGGATCAAACGATATAAACATATGTACATGGTCTGGCATTATTTCTAATGCTTTAATTTCTACTTCTTTTTCTTTAGCAACATTATAAAATATTTTTCTTAAATCGTTTTCTATGTCTCCAACTAAAACCTTACGCCTATATTTAGGACAGAATACTATATGATATTGATTGAGATATACAATTCCTTCTTTGTGTGTATATTTATTATCCATCAGATAATCACCGCCTATCTAATGATATTATACCATATATTAGATAGATGTCAAGTATCTAATTAAGCCTTCATCCCAGTGACTGAAGTCATGGGCTTTCGGCTAAGACTTTGTAATTTTATTAAAAAGAGGAAACCTATATTATTTAATATTCAGCTTTTAGTCCATTCAGACGATATTATTATTGAATAGACAGGTCACATGGATGTGACCGGGAGGTGGGTTATGCTTACATATTTAAACTCTGATCCTAAAATAATCAGAAATAAATCAGAGGCCCAGATTCTTAAGGAAAAGATAAGGGCTGAGGTGGAAAAACTTAAAAAGGAAGAAAAAAAGAAAAGAGTCGAAAAAATTCTAAATTCTGAAGAGATAAACTATCTTAATAAAAAAGAGATGGTAGTTGCCCTGCTTTATAAAAAATTCAACAAAGACTTCACATCACATATAACCCAGTATGAAGAGATTGTGGATCACAAGCTTATGAACAAGCTTTTTGATCATATATTTGACAGAATTACAGATATCTCCCAAGAACAGGTTGAACACATTTTTGACTGTGATCTCCTTATGAAAAAATAGGCTATACAAAAACCTGCTTAGGCAGGTTTTTTTCTTTCGTATGATTTCAAAATAAATACCTTTTACATATAAAATTAGTATTTGTATTGTATAATAGTTTTATGGTGCCAAATATAAAACCAAAAGCCTATCGGGAGGTGTCTCAATGGAGTTAAAGAAACTCATCGCTCAAAAGATTAAAGAGCTTCAGCCGGATATGATAGAAGCTTCAAAAAAATTTGTTTCAATAAATTCTGTAAATCCGCGCACCGGAGGCCCCGGTGAAAAAGAAGTATCAGAGTATCTTCAAGCTGTTCTTCAAAGCTGGAAATTTGACGAGATAAAAAGGTATGACGCACCGGACAGCGCCGTGCTATACGGATACAGACCCAACATAATAGCTATTTATAAAGGTAAAAATCCTTCAAAGACATTGTGGTTCATGACTCATATGGATAAGGTTCCCGCAGGAGATATCAGTCTTTGGAATACAGATCCCTATACTGCTGTCGAAAAAGACGGAAAGATATACGGAAGAGGTTCTGAGGATAACGGCAGTTCAATGATTTCAAGCATCTTTGCCGTAAAAGCTCTTATGGATATGGGAATAAGACCGGAAAATAATATTGGAATAGCTCTGGTATCAGATGAGGAAACAGGTTCTGAATATGGTATACAGTATCTTATTGATCAGAAAATATTTGGAAAAAATGACTGGTTTGTTATTCCAGACAGTGGAGAACCTGATGGCGCTTTCATCGAGTTGGCAGAGAAGTCTATGATGCGCTTTAAAATAACCACTCAGGGAAAACAGGCCCACGCAAGTATGCCTAACCTGGCAAAAAATGCTGTCAGAGCAGGCATGAACTTTGCAGTAGCCGTGGATAAGTTTTTAAACGAAACCTACAATGTCACAGATCCTTTATTTGATCCGCCTTATTCAACTTTTGAGCCCACAAAAAAAGACAGCAACGTTGAAAATATAAACACCATACCCGGAACAGATGTACAGCATTTTGATTGCAGGGTTCTCCCTATGTATGATGTAAATGACATAATGGCAAAAGTTAAGGATATGGCGCGTGAGTATTCAAGAAAGTATGATGTTACTATAACCATAGACGACAGTGACAAGCGAAATGCACCTGCTCCCACGCCGGAAGATCACGAACTGGTCAAACTGCTTAAGGCTTCTATAAAAGAGATGACCGGGATAATACCCAGAACCGGAGGAATAGGAGGAGGAACCTGTGCGGCACATTTAAGGGCTTATGGTATTCCTTGTGTAGTATGGGCAACTCTTGATGAAATGGCGCATCAGCCTAATGAGTACATAAAAATAGAGTACCTGTTAAAAGATGCTTGTGTATACGCTTATATGATGAGTAAGTTCTGATAAACAAATGCAGCCGAAGGCTGCATTTTTTATTCGGTTAATACATGAATTTTTGTGAAAGAAGTACAGTTTAAAGATTTATTGTTATAGCCACCGTACGATTTTGTCCAGAGGTTGTCTTTCCCGAACAGAGAACTCTGCTTTAATATGTTTGGCTGAAAGATCAGAATAATCACCTGGATACGCAAGAGCTATGAGTACGATAAGAGTTTCACCATCAGGTATCTCAAGTATTTTTCTGGCTTTTATAGGATCAAAGCCTGCAACCGGATGTGCTATTATACCCATCCTGCTGGCCTGAACAAGAAGCATCCCGACAGAAAGCCCTGTATCAAAAAGATAGTAATCTCTAGAATCATTCAGTCTGCAGTCGCTGTCAATACCTGAATGGACAGCTATGACAGCCGGAGCCTTTTTCATCCAGTAATTGCCGTCTGAAAGTGTTTCACGGATCTTTTCAAGCATACTTTCGGAAAGTATCACATCATAACGCCACGGCTGTTTGTTCATGCAGGAAGGAGCAGTGTGGGCTGTCATTATGATAGTTTCTATATCCACAGGATCAATAGGTTTTGAACTAAGTCCTCTTAAAGCTTTACGAGTTATTATTTCATTGCTGGACAGATGGTCGTTTTTTATTATTTCTGAAAGTTTTCCGGCCACTTCCTGTTTATCAGCATACTGCCTAAAAATATAGCGTACACGGAGCAATCGGTCTGTAATAACTATCTTTATTTCAGCATTGCTTCTTATAAATTCAGAAACTGTCATTCCGCCGATCTCTCCACTGCATGTACCCCATAGACCGGCAAGTTTTACAGTCGGGTTATCACCGTAAGTATATTCTTTCATATCTTTAGAGATGTTTTGCAGATTGATGAGAAAAGTATTCCTGTTTTCATTGCTCAGCAGGATTACGGCGTAACTGCCTCTTAGATCTTTGCTTTCAAGGAGTTTTTCTTCCTGCATGTCTATGCGGAACTCTGGAAACAAATCATATTCTTTCATCTTTTCCACCTCCCTTAACTAGATTCTACCATAAGCAAAGGAATGATTTTCAATTTATACTCTGCTCTTATTCTCAAAAGAATAAAATGCAATAAGGAAGAATACCAGAGAGTACAGCAAAAGTATGGAAAAGTATGAATAAAACCCGCTGCTGTCAGGATAGTCCACAAGAAAGTAAAGTCCCTTCAAAAAAATCTGCTGGGGCATAAAAAAAGCTGCACCTTGCAAGGAGCCAGGCATTATCGAAACTTCCCAGAAACAGCCTCCTATCATGCAGGTCGGTATATATATGATATTGAATATCGAATTTGCATATGCCTTGCTGGGTGAAACAGAGACTACAAAAAAACTGAAGGCTATGGAAAAAATCCCGTATGCAGCAAGCATAATCCAAAAACCAAATATATCGTTTATAAGGTTTACACGCAGAACAACGGTTACAGCAAACATAACAACTAAAGTCTGAGAAATGAGAACAAGAAAG
>Ga0209201_1004788_pt1 | contig 10644 bp, 9 predicted proteins | sample AD_UKC055_MetaG_FD_184411 | JGI IMG/M metagenome (GOLD analysis project Ga0209201, IMG submission 184411) | Active sludge microbial communities of municipal wastewater-treating anaerobic digesters from USA - AD_UKC055_MetaG (SPAdes) (version 2) | ecosystem: Engineered > Bioreactor > Anaerobic >... | reverse complement strand
ACGTCTGCTTTGCATTGGCGCGTCAACCACACAGCGCGCCATGGTTGAGGAAGACTAAGCATCACATCTTCTTCGAATCGCGTGTGCGCATTCATGTAATCGTGAACTACGTTAAACGCCAAATCGGCCAATTTATTAGGGGCCAACGAGTTCAACTGATCATCAGACACTACAAGCGTAAACATACTTCTTTTGCCGAACGTCAAAGATCAGCCACACGTGTGCTTGGCGCGGGCTGTGCGTAAGCGCAGAACGTGACAAGCATACGTTAGCGCCTGGTTAGGCCTCTTCTTCATCCGCATCGCTCCACTCTTCCGCTTCCCAGCTTGCTCCGTCAATATGACCCTCGGACTTAGCGAAAGCATCGAGGGCGCGCACGATTCGCAAATACTCCTCGCGGTCGTCGAGCTGCGTCCAATTCGGCGGATTCTCGACTCCAGCCGTCTGCATGACACCGCGATCCACGACTGCAAATAACGGCTTCATTTTAGCCTCTCCGAGTAACCAGCAATACTTCAGATACAGGCTGATCATCTTCTGCGAGACGCCCACTTTAACCCGCCCATCACGCAGATATGGGCCAAAATCGGTGGCAAGAGCTTGCGACAGACAACCAATCGCTTCGCACCATGCGTCTTCCGAAATCGTCGTGCGATCATACTCCGCAGCGAAATCAACAAGCCAAGCCTTCGCGCGTTCCTTGAACTCTCGTTTTAGTCGTGAGTCCACGCCGTTCGCATAAACGCCGGCCCTTTGGAGCGCGGCATTCACGGAATTTCGAAGCGCCATCCGATTGATAAACGCGTGCATGATTTTGCCTAACAGTGTTATTAGGACTCACTGAGTGAGTCTTTGCCATTTGTAAAAAAACGCAGTTTTTGGCGTCGTAAGATCATGGTTTTCAAGAGCGGGGTTTGTTGGGTGAGTCTTTAGCAGGGCGAAAAAGCGCCGTGTAAAGACTCACTGGCGCCGGCCTTGAATCGTCCATGGTCGGGACGCGGGGCAAGGAAGGTCGAATTCGCGTGGGCTGGGGCATGCTGGGGCTGGCAACAGGCTGAAGAGTGAAGGCCGAAAAGTGAAGGGTGAAAAAGGGTGCGGTCAGGACATGGGTAACACTCTAGTTTCAAGACATGGGTAACACTGGGTGTGTGTTGATGGGGCGCGTGGTGGGCCGTCGTAGCGCAGACTTCCAGTCTGCTCCGGAGTGCAGGCTGGAAGCCTCCGATCTTCGAACCTGCGCAATCGCACAGCGAGACTGCGCCCCTACGAATTCGTCTGCGGGCCGGCGGTGTTTGGGAGGAATGAGGGCGGGGGACTTGCCGGCGGGGCGCGGGTGGGTTCCCTACGCGCCATGGATGTTTATGCACGCGCCCGTGAGTCGATCGATGCCGCCCATTCGGCGGACCCTATCCGCACGCCCGATGGCGCGGCGGCCGAGCTCGTGTACGCCGATCGGATGGAGGCGTGGGTGGTGAAGCTCGATCCAGCGGCGTCGCCGATTCTGCGGCTGGCGGCGCGTTGCCAGCATTTGGAGCGGTGGAGTGTGCCGCGGACGAGTTTCCCGCAGGACAAGCCGGGCTATCTCGCGTGGCGTCGCTCGCTCTATGTGAAGCAGGCGGCGCGCGCGGTGGAGTTGCTCCGCGCGGCGGGTGTGGAGGCGGACGAGGCGGAGGCGGTGCGCGAGTGGGTGTCGAAGAGCGGACTCAAAACCAATCCGGGCACGCAGGCGCTGGAGGATGCGGCGTGCCTGGTGTTTTTGGAAAACGAGATCGCGGGCTTTGCGGAGAAGCATGCGGGCTACTCCGAGGAGAAGTACGTGGAGATCCTGCGGAAGACGTGGCGCAAGATGAGTCCGGCGGCGCAGGAAGCGGCGCGCGCGCTGGCGTTGCCGCCGGCGGTGGCGGCGCTGTTGCAACGTGCGCTGGCGTCGGGCTGAGGCCGGGGCGCGTCAGCGTGTGGCGGGCGGGACGAGCTCGATAAACTGGTAGCGGTGCAGTCCGAGGAGCGTGGGCTCCCAGTTTTGCACGGCGGGGTGTTTGAGGAAGACGCGCGTGCCGTGGAAAATCGGTGCGATGGGCGCCTCGGCGAGCAGGAGCGATTCGGCTTGTTGCTGGAGCTCGTGGCGTCGGGGCTCGTCGAGCGTGCGGGCGGACTCGGCGACGAGGCGGTCGTAGGCGGGCTGGCTCCAGCCGGTCTGGTTGTTGCCCCCGCCGGTCACCCACATGTCGAGAAAGGTGTTGGGGTCGACGTAGTCGCCGATCCAGCGCGAGCTGGTGATCTGGTAGGTCATGGCCTGCTGGTTGGCGACCCAGGTCTTTTGCTCCAGCGGGGCGAGGGTGATCTGGATGCCGAGCTCGCGGCGCCAGAGCTGCTGGAGGGCTTCGAGGACGGTGCGGTGGATGGCGTCGTTTTTAAGCTGCACTTCGAGGGCGGGGAAGCCGCGCCCGCCGGGGAAGCCCGCGGCGGCGAGGAGCTGGCGGGCTTTTTCGGGATCGAACTGGCTGGAGGCGCGCGCGGTGTAGCCGGCGGTGCCGGGCGGGGTAAAGGCGCGGGCGGGCAGGCGGCTATCCTCCAGCACGGTGTGGCAGAGGTGCCCGCGGTCGATGGCGAGCGAGAGCGCCTGGCGCACGCGCACGTCGTCGAGCGGAGGACGGGCGACGTTGAAGCGGAGGTAGAATGTTTCGAGAAAAGGATCGATGCGGAGCGGTCCGGCGGGATCGGCGCGGTAGGAGGCGAGTTTCGCGGGCGGGAGATCGTAGGTGATGTGGAGCTGGCCGGTGCGGAAACTGCGCTCCTCGGCGGCGAGATCCTCGGTGGGGAGAAAGACGACGGATTGCAGGCGGTTGCGGGCGGTGTCCCAGTAGTGGGGATTGCGGGCGACGACGATGCGCTCGTGGGGGCGCCATTCGCGGAGCGTGAAGGGGCCGTTGCCCACGAGATTGCCGGGGCGCGTCCAGCGGGTGCCGCGTTGCGTCGTGGTGCCGAACTTTTCGATGGTGGCGCGCTGGACGGGAAACCAGGCCTGATGGGCGACGAGTGCGGGGAACCACGGGCAGGGCTCGGCGAGCGTGAGCTCAAGGGTGTGGGCATCGAGTGCGCGGGCGCCGAGGGCGGAGGGATCGGCGAGCTGGCCGGAGTTGTACTCGCGGGCGTTTTTCAGAGGGAAAAGCACGTAGGCGTACTCGGAGGCGAGGGCCGGCGAGAGGACGCGGCGGAAGGAGTACACAAAACCGTCGGCGGTGAGCGGGGTGCCGTCGGACCATTTACCCTCGGGGCGGAGGTGAAAGGTCCACACGAGGCCGTCGGGTGAGTGTTGCCAGTGCGAGGCTGCACCGGGCACGGCCTGGGCGGTGCGCTCGTCGAGGTCGGTGAGCCCCTGAAAGAGCGCGACGAGGATATTCATGTCGGTAAACGCGGTGACGATCTGCGGGTCGAGATCGGCGGGCTCGGCGCCGTTGCCCAGGATCAGCGTGCCGGTGCGGATGCCGGCCTCGGCGGGCGTCTCGCGGCGCGTACAGCCGGCGAGTGCGAGGAGGGTGACGGCGAAAAACGTGCGGAGAGTGGCGGAGGTGCGCATGCCGCGGGAGAGACTGGGGCAGCGTGGCGCCGGCGCCAAGAGGCATGATTGAGGCCGGTGGCGTTTCTTGGATTGCGGCTTTTTTTCGGGGCGAATCTAAGAAGACGCGATGTGGCGCGTTTAACCCAGCGACAATGATGTCATCCCAAGACCAATCCCAGAGGGAGGCTCCATCGCATGAAAACGCAGGGTTCATGGAAACCACTTTCGCGCAGCACCAGCCTGCGCTCGTCCGCTACGCCACGCGCCTGCTGGGCGACACCGAGCGCGCACGCGACGTCGTGCAGGACACGTTTGTGCGGCTCATGGCGCAGCCGCCGGCCTCGGTCGACGGGCACGTGGTCGAGTGGCTGTTCACCGTCTGCCGCCGGCGCACGCTCGATGTGCTGCGAAAGGAGGGCCGCATGAAACGCTTCGAAGAAGGCCAGCTGGAGCGGGTGCACGCGGAGGAGGCGCGGCCCGGCCGGGCGATGGAGGCGGGCGAGACGCACGCGCAACTGCTGCGGCTGATCGACCGGCTGCCGACGAACCAGCAGGAGGTGATCCGGCTGAAGTTTCAGAATGGTTTTAGCTATAAAGAAATCAGCCGCATCACGGAGCTCTCCGTGGGCAACGTGGGCTTCTTGATTCACACCGCCGTGCAGCGGCTCCGCCAGGAATGGGCGGCCGCCGGCGAATAACCCAGAGCGACGAGGACAAAACGATGAACCGAATTTCAAAAGACGATCCGCGAGTGACCGCATATGCGCTGGGCGAGCTGGAGGGCGACGAGCTCGCGCTCGTGGCCGCGGCGGTGCAGGCCGACCCGGAGTTGCAGGCCGTGGTGGCGGAGGTCCGCGCGACGGCGGGCGCGCTGGAGCAGGCATTGGCCGGCGAACCGGCGCCCGGTGTGGCGGCGAAGGCACCGGCTGCGCCTGCCAAGAAGCCCGCGAAGAAACCGGGCCGGCTGCTGGCGTTTCCGCAGCTCTACTACGTGATCGGCGGCGCGGCGGCGGCGTGTTTCACGTTTCTCGTGGTGCTCCAAGAGCCGTTGCCCAAACAGGCGGCACCCGCGCCGGTGGCGTCGCTCGCCCAGGAAAAGCAGTACGTGGAGATGTCGCTCGGCGCGCCGAAGGAGGCGGCGGAGGAGGACGTCGAGGCGAGCGCGGATGCGCTCTCAATGCCGGCCATGGGCGCCGTGGCGCCGGCGCCTCGGGCTGCGGGGGGGATGGCGATGCCGCAGAAATCAGATGTGGCCAGGATGGAGTTGAAACGGCGGGCGGCGCCGTCTGCGAAGGGCGAATGGCTGGTGTGCGAGCGGGCGCCGGTGGCACCGGCGTTCAACACCGAGGATTACTCGTACCAGCGCGACAACGATTTCGTCGCGGTGGCCACGGAACCGTTATCGACGTTTAGCATCGATGTGGACACGGCGAGCTACGCCAACGTGCGGCGTTTCCTCAACGAGGGCCAGCGTCCGCCGCGCGATGCGGTGCGCGTGGAGGAGTTGGTCAATTACTTCCCGTACCGTTACGCGGCTCCGACCGGAAAAGACGTGCCGGTGGCCGCGCATCTGGAGGTGGCGGAGGCGCCGTGGGCGCCGTCGCACCGGCTGGTGCGCATAGGGCTGAAGGCGCGCGAAGTCACCGAGGCGGCGCGACCGAGCGCGAATCTGGTGTTCCTGCTGGATGTCTCCGGCTCGATGGAGGACGCGAACAAGCTGCCGCTGGTGAAGCAGTCGATGCAGATGCTGGTGAACCGGCTGCGGCCCGATGACCGCGTGGCGATCGTCACGTACGCCGGCGCCTCGGGGCTGGCGTTGCCCTCGACACCGGTTTCGCGGGCGAGCGAGATCCTCGGTGCGCTCGATCGGTTGACGTCGGGCGGCTCGACCAATGGTGCGATGGGCATCCAGCTCGCCTACGATATCGCCAAGGCCAATTTCGTGGCGGGCGGCGTGAACCGCGTGATTTTGTGCACGGATGGCGATTTCAACGTCGGCACGACGAGCGAGGGCGAGCTGGTGCGGTTGATCGAGGAAAAGGCCAAGGGCGGCACGTTTCTCACCGTGCTCGGCTTCGGCATGGGCAACTACAAGGACGGCACGCTCGAAAAACTGGCCGACAAGGGCAACGGAAACTACGGCTACGTGGATTCGGCGGCGGAGGCGCGGCGGCTGCTCGTCGAGCAGGCCGGCGGCACGCTGGTGACGGTGGCCAAGGACGTGAAGGTGCAGGTGGAGTTCAACCCGGCGCGCGTGGCGGCGTACCGGCTGGTCGGCTACGAGAACCGGCTGCTGCGGAAGGAAGATTTCGCCAACGACAAGATCGATGCCGGCGACATGGGCTCCGGGCACACGGTGACGGCGCTCTACGAGGTGGTGCCCGTGGGCGAGGGCGACGCGGCGACGTTGAGCGGGCCGGGCGTGGAGCCGCTGAAATACCAGCGGCCGTCGGGCGTCGCGCAGACGGTGGCTGCGGACTCGGAGCTGTTGAGCGTAAAGGTGCGCTACAAGGAGCCGGCCGGGCAGGAGAGTCGCCGCTTGGAATTTCCGCTGCTCGATCGCGGCGCGACGTGGGCGCTGGCGAGCGAGGACTTCAAGTTTGCGGCGTCGGTGGCGGCGTTTGGCATGGTGTTGCGCGAGTCGCCGCATCGCGGCACGGCGACGCTGGCCGAGGTGCGCCGCTGGGCGGCGGACGGGATGGCGGCCGATGTGGGCGGCTACCGGCAGGAGTTTCTCGGGCTGGTGGACCGCGCGGCGACGGTGGTGCGTTGACCAAGAAAAAGCCCGCCTTGGAAAGAGGCGGGCTGCTGAGCGCGCGAGGAGGTTGGCCCGTGGGCGTTATTCCTTCTTGGCGCAGTCCTTTTTCGCTTCGTCCTTCTTACAGTCGTCTTTTTGGCAGTCCTTCTTGTGGGCTTTTTCCTGGTCGCACTTCTTGTCGTGGTCTTTGCAGCAGCAACAGCAGGAGTCCTTGTCCTTGCTGCAATCCTTGCCCTCTTTCTTACCCTCGCCTGCGTAGGCAAAAGCAGTGGCGAACAGTGCGATCAGAACGAGTGTGAGCTTTGATTTCATGGTTAATCGATGGGGTTGAGATGCACCGTGCATGACGGTGGTGTGGGGATGAAGATACACGTTTTTTTGCGAAAAGCATGTGGTCGGGCGAGTGGAGCCAGGCTGCGTCAGGGGCTGGTTGACGGGCTGTCTCGCTTCATGCGGGCGCATGGATGGGTGTTGCATGGCGTGGGGCAGATCGTTCCAGTCGGTGCCGCCAATTTTCCAAAACAGGGATGCTGCGCGCCTGCAGAAAGGTTCTGCGACCATTGGTGGGCGAGCTGCGTCAGACTGTGTTTCCCAAGCCTGCCCACACTTTTCATCGTATGACGACATCCACCCCCTCGACGCTCTCCTCAACGAAACCTCCGCGCAAGCGGAAGGCCAAGCTCTGGCTGTTGCTGGCCAGCGTGGTGCTCGTGGTGGGGCTGATCGCCGGGGCGTTGCTCTCGAAGAAAGGCAAGGAGCAGCCGCAGCTCGTGAACACGGAGAAGGCGGTGGTGCGCACGATCACGCAGATCGTCACGGCCACGGGCAAGGCCCAGCCGGAGAAAGAGGTAAAGATTTCGCCCGAAGTGGCCGGTGAATTGGTCGCCCTGCCATTCAAGGAGGGCGCGGTGGTCAAAAAGGGCCAGTTGATCGTCAAAATAAAGCCCGACTACTATCAGGCGCAGGTGGAGCAGACGGAGGCGTCGCTGGCTTCGGCTCAGGCATCGAGCGTGTTGAGCAAGGCGAAACTGCACAAGGCCGAGCAGGACTTCGCACAATCGCAGGCACTGTTTGAGAAGAAGCTGATTTCGGATGCCGATTTTACCGCGGCGAAGACGCTGCTGGATGTGTCCCGCGCCGAGTATGAAGCCTCGCTGGCGCAGATCCGGCACACGGAGGGTGTGTTGACGCAGTCTCGCGACTATCTGGCAAAAACGGAAATCGTGGCGCCGATGGATGGCACGATCAGCTCGCTCTCCAGCGAGGTCGGTGAACGCCTCGTGGGGACGGGGCAGTTTAGCGGCACGGAGATCATGCGCGTGGCCGACCTCGGCACGATGGAGATCCGCGTAAAGGTGAACGAAAACGACATCGTGAACGTGAAGGTGGGCGACCACGCGTTGCTCAGTATCGACGCGTTTCCTGGGCGCCGCTTCAACGGCGAGGTGATGGAAATCAGCAGCTCGGCGATGGGCCAGACCGGGAGCACTGCGCAGAGCGCGACTTCCGAGGAGGTTTCCAACTTTTTGGTGAAGATCCGCGTGTTGGACCATGGCGGCGTGTTGCGTCCAGGCATGAGCGCGACGGCCGACATCGAGACGCAGACGGTCGCCAATGTCGTGGCCGTGCCGATCCAGAGCGTGACGGTGCGGGCCGAGGGCGGAAAGACGACGGACGAGCTGAAGCAGCAGCAGGCCAAGGAGGCCCGCGAGAAATCGGGCAACGAGCTCGACCTCGTCTCCGAGCGCGAGCTGGCGCGCCGCAACCGCGAGAAATTGCAGAATTTCGTGTTTCTGGTGCAGGACGGCGCCGTGAAGATGGTGCCCGTCGAAATCGGCATCCAGGATACGACGCACATCGAGATCAAGTCGGGCATCAAGGCGGGCGACGAGGTCGTCTCGGGCAGCTACGCGGCGATCAGCCGCCTGCTCAAGGACGGCAGCCGCATCCTCGTAGAAAAGTCCACGGCGCCGGCCTCCAAGTAAACTCCCATGGTACCGCCAGTCGCTCCAGCCACGGGACGCATTGTCCGCCCGCTCGGTCCCGTCGTCATCGAGATCGAGCAGGTGACCAAACTCTACCGGATGGGCGAGGAGGTGATCCACGCGCTTCGCGGCGTCGGCCTGCGCATCCACCGCAACGAGTACCTCGCCATCATGGGGCCGTCGGGCAGCGGCAAATCGACGCTGATGAACATGCTCGGCTGCCTCGATACGCCGACGGCCGGCCGCTACGATTTCAACGGCAAGAATGTCGCGCACATGGACGACGATGAGCTGGCCGAGATCCGCAACCGCGAGATCGGTTTCGTCTTCCAGACCTTTAACCTGCTGCCGCGTTCGGATGCGCTCCACAATGTCGAGCTGCCGCTCATCTACGCCGGCGTGCACAAGCACGAGCGGCGCGAGCGTGCGCTGCGGGCGCTCGATCACGTCGGGCTGGGGCAGCGCGTGCACCACAAGCCCAACGAGCTCTCCGGCGGTCAACGTCAGCGCGTCGCCATCGCGCGCGCCCTGATCAACAATCCCTCGATCATCCTCGCCGACGAACCGACGGGCAACCTCGACTCGCGCACGGGTGAGGAGATCATGGCCTTGTTCGAGGAGCTCTACCGGCAGGGCAACACGATCATCGTGGTCACGCACGAGGAGGATATCGCGCACCATGCGCGGCGCATCGTGCGCCTGCGCGACGGCCTGATCGAGAGCGACGTCGCTTCGGCGTAACGCGTCCCCATGTCGCGCCTTTACTTCGAGTTCAACGAGTCGCTGCGGATCGCGTTTGCGCAGATCCGGGCCAACAAGATGCGCTCGGCGCTCACGGCGCTGGGCGTGATCATCGGCATCGTGGCGGTGACGCTCATGGGCACGGCGATCAACGGCATCGACCGCGGTTTTCAAAACAGCCTGTCGATGCTCGGCGACGACATCCTCTACGTGCAGAAATGGCCGTGGGGACCGGTCGAGGATTGGTGGAACTACGTCGGCCGGCCTTCGATCAAGAACGAGCATGCGGCGCCGCTCAATCGCATCATCCAGTCGACGCCGGGGTCGTTGCTGGAGGTGGCCGTGCCTTGCGTCTCGCAGACGGGCTCGGTGAAGAAGAACGACAACAAGGTTTCCAATGTGTACATCCTCGGGACCACGGCGGAGTTTGCGCGCATCTCCAACGTGGACTACCGCGAGGGCCGCCTGTTTACCGAGACGGAGGCCAGCGCGGGGCGCCTGGTGTGCGTGCTTGGCTACGATGTGGCTGAGGCGCTGTTCCCTGGACGCTCGCCGTTGGGCGACACGGTGGCCATCGACGGCCAGCCGTACACGGTGATCGGCGTGCTCGTGAAGCAGGGCGCATTTCTGGGGCTGTTCAGTTTCGACAACCAGGCCGTGATCCCGCTCAACGCGTACAAACGCTATTACAGCGCGCGGCGCGATTCGGAGCTGCGTGTGAAGATCACGGACAAAAATCGCATGTCGGAGGCGCGCGAGGAGCTGGTCGGGGCGATGCGGCGCGTGCGCAGCCAGCTGCCCGGCGAGCGCGATAATTTTTCGATCAACGAGCAGCAGGCTTTCAAATCGCAGCTCGATCCGGTGAAGAGCGGCATCGCGATGGTGGGGCTGTTCATCACCGGTCTGTCGCTCTTCGTGGGCGCCATCGGCATCATGAACATCACCTTTGTGAGCGTGAAGGAGCGCACGAAGGAGATTGGCACGCGCAAGGCGCTCGGGGCCCGCCGGCGCACGATCCTGCTGCAGTTTCTCATCGAGGCGGTGGCGATCTGTATGGTGGGCGGCGTCGTGGGATTGGCGCTGACCTCCGGCGTGTGTCTGGCGATCCGCGCGGCGATGCCGTCGTTCCCGGTCGTGTTTTCATTCAACCTTGTGCTGGTGAGCCTCAGCGTCTCGGTCGTGACCGGAGTCGTCTCCGGTTTCGTGCCGGCGTGGGGCGCGTCGCGTTTGGACCCGGTGGAGGCGTTGCGTTATGAATAAGGAGGCCGCGAAATGATCCTGTTGGAAATTCTGCGCATGGCGCTGGTGTCGCTCGGCGTGAACAAGCTGCGGTCGTTCCTGACGATGATGGGCATCACCGTCGGCGTGTTTTCGGTGATCGGCGTGATGACGGCGGTGACCGCGCTGCGCAGCTCGATCGAGACGGGGTTGAGCTTTTTGGGGACCAATATGTTTCAGATCGCGAAGTACCCCGTGGGCGTGCAGCACGATGGGGCCGAGCGGCGCAAATATGCGATGCGGCGCGACATCTCGCTCGATCAGGCGCTGCGCTACAAAAAACTCATGGAGGGGGATGGGGCGTCGGGGGTCGTGTGCCTGAA
>Ga0209201_1004765_pt1 | contig 10689 bp, 9 predicted proteins | sample AD_UKC055_MetaG_FD_184411 | JGI IMG/M metagenome (GOLD analysis project Ga0209201, IMG submission 184411) | Active sludge microbial communities of municipal wastewater-treating anaerobic digesters from USA - AD_UKC055_MetaG (SPAdes) (version 2) | ecosystem: Engineered > Bioreactor > Anaerobic >... | reverse complement strand
CAGAAGCAGCAGCCGGGATGGCTGGACGGCGTGGTGTATGGCCCCTGGACCAAGATGTCGCTGCACGAAATGCGCGAGCGAACGCCCAAGCGCTATCCCATACGTCACTATCCCGACATCACGCACAACGTACGGTGCCAATACCCGGTGCAGGACTGGGATCGCGTGTTCGCCCACGCCGTGAACCGCGAGGCGCCGAATCCCAGGCCGCGCGACATGCGCCACATTGCCCGGTTCTCCCAGGCGGATACCGGTAATTTCGTGACCTATTCGGAAGGCGTGAACGACGACCTTAACAAGATCGTATGGAGCGCAGTGGGCTGGGCTCCGGACATGCCCATCGAAGACATTCTGCTCGAGTACGGCCGGGTCTTCTTCGGCGGGCAGGAAGCCGAACCCATCGCCAAAGGCTTGCGCATGCTCGAAGACAATTGGCGGGGGCCCGTCGCGGAGAATCTCGGGATCGAGGCGGCGTTGCGGCATTGGCGCGCGCTCGAGTTGCGCAATCCGGAAATGGTTCAGTCGAATTGGCGCTTCCAGATGTACCTGTTGCGGGCCTACTGCGACGCCTACCTGCGGCGCCGGGCCATCGTCGAAGCCCGCTGCGAGTCCCGGGCCTGCTCCGTGCTGCTTCACGCCAGCGAGTTCGGGTCCGAAACCGCCATAAGCAAAGCACGCGCCGAGCTGGCGGCAGCGGAACGCGACTCGGACTCGTGGACATACCGGTACCGGATCGAAGAACTGTGCCAGCTGCTGTTTGACACCATCGGCATGCAGCTCAGCATCCATCCGCCCTATCTCGCGAAGAATCCGGAACGCGGCGCCGTGCTCGACACGATTGACTGCCCGCTCAATAACCGGGTTTGGATGGAGGCGCAGTTCCGGGAAATCCTCGCGTTGAAGGACACGGCCGCGCAGACATGGCGGCTCACTTCGATTGCGAACTGGGAGCATCCCGTGAGAAACCGCGAACGGCCGCTTGCCGGAATATTCTACGATGACCTGGGTAACCCGTTTAACCAGCCCCATGTGTTGCGGGAAACCGCGTGGGAGGCCGACCCCGGCTACGTGAACTCGGTCCAGTGCGAGTATTCGTTCGCCACGGACAACATCTCGCTCAAGCCCAGCGCCTGCCGGCTGTCCTGGCTTGACCAGGGCCAGACCCTGTATGGCCAGCCGTTGCGCATGCGGTATGAGGGATTGGAGCCGGGGACGTCTTACGTGTTGCGGGTTACGTACGCGGGGCGTTTCCGGTCAACGATGCGGCTCGTAGCGGACGGCGTGCAGGAAATCCACGGCTGGCTGCCTCAACCCAAGGTCTTGGAGCCCATCGACTTCGATGTTCCCCCAGAGGCCGCAGCGGACGGCGTGCTCGAACTCGAGTGGCAACTCTCGAAAGAAAAGGAACGGTGGCTCTGGCACCGGCCTCCCAACCGCGGCTGCCAGGTCGCTGAGGTGTGGCTGCTGAAGAAGTGACTGCCCAAGCGTGAGAACCAACGAAAACGCTGAGGGGAAGACAGGCGGTGTTCAACCTGTCTTCCCCGCGCCATTTCTGCGTTCGCGGCCGGCCCCGGCCATGTAGTTTTCGTGAGAGAGGATACCCGCCGTCAATCCGCCCGGTGCCGGAAAACGTCGAAGAAGGCGAGAACGTCGTCTACGGAGCGTGCAGATTTCAATTGGGAGACCAAACTCGCACGCTCTCCGAGCGACGCTACGGCCGCCAAGGCCTCGAGATATTTCGTCGATTCGCGCAGCGGGGCGGCGATAAGGAAAATGAGGTGGCAGGGTTTTCCGTCGGCCGAATCGAAATCCATGCCGGGACCTGAGATGCCGAGAGCGGCGACGACTTCTCGAACACCGTCGGTGCGGGCGTGGGGAATCGCGATGCCGTTGCCGAGGCCCGTGCTGCCTTGCTTCTCCCGGTTCACAATCGCATCGACAAGGGCCGCGCGGTCGGCGGCCTTCCCGCTGTCAACGAGCAGGTCGGCGAGCCGTTCGATGGCCGACCACTTGTCGAGCTGGTCTATGTCGATCCGGATGGTGTCTGCCTTAAGTAGTTCCTTCAGTACCATCTTCATGCCTCCACGCCGGCTTTCGCATGTTGGCCGTCACGCCATGTAACACTTCCTGCCAGCGTAATTCGTAATTCATTGAAAATGCCTCTTGTTTGACTTCTCGGCCCACCCACGGGTTTCAATTCCCGAAACCCCGGAGAAAGAGCCCGGGACACGCCCGAACGGTCTTGCCTGCCTCATTATGCAGAGTCAAAAAAGTCCTTCACCAGGCGTCTGCCCTTTACAATGAGAACAGGACACCGGGCGTCGCAGAGAACACGCTCAGATTCGTTGAATGTGGTGTCTTTCCGGCTCAGGGATTCCTCGATTTCCCCAAGAATAATTATGCTAGCGTTGATCTCCCTGGCCTTGTCAAGGATTTCGCGATGAACCACGCCGTGAAGGAGTTCCGTAGTGACACGAACTTCTTTCTCGTGGGCAAGCCTTTGTACGAGCGCAAGATACCGTTTGCCGTCTTCCTCGACATCGCGCCTGAGATCGAGTCCCTCTTCCTTCAGGAATACTCGAGCTTTGGTGAGTTCCTCGAGAATTCGCTCGTTGACCACGGCAACGGCGTGGAGTTCCCCGCCGGTTCGCTTTGCGCAGGCGATGGCGTAGCGCGCGGCCTCGAGACCGCGTTCGTTGGTCTCGATATAGACCAAGGCTTTTCCAAAGTGCGGGAAAACTGCCATACGCTATCTCCCCTGGGCTTCGAGGCGGTCCTTGATCAGCTTGAGGACAAAGAAAGCTTCGCGGTCCGCTTCCTCGAGCGCGCCTTCCACATGGTGCAGGCTGTCTTGGTAGTCGGGAATGAATACCCGTTCGAGCGCGTTGACGCGGCGAATGGTCTTTTGGATCTCGCGCGCAAGCCGAATCACGGAAATCCGGCATTCCGCCAGGACGGCGATGGACCCGAGCGCATCTTTGAACCGCTGAACGGCCTCGTCCGTCCAAACGGAGGTGCCGCTGGGGCCGTAGTAGGGCGGATTGTCTCGGAGCGTGAGCTCCACTGCGGGGAGCGAGACGCCCATGACCCTGCGCTCCCGGAGATTCATGACCGGTTCGACATTGACCGCGTTGCTTGCGGAGGCGACGCCCGAGACGCCCGTGGCGAATTGCGCTTCCCGAAGGGCAGCATAGGCCGCGGCCAGATGCTGATCGACTTTTCGTTGCGCCTCGATGGCGCGGGCGGTGAACCGTTTGAGTTCGAGGACCAGAATCTCGCGCTTCTGCTCAAGCAGTTCGTATCCCGAGCGGGCAAAGGCGAGCTCGGCTTTGAGGCGCAGAAGATTGGTCCGTGTTGGTGCTATCTGTTGGCCAGGCATGTTATTTCCCGTAGTACTTTCTGACTTCCTCTTCCGTGATCCGATGCAGTTCCTCGCGTGGAAGCGTCTGCAGAATCTCCCATCCGAGGTCGAGTGTCTGCTCGATCGAACGGTCTTCATCGAGACCTTGGGACAAGAAGCGGCGCTCGAAGAGCTCCCCGAATTCCAAGTAGGTGCGGTCGAGCGCCGTCAGCTCTTCTTCGCCAATGACAGAGGCGAGAGAACGGATTTCCTTTACGTGCGCATAAGAGGCAAAGAGCTGGCTGGCAAGGTGTGCGTGGTCTTCCCGGGTCATCCCCTCCCCTATTCCGTCTTTCATGAGGCGCGAGAGCGAGGGAAGGCCCGCAATGGGCGGATAGATGCCGCGCTGATCGAGATCCCGGTCCAACACGATCTGGCCTTCCGTGATGAAGCCCGAAAGGTCGGGAATCGGATGCGAAATGTCGTCGTTGGGCATCGTGACGACGGGTATCTGGGTAATCGAGCCTGGTTTGTCTCTCAGCATGCCGGCCCGTTCGTAAATGCTCGCCAGGTCGCTGTAGAGGTAGCCGGGGTACCCTTTCCGGCTCGGGATTTCCTGCCGCTGGGTGGAGATTTCGCGCAAGGCTTCGCAGTAGTTGGTCATATCGGTCAGGATTACCAGCACGTGCATGCCGAGGTCAAACGCGAGGTACTCGGCGGCTGTCAGCGCGATCCGCGGGGTCATGAGGCGTTCCACGGACGGCGCGTCGGCAAGGCTGAGAAACGCAACCACGCGTTCCATCGCCCCGGATTCCTCGAAATTCTTGAGGTAGAACCGGGCTTCGTCGTGCTTGATGCCCATGCCGGCGAAGACGACCGCGAACGGGATGTTTTCCCCAACGATTTTCGCTTGGCGCGTTATCTGGGCGACGAGTTGACGGTGGGGCAGGCCGCTGCCCGAAAACACGGGCAGCTTCTGGCCGCGCACAAGCGTGTTCATGCCGTCGATGGCCGAGATACCGGTCTGGATGAACTTGCGCGGGTAGTCTCGCGCGGTCGGGTTCACGGGAAGGCCGTTGACATTGCGGTCTTCTCCGACGGTCTCGGGCCCCCCGTCGTACGGACGGCCCAGACCGTCGAACGCCCGCCCCAGCATCTCCTCGGAGACCGCGAGGTTCAACGGATGGCCGCGAAAACGCACGCGCGTGTCGGCAAGCTTCAGCCCGGCCGTGCCCTCGAAGATCTGAATCACGGCGGCCCCTTCGGAGACTTCCAGCGTCATGCCGAGGCGGCTGTTCCCGTTGCGGTCGACGACCTCCGCGAGCTCGTTATAGCCCACATTGTGGATCCCGCTGACGGCGACAATCGGCCCCGAGACTTCGTCAAGCCCGAAGTACTCGCGTTCGTCCAGCAGCTGGCGATTCGAGGTTTCAGCCGTAGATGCTCGTGAGTTCATGAATCGATTCCTCGACTTCTTTCAACAGACTTGCGAGCCGGTCAAGCTCGTCGTTGGGGCATTCGTACTTCATCTGCATGATATCGCGCACGGCCTCCAACTTCTTCAGCGAGGCCAGGGTGACGCCCTTTTGAATAGCTTCGGCGGCGAGGTTATAGAAGGTCACGATGATGTTCAGCATCATGAACTGCTTCTCGGCAACACAGAACGCGTCAACTTTGTCGAAGGCGCTCTGCTGCAGAAAGGCGTTCTTGAACATGTTGGCCACATCGAGAACGAGCCGCTGGCTGTCGGGCAGAACGTCGGCGCCAACCAGTTTGACGACGTGTTCGAGCCGGGCTTCTTTCTGCATGACGGCCATGATCGCCGAACGCACCTCACGCCACTCCTCGTGCGTCTTCTCATCCCACCAGGGAGCCACGTCTTCTATATACTCACTGTAGCTCTCCAGCCAACTGACGGCCGGAAAGTGCCGTGCATTGGCGAGCTGCTTATCGAGAGCCCAGAACGCGCGGATGAAGCGTTTCGTATGTTGCGTGACGGGCTCGGAGAAGTCGCCGCCCGGGGGCGACACGGCGCCGATCGTCGTGATACTGCCTTTGTGCCCGCCGAGGGTAGTGACGGGACCCGCGCGTTCGTAGAATTCGGCAAGACGCGTCGGCAGGTAGGCCGGGAACCCCTCGTCAGCGGGCATTTCCTCCATGCGGCCCGAAAGTTCCCGCAGGGCTTCGGCCCAGCGGGACGTCGAGTCGGCCATGATGGCAACGTCATACCCCATGTCGCGGTAGTACTCGGCGATGGTGATACCCGTATAGATGCTGGCTTCGCGCGCGGCAACGGGCATGTTCGAAGTGTTGGCGATGAGCAGCGTCCGCTCCATGAGCGATTTGCCGGTGCGGGGATCAATCAGTTCCGGGAACTCCTTGAGGACTCCGGTCATTTCGTTGCCGCGTTCACCGCATCCGATGTAGACGACGAGGTCGGCGTCGCACCATTTCGCGATCGCGTGCTGCACCATGGTCTTACCCGTGCCGAATCCGCCGGGCACAACAACCACGCCGCCGCGAGCCACGGGGAATAACGTGTCGAGCACCCGCTGCCCCGTGATAAGCGGGGTGGCATACGGCAGCCGCCTGGCGTAGGGACGGCCCTTGCGGACCGGCCATTTGTGGAAGAACGTGAGTTCAACGTCGCCCGCCGCGGTCCTGACGGTAGCCAATGAGTCTTCGATACGGTACTCACCTGCTCCCGCGACCCGCACAAGCTCGCCTTGCACCGAAGGGGGCGTCATCACCCGGTGTTCAATGACTTCCGTCTCCTTGACAACGCCGAGGACGGTTCCTCCGGAGACGCTGCATGGAGGCTTCAGGGACGGCGCAAATCCCCAGCGCTTCTCACGCGACAGGGCGGGCGCGTGAACGCCTTTTGACACGAAATCGCCCATCTGGGCGCGCAGGACATCAAGGGGACGCTGGACACCATCGTAAATGCTTCCCAGCAGGCCCGGACCGAGTTCGACGGATAACGGCTCGCCCTGGCCGATGACGGGCGCGCCGGGCCGCAAGCCGGTCGTGTCCTCATAGACCTGAATCCATGCTGCATCCCCGCGGATGCGCACTATCTCGCCGACGAGGCGCTCCTCACCCACATAGACGAGTTCGAGCATTTCCACGCCGGAGACGTTGCCCGCCTCGACCACGGGACCAACAACCCGTCTTACCGTTCCGATAATGCGTTCAACCATGGCCTGTCATCGCATCCCTGACGATCATTGCGCGAAGCTCCCGCCGTTTGCGCTGCATCCTCGTCCTGTAAGTGTTATCGTAAACCACGCGTCCATCTGGCGATTGGGCGGTGCAGCCTCCGCCCAAGTCGTATTCTTCGAGTTGAAGCCCCACTTTGGATACTCCCGCGGCGGACACGCGGCTGTCGGCCGCGAGCCGTCCGGCAAACGAATCGCCCAGAAACCCGGCGTCCGTCTTGCTGATTCTCAAGACCACTTCGGGTAGCCCGATGGCAGCCACGGCTTCCGCGGCCAGATTCCACAGGGACTGGGCATAGGCATCGGGGGAGCGCCGTATGGCGTCGAGTTTCGTCTTGATCTGTTCAAGGACGTGCTCGGCCACGGTTTCACGCGCCGCCAGAAGCAGCCGCTTGGCCTCGATCCTGGCCGTAGCGAGTTCCTGGGTGCGCGTTCGCTCGCACCGCTCGCGGGTCTTGGCCGAAACCTCGTCACGCGCGCGCTCCCCATCCTTACGCGCCTTATCGCGCACGGCGTTCGCCGCGTTCTCGGCGCTTTCGAGGATGCGAGACGCCCGCGTGTCCGCTTCCGAAAGGATGCTTTCAATGATCTGAACGCCACCCGCTTCCAGGGCGTCCTCACTCATATGCTGACTCCTACCGCCCTGCGGACGATGTCTTCGATGGTCTGCCTGTCGGAAACGGGGCCGGACGCATCGGGGATTTCGAGGATTAAGGGAAAACCGACGCCGTAGAGCCGGGCGTCGACTTCGTCGCGGATCTTCGCGGCCATGCGTTCGGGGATCAGGATAACGCCGATTTCGCGCTTTTCGAGAGCCTCGTTAAGCGCGGCCAATGCGTCGTCGCGGCCGGTGGCGGCGCGGCCCCCGACGCCCACGAGCCGGAATCCGGCCACGGTCTGGCTGTCGCCGATGACGAACGGTATCATGTTACACCCTGCCCAGCACCATAATGCCGATGATCAGCCCGTAAATGGCTATACCTTCCGCGAGCCCAACGAAGATCAGGGTCCTTGCGGCAAGCTGCGGTTTTTCGGCCACGGCGCCGACCGCGGCGCTTCCCACGTAGGCAACGGCAATGCCCGCGCCAACGCATCCGAGACCAACACTCAACGCTGCTGCAAGATAGGCCCAGCCAGCGTTTGGCGACTCAGAGGCGGGAGGCATCTTCCCCTCCCCGGCTTGCGCCCATGCCCCGGTACACCAGATTGCAGTCACAAGCACCGTCACGGTCAAGAAGACCGCAGCCAAGATTGCCCGCTGTTCACGTGAGATTCCCTTATACATCGGTTCCACCTTTCAGTTTGCCGCATCCTGAGGAGTTGACGAAACCCCAACGGGTGCGTACTTCTGCCCAGTCCGGTTGAAGAACTTGCCGAAAAACTCGTAGTACTCGAGTCGCAACGCCTGGATCGTGACCACGACGCCCTCGAGCACGATGATGAGCACATTTCCTGCAACGATAACGATGAATGACAAGAGCCGGCCGCCAGGCGCGCCGCTCACGATTTCCGCCAGACTGAACACGGCGACGAACAGTCCGGCGTGCGCCAGGCCAAATGCGGCAACACGAATAAAGGAAACGGTGTTGGCCAGATAGCCCATGAAGACTTCCATGACTTCCACCGCTGACTCCATGACATACGTGATGGCCCCCTCGGGAAAAGCCCGCTGTTGCTTTCCGAACAGCCTCAGCAAGGGGCCTTTGAGCAGGAACCCGGTCAAGGCGAGCGCCATCGGCACCACAAGCCACGCGGAGTGCGGCGTCTTCGAAGTCGAGAAAAACGACTTCACGACCAGGCCGATGCCTGACCAGTAGATGATGCCGACAAGAGGGCCGGCGCCGTCGAAAAGGGACTCCCAGAACGCGTGCGCCCGGATGGCATTGAGCACGTTGAGTATGATGCCGAGACTGACAAACAGGATTCCGAACACTATTGCGAACGCGAACAGATCGTTAATCCCCTCGAGGGGCTTGGTCCACAGGGCAGGCAGAAGATGTTCGAGACCAAAAATGCTGCCGTATAGGAGGCCGAAAATCACCGAGGCGGCCCCACAGTAAATGGCCAGTTTGCCGACGTCCTTGTACTGGGGGGCTTTCAGTACGAACAGAACGCCGAGGGCGCACAACACGAGGCCGTGGCCGGCGTCGCCAAACATCATGCCGAACATGAGGAGAAACGAGATCGCCACAAACAGCGTCGGGTCGATCATCGTGTACGACGGAATCGCGAATCCTTCAGTCAGAAGCGCGAACGGCTGCAAGAATTTCGGCCGGTTGAAAAGCACCGGCACCTCTACCTCTCCCTGTTGGACCGGTTCGAGCGATTCAGCTTCGGTCACCTCGACAATGGCACGGCCGTGCGTCTTCTCCCTGATGGCATCGACAAGCGCGGCGGCTTGGTCTCGGGGGACCCAGCCAGCGAACACACAGGTGCGCTCGGTGACCTTGCACGAGTCCTGAATGCGCAGTATGAGCAAGCCGGCGCTCAACCGTTGCAGCGCCGGCGCAGCAGCGGGCCACGCCGCCTCTTGCGCAGCACGAAGCGCGGCTTTGTTCTCGGAAAGTTGGGTCTCAACAGACTGGAGATCATCCAGGAGGGCGCCTTTCGCTTCGTGCGTGATCGTGGCGACATCCTGGGGAATCGGCAATTCCGCGAACGCGGTGTCATGAAGCGCTTTGCGCAGGGTTTCCTTGTTTCGTTGGAGCACGAGGCACACCACGTGAACGTCACGCGCGATGCGCCGGTAAGGCACGACAACCGACGGAATGTCCTTCAGGAGCGATTCGAGCTTCGGGAGCTGATTCTGTGCGATGACGCCCACCGCGGTATACAGCATCGAAGAGCGCAGCAGCCGCGCCAGGGGCAGATTCGGGGGAACGAGGGCATCGAGCCCTGAAAGCGTGGCCTGAAGCCGGGAAAGCCGATCCGTGAGCCGGATGCGCGATTCGGAGAGAGGCGTGATAGCGGCTTCGGCGCTGGCAATGACGGCATCGATCTCGGCCAGACTCGCGCCGGAGACTTCCGCAAATCCCGCGGATTCCGGCGCGCCGTGCTCGCTTAGCATGTCCTTCACGAGGCCTTCCAGCTTGGTCTTGCGGTCGAGGCACTCCTTTGTCAGACGCTTTACGTCGATGTCGGCGAGGTCGCGCGCCCACGATTCGGTTTCCTCGACGCCAGTGAGATGGAGCACCCCCGCGCGAGCGACTTCTTCCATGACGCCCTGCATGTCGTCACGAAGGATGACGGCGGTGAAACGGCTCATCTTCTCGGCGACCAGCATCATGCCTCACCTGATTCCGCAAAGCTTGCCGGAGAGTCCCTCAGGGGAAAACCCGGCGGCCAATCCGGCGAAGATCCCGCGCAGATTCCGCAACTCGGTACGTGTCAAAGAATAGAACGCAATAACGCAGGCGATACAGAAAGGAAACCCTGCAAGCCGACGCCAGGCCGCGTCCGTGGCTGACTCGGTCACGAGCGATTCGAGGAGTCCAATCCGTTCGAGACCGGGCGGGTTTCCTCCCTTGTCCCCCGCAAGTTCCGACAGGTATTGCAGCGAGACTTCTTCCAGGTCCTCGGGCGAGAATTGTGCTTTTTCAAGCGTGCTCGAGAGGGCGGAGATATTCGGAATCATGGCTTCGCGGAGCAAAGCCGCGGGAGCGCCGTAATAGGAAGCACAGCGGGAAAGCCACGAAAGATTCACCAGATCGATTTCCGCGGCGATCAGCCGCAAACCGTCGGTAGCGTCGTTTCCGCCGAGATTCTTGATGGCATTGAGCAGGCTGCGGTAATGCCGCTTCTCCAGGGCGATTTCCAGATGGAAAAGCGTTCGGGTCTCTCTGTAAGTACGCGCACTCTCGAGAACCGGGTCCGCGTACGGAGTACCCCGGAGCAACGCAGCCACCGTTTCGAGGGTATCGGCCTTGGCAATCTCAAGAAACGGAACGTCGTGTGCCAGACTGACACTCGGAACAAGCCGAGCATACGTTTCATCTTTTGCATGCCATGCCCTGAGCGCTTCGTGGAGATCGTCCAGTTCCCACCGCGAAAGAAGCAGCGACCCTACGTCCCGCGTCTTACCTCTCAACGAGCGAAGCGCCCGTTTGAATCGTGACCCCGTCGCGTCTTTCA
>Ga0209201_1004764_pt1 | contig 10690 bp, 9 predicted proteins | sample AD_UKC055_MetaG_FD_184411 | JGI IMG/M metagenome (GOLD analysis project Ga0209201, IMG submission 184411) | Active sludge microbial communities of municipal wastewater-treating anaerobic digesters from USA - AD_UKC055_MetaG (SPAdes) (version 2) | ecosystem: Engineered > Bioreactor > Anaerobic >... | reverse complement strand
GATATTGTCGACTATGTCCACTTCCACTCCTGCGGTAATGTCCGCAAAGCCATGAAGCTTATCCACTCAGTAGAAGAGATAGGTAGATACAAGAACCTTGAAGTAGTGTCCCAAGCAGATCTGAATGATTGAGGTCAGGATGACGGACAAAGAACTAATCCTCAACTTCATCAATCAGTATGATCGCCCCTTCAACGCAGAACTTGTATCCAAAATGACCAGTGTAAGCAGAGAAGCAATAGAAAAGCTACTACCCGAACTGCTACAAGGTCAGTCAATCAAGCAGATTGAAGATGATCCCCCTATCTATGTCCGAGCTAACCGCTACCAAGCCAGGATCGGTTATCAGCACTACAAGGGGTGGACTTTTAGCATAGCGGATGCCCACAGGCTCTTGGATATCCTGGAGCATGGCAGATACAAGTCCATCCGAGACATCGCTCAAGCCATCGGCAAATCCAGACAGTGGGTCTATATCTATCTGGAGGCTCTGGCATCGATTGAGGTTGTAGATCTAAGACATTACACATACGTGGTTATATCCCGCCAAAACGTGCCTAAAATCGGCAGAAAAGTCCAGAAAGGTATCCTGGGTCAACTCAGGAGTTTGAATAGATTAGGTGCATATAGGACACTTTATTCCGATTGACTATCCACTTCTGGAAGAAGAAAAAATCTATTCTCATAACCAGATTCTGTTGAATTGCTATAATCTGTATACGTCCCTTCGTAACCAAGCACAAGAAAAAGTAACTGGTACATAAGAAGATACAACAGCTTTATTGAATCATGATATTTATCGTATTCCTTCGTGTCGAAAAAGCAATTACCATGCGCTAGTTTTGGACGTATTTGTTTCCAAGTTGAAAAAGCACTTTCAGAGATGTAACCATCGTCCTTTAGTCTCTTCATTTTGTTCTGAGCAGATTGGGTGTTTTGAATGCTATTTAAACATCCATTAATTCTATCGTTCATCTCCTTATATTGTTCAGGATCAATTTCTTTATCAATGATATCTTTAGCTTTTTTAACTAATTCTTTTATGGTTTCTATCTCATCATCGTTTACAGCGATTCTCACTTTTCCAGATAAGCATTCTGCTGCGGTACATAAGCTTAGAAGATGCGTTTGAGTCAAAGCTTTCGAATCACTAATAGCTTTTAATATGCTTAGATAGTAAACTCTATTATCATCCGAATATTTATCTATCAAAAACTTTAGTAACGTTTCATATTCCCCAAAAATATCATTGATAGAGTATATTGGAGGATATGCAGGTGTTGAATAATCAGTTTTAGAATCTGGATAGATTATTAACCTTAGATTAGAGTCATTTTGATACAATTTTAGGGCAACTGCTTGGAACAGAAGTTCAGATCTTACAATGCATAGAGAATAGATGATTCCATCAATGTCTTCCTCTACCAGTTCAGATTTATCATTTCTGGCAATACGAATCCGAGTCTGATTCTTATACTGCTTAATAATGATCTTGTATCTATCGCTATTAACAACAGAAATGTCTTTATCTTGTTGCATGAAAAATCCATATGCTGATTTTTCTGTAGTTTCTGTAATGTTGTTACCAATAAAGTTCATTTTAGATGATATAACTAACTCAACGTAGTTGCCTGTTCTTGTATGATCAAAGCATGACAACTCAAGTTCATATGCCACAAAGTAGATTTGTTTGCAGGGTAATGTCATATTGTGAAAAATGGTATCTTTTGCTGTTATTCTATAGCCATCGATTTGAAAGTCAATCTGATACAAATAAGCATTAGTATAAGTATCACCAAATTTGAGATCATTAGAATGATTAAGTATGCTATCTGCACATTTGGCATCTTCTACAATTAGGCTAATCATATATGCTTTATCTTTTAGATAAATACTCCCGACCCAGACAGAATCCACACCTAAAATCTTATTAACAACGTGAAAACTGGTATTTGAAGAGATTCTTTCATTATCTTTGGTAAAATAGAACTTCTTGAGTATTGAATCAATTAAAGTATTACTTGTAGTATCCATCAATATTCTCCTAACAGATTACTAGTAACTATTCATCTCGAAGTTAGTCGCTTTCCATATCTCGGGGATTGCGATTTAGAGACTGCATCCAAATGACAAAATCATTAAATTCAATCTGGGCTATTAACAATTTATTAAAGTACTCTTCTGAATACCTATCAAAGATATTTGAATTGTATGGAGAGTGTTTTGCAGCGATGATGAAATTATATTTTGTGAGAACTCGGGATCGAAGCTTTGCGCCAGTGGTACTTGTAGGTTTACCATTTATTAACGTCGATCCTTCATCATACTCCCTTCTTGCGATGATTCGCTTATTGAGTAGACTAAATTCTTCTTGGCAGAAGCCATATTCATTCACTTCTCTTTCAATACTTTCTTTTGTGTGTTGATAAGCTCCCGATGGTTTATCTGGAGCGCATTCAACATATACAAAATCCCTATAAATGTGCTTAGATTTGTACACTATCAGCTTTGTTACTACATATTCATCTATGTTGATTAACACCTTGCGCCTATTAAGCACCTGGAACCTATCAATCCATAAGTTGTTCGTACCTCGAAACCACCAAATCGGATGGGAGTCAAATCCTGGACGAGAATCTTCTGATGAGAAAGTAAGTGGCTCTGCAAGCAATATTTCCATTCTATTAATTATTACTCGACGATCGACAAACTCGGTGAGCTCACTATTTAGGCAAGGGAATGCATCTGTTAACCGATAATGGAAGAATGTAGTTGTGGGGTAGGGAACTACAGGTAAAAAAGCATTATTAATACCTATATTATATTTTGAGTAATCAGAGTCAATATTTGAGATTGAAGGTCTCTCATTTTTCTTTGAGTAATTATGCAAAATCCCCGTAATAGCTCTCAACATGTTTTTAAAGAATCTATGGAAGGTAGCTTTATACATTGCAATAATGATGGTTGCAATTATACTTCCTATCGCTCCGATAATTATTACCTCTTTGTTTTTTAAGCACCAAGAGACAATATAGTACACTGTGTCTAACACATATTAATCCTGTTAGTAAGGTATAACAAATAATCGCTAATTTCCATAAACACCACATTGTTCATCAGATACTCGTTCTGATCGTACCCTCGAAGCTTTAGCTCTTGTTTGGGTTTCAAGAGATAACCCATCAAAACTCCTTCTTGTTAAGCAAAGTAAAACACAAAGTTTCTTCTTTTTTTAATTATAACCTACTAATGAATACCTTACAATAAGTCAAGAATAAAAAAAACTCCTAGCTAACGCTCCATAAGATCAATCAGATCAGAGGAAACCCATTGACATAAAATCCCCTCCCAATATAGTAGATTCTATTCGATTTTATCCTGATTTGTCATTGTGATGATTGTGGGATAACTCATTGCCATCAAGAATGTTATGCAAGGACAACATGGAAGACAGGCTGTTATCTATTGAGGACTTGATACTCTATCTAGGAGTGAACAGGGAAACTGTGTACAAGTGGGTGAACGAAAAAGGATTGTCCGCATTGAAGATTGGTCGGTTGTGGAAGTTTCGGAAAGCCGATGTGGAGAAATGGGTAGATCAATTTGCACACAAGAAACCTTTCGCCGACAAGAAGAAGTTGCAACGAGCAGCTGAGTATCTGATTAATCATCTTACTAAAGAATAATTTATGCCAAAAGCATATAAATAAAGGGATTTGATGAAAAATAGAAAGCCAAAATTCTCCGGGCACCAGACGTTTGTGACACGCTATGGGTGGATCGAGAAGGGATATAGATTTGTTAGGGATGGCAGGAGCTTTACCAGCCAGGATGCCATAGTGGATCTAGGTGTGGGCAAAAATATGGTGGAAAGCATTCGCTATTGGGTTGAACTAACTGGAGTAATAGAGTCCGGAGAGCCAAGCGAGTTTGGAACGAAATTGCTGGACGAAAAGAATGGATGGGACCCTTATCTTGAGGATAACAATTCATACTGGCTCTTACACTGGAAGCTGAACACTCATCCGGATTACATTCATTCTGGGATGATTCTATTTTCACACCTGCGAAAGCCTGAGTTTAGCAAGAGAGATGTAATTGATGCTGCTATCAGATTACTGGATGTTCAAGGCAAAAAGAGCCCCGCAGACAGCATTTTGGCCAAAGACACCGATTGTTATCTGAGAATGTATGCAGGAACCAGAAGAGCTGCCAATAAGCAAAAGGATGAACAGATAGGTAGCCCCTTCCAGGAGTTGAACCTAATCCAATCAATCAACGACAGCGACCTCTATAGTTTCAATATCGGCAGCAAAAACAACCTCGCTCCTGAGATCATTGGCTACGCTTTGTGGGATTATATGAGCAAACAGAAAAAGATAGCTATTACAATAAATGAAGCCCTGTACCGTGAATTTAGCCCAGGGCAAATCTTTATGTTGGATGAAAATTCTATAGTAGAAGCTGTGGAACAGCTAAGTAACGAACCAAAGTGGGCAGAATCCTTTGGTTTCAGCGAAGCAGCAGGTGTTGCTTTAATACACTGCAATCTAGTGGAAGGGAATGATATTTTGAATCATTATTATAAAAAGGTTGTTGAAGCATGAAGACAGTGGTTAAGGAATATGTTGGAGTAGCTTCTCGCTTCACCCGGTCAGTAAACTTAAATGCTGATTATAGCAGAGAAACCCAGGAGTACGGATACATCGTCACCGGTAATGTCCTTTCGTCGTTGAATCAAATCCTTTCCGGACTGATCAAGAAGGGAGGGCAGAAATCATATTGCCTGTTTGGGTTATATGGGTCAGGCAAATCTGCCTTTGCAGTATACTTGGCGCAGCTTCTGTCTATGGATAACGAGCAAGGTCAGAAAGCAAGAGAACTACTGCAAGGCAGGGCAATTGATCCCACGATTGATAATTTCCTAGCCGATAGAAACAAATCCTCATATCTACCTGTTTTGGTTACTGGCAGGCGAAGACCCATAAACCAACTGGTCATGGAGAGTATGATAGAGGCTCTGCGTCAACTTCCTAAGGAAAAAGACAATTTGGAACTACTCAGTGAATTACAAGGGCAATTGATATCTGAATGCTGGCACGACTCACAGACTGTGCTTCAAGCAATTGACAAACTGGGTTCTGCAGCCAAAAAGGCAGGTCTGGCAGGTATTCTACTGATCGTTGACGAAGCAGGAAAATCTTTTGAGTACGCACTTAGCGACCGTGAGGGCGGAGATGTTTTCATACTTCAGGAGTTAGCAGAGCATGCGGAGAGGATGAGCAAGTACTCCATGCTTTTTGTGATTACAATGCACCAGCAGATGGATAGCTATAGCGAACTGCTTTCCAGGACTAATAGGGCTGAGTGGGCAAAAATTCAGGAGCGCTTCGTAAACATCCGTTTCGCAGAGCCAGCTAGCAGTACTATACAGATGCTGGCCGAGGCAATTAAACCCCTAAAAAGTGCTCCCAATGGCGTTAAACAGGCTCTTGAGAGTGTGATAAATGACCTGCTGAAAATAGAGGGCATAATACCGCTAGGTCTCAGTCAAGAATCCTTCACCAAATCAGTTTATAAAGCCTGGCCGATACACCCCACCTTGCTTCTCGCTCTGCCATATATATTCAAGCGATTTGCCCAAAATGAGCGGTCGATATTTTCATATCTGGCTAGCGAAGAGTATGCCGGGTTCCAAAACTCGATCAGGGATAACGTAGTTGAAGATGATTATGGCTTCATCCGGATTAAAGACATTTACGATTACCTGCTCTCAAACTATGAGATCGGACTATCAAGAAACCCGCATTCCAAAAAAATGCTGGAAGCCAATGATGTAATAAATAGCAGGTCTCGGTTAACGAACATCCAAACCAGTGCTTTGAAAACCATTGCAGTATTAAACTCACTGTCAGAGATCAGCCCCTTACGGGCTACAAAGGCAATGTTGGAACTCAGCCTACCGCAGGGAGTAGATATTGAAAGCATACTACAGAGTATGCTTGAGCAGTCATTAATCACATTCCGCAAGCTGGATAGCAGCTACCGCATCTGGGAAGGCAGCGATGTAGACCTGGAGGAACGCCTGAATGAAGCCAGGCGGCACTTACACTTTGATACTCAGTTATTTCTTGATACTATAGACAAACATCTCAAGCAGAAACATATGGTGGCCCGCAGGCACAGTCTTGTGGCTGGTATGATACGCTATTTCTGTATTGAATATTCAGACAGCTTAGCAAATACCAGCAGTATTCTTGAACAGGAGCTCGCTGAGGGCGCTGCAGGATTGGTCCTGGTGCTTATCCCCAACGAGCCATTTTCTGATTTGGTAAAGGAAGTAAAGGCAATTACTAAGAAATATCTCCATCTTATGGTTGCTATCCCAAGTCAGATGGATAGTTTAAGCGGAGTAGTGAATGAATTGGCTTGTTTAAAGTGGGTAGAAGAGCACACAGTAGAACTACGAGACGACCGCATTGCCCGCCGTGAGCTGAATCTTAGAATCGCAGCATATGAACAGGAACTCAGTAAAAGAGCTTATACAATTATTGATCCTAGGTCTAATCCACTTGGCAATGAGTGCCTGTGGTTCTGGCTGGGAAAACAGCAAGAAACGCGCAATCCTGTGGATATCAGTAAATTGCTATCCAAAGCTTGTGACATGCTCTATCATAAAAGCCCGATACTGCGCAATGAACTCATCTCGCGGAATGATATCTCAAGCGCAGCTTCCGCAGCCCGTAGAAACCTGATGAAACTTATACTTACAAATCCTGATCAGGAAACCTTGGGTATGACAGGTTATCCACCAGAAAGAAGCATTTACGAATCCATCCTCAAAGCTGCAGGCATACATATGTATGATGAAAAGTTAGAACGATGGAAGTTTCAAGCACCACCGAATGGGAATTTTGTTAACCTACGTCCTGCATGGCTATTGATAGAGAAAAGCGTATTTAACGATAAGCTGGAAGAAGTGGAGCTAACAGCGCTATATGCCAAACTGAGGAAGGCGCCTTACGGCTTGCCGGAGGGTATATTTCCCATCCTGATAACAGCCTTTTTTATAGTACATCAGGGAGAAGTCTTTTTGTACCGCGAGGGAACATTTTTACCTGAACCTCAATCTGGCCATTTCGATCTGTTGCAGAGAAGATTAGATCTGTTTTCTATCAAAGGAGTGAAGCTGGAAGGCATCCCCAACAGAATTGTAGAAAGATTAGCTGACAGCTTAAATACCTCCCCAAAAATCGCTTCAGTGGTAAGGGCTTTGTACCGAAGCTTCTCTTCTTTACCTAACTTAACTTTAAAATCAGGGAAAGTATCTGATCCACAGGCCTTGCAGGTAAGAGAATCCTTCTTAAATGCTAGTTCTCCTGAGAGCTTGCTGTTCAAAAATCTGCCTCAGTGCTTTGGAATAGAAGTTCTCGGCTCTAAACCTGCTACAGATGATGATTTTGATGCCTACTTCAGGGGATTGAATGCAGCTTTGCAACATTTGGCAATGCACGCCCAAGGAGTGCTCTCAACAGCCAGAGACCAGCTCCTAATATCTTGTGGATTAGACAAGGGGATAGAGGGTTGGATCGAGCTGGAGGATCGCTGCAGAATCCTAACGGATAGAATAAAACACAGCGAACTGACCCCCTTCATCAACAGTGTATTAAACGGTGCCAAGGAAAACCATGATCCCGTTCCAGCCCTATCCAACGTAAGTAAAAGGTCATTTGAAAATTGGCTGGACGCTGATGTTGATAGGTTTGAGGGTTTAGCCATGGGGATGGGTAATCTATTTATCCGTTACTGGAATAGTTTTGGAACGCTAGCGGATGAATACACCAACGGAACGGCAGAGCAAGCTTCAGTGTTCCGGCAGGAGATGCGTGCACAGATTTCCAATATGAAAGGCAATCTGCCAACCCAAGAGATTCGAAGGATAATCCAAGAACTGCTAGCAGAACTGCAGGAGGATGAGGAGATTAATGGCAAGAATTGAAACCCAACTGGGAGGAACATAGATGGAGAAAAAGGTTAGGCACATACTGGCGCTATCCGGAGGTAAAGACAGTTCAGCACTTGCTATCTATATGCGCAGCAAGGGGATAGATATGGAATATGTGTTTTGTGATACAGAGAAAGAACTCGACGAAACATATGAATATATTAACAAGCTTGAGGCGTACCTTAGAAAGAAAATCAATTATTTGAAGTATGTTAATGGTTATGGCTTTGACGATATTTTGGATATTAAGAATGGCTTTTTGCCTTCTCCAGTGTCAAGATGGTGTACCGACTACTTAAAGCTAAAGCCATATGAAAGCTTTATAGGAAATGACGAAGTTATCAGCTATGTAGGCATACGAGCTGATGAAGCCCAGAGGAAAGGATACATATCAACCAAACCCAATATCAAAACTGTTTTTCCCTTTGTTGAAGACAATATCGTGAAAGAAGATGTGTATCGTATCCTCAATGAATCAGGCTTGGGTGTTCCCAGCTACTACAAATGGAGATCACGTTCCGGCTGTTATTTTTGCTTTTTCCAACAAAAACGAGAGTGGATTGGACTCTATGAAAATCACCCCGATCTGTTTGAGAAAGCGGCAGCCTATGAGAAGATTGGTAGCAGCTCCCGGGACAGTTATACTTGGAATCAGGGTGAAAGCCTTTACGACCTCATCAAACCAGAGCGAATCGCACAGATAAGGGCAGATTATGCCAAGCGCTTAGAAAGAGACAAGAATAGGTTCTCTGCCAAGCAGAAATTGATGGATGTCTTCGAGGAATGTGAAGTTGAAGGCCAAAACAAAGCCTGCCTGATCTGCCATCTCTAAATTATGATTTACTTAGATTATAGCGCTACTACGCCATGTGCCCCGCAAGTTCTGACAGCCATGACACCTTATTTTTGTAACCGTTTTGGCAACCCAAGCAGCTCACACGCATACAGTCGTGAGGCGAGGGCTGCGGTAGAAAAGGCAAGAGAGCACCTTGCTGAGTTTATTGGTTGCAGTCCAGGTGAGATAGTATTCACCTCCAGAGCCACAGAAAGCAACGACTTGATCTTCTCATCCCTATTACTGGACATGAATGAGAAGAGAAGAAAGATAGCTGTATCGGCAATTGAGCACAAGTCGGTACTACTGCCGGCGAAAAACCTAGGCAATAGAGGATTCAATCTGACCTTACTTCCCGTTACTAGTAAGGAAATAGTAGATGTTGACACTACCCGTGAGTTGATTAAGGAGAATAATGCTCTGGTTTCCGTACACACCGCCAATAACGAGATTGGTACTATTCATCCTATAAATGAACTGGCAGACATCGCCCACAGAGTTGGCGCTAAGTTTCATTCCGATGCCGCTCAAGCACTTGGAAAAATGCCATCAGACCTACAATATGTGGATTGTGTTCTAACCTCTTTCAGCTCCCATAAAATCTATGGACCAAAGGGTATCGGAGCTCTTTACATTAGAGGCGGAACCAGCAACTGGACTTGGGATTATCTACTTTATGGCGGAGGGCAGGAATCGGGTATTAGACCCGGGACTCACAATGTCTCTGCTATTGTAGGTTTTGGTGAAGTGGCATTTTTGATTAAGAAACATGCAACCAACTACTTGTCTAAACTTAAGAAGATTAAAGAATCGTGTTTAAAAATCATTCAATCTAATTATTTAGAAACTAAATTGATTGGCAACAGTAATAATATATTGTTCGGTTTATTATGCTTTTCTATCTCACAAATACAGGCAGATGCACTATCAACTAGTAGTTCAAGAATCTGTATTTCACATGGATCTGTATGTAATAGCCGATCTCTTAGCATTTCTCATGTACTTAAAAGTGTTGGTCTTAATGACCATGAAGCTGCGTCAACATTTCGGGTATCCTTGAGTACTAACACGACGGGAATTGATCTTATAACAATGTAGAATGAATTATCTCATTATATTGATGAGGGGGATGTAAACAATATGAATAGCATTGAGTCATTAGTTAATTCGGTAAATCCTATGACAGTTGGGCATTACACTAAACCCCATAAGTATGCACTATTACTTGCGATTATCGATTTGTTTGATGAAGGATTATTACGCACAAACTGCTTGATTTTGGATGATGAATTAGAAAGTAGTTTTCATCAAAAAATACGAAGTTTAGATCCAAATCTGAACGAACACGATGCACTAATTGAGTACCCCTTCTATTTTTTAAGTAAAGATGGTTATTGGACGTTTAAGGTTAAACCAGGTAAAGAAGCTGAGTTTTGTAGAATTACCAGCGAGTTAAAAGAGAGATTTACAAAAAGAAGAATAAAAGAGACAGTGGAATGTGCCCTATTATCTGCTGAGTTTATGAGTATCTTATCGGACAAGCATGCTAGGGCTCTGTTAAAAAATGCTCTTTTGAATAGATATTTTTGTATGTGTAGAGAAGATTTTGTTCAAAACGATATGGGAAAATCACCCAATAGATGCTATTGCGACTATTTGAGTTCTCTTATAAGCACAAACATCTGCAATGAAAACGCCATAGCAGAATCCCAAGTAGTGAATCCCCTTTTTAGAACTATTCACACGACACATCCTTTAGTGGAAATACTGGACAAGGAATTAAGACAGAAAACAGGCAAGCATATAATTCTAACAGGGCATGCAGGTGATGGCAAGACAACTATCGCTGT
>Ga0209201_1004743_pt1 | contig 10727 bp, 6 predicted proteins | sample AD_UKC055_MetaG_FD_184411 | JGI IMG/M metagenome (GOLD analysis project Ga0209201, IMG submission 184411) | Active sludge microbial communities of municipal wastewater-treating anaerobic digesters from USA - AD_UKC055_MetaG (SPAdes) (version 2) | ecosystem: Engineered > Bioreactor > Anaerobic >... | reverse complement strand
ATATGAGCATCCCGGCGGGCCGGGTCCAGACGCACCACGCTGGCCAGCTCGCGGGCCGCGTCGGCATAATTCGCGTTCTCCCAGTGCATCCACGCCAAGGCCTGGTGCGCGTCAACCGAATCTGGAACGGATTCGAGATAATCGTTCAAGATCTTGATCGCTTGCGCCGCGTTCCCCTTATTGTATTCATCGAGGGCGGCTTGCTTCGGGTCGCGCTTCAGGATTAACAGCAACACAAAAAGGAGGATTACCGCAATCAGGAAACCCAGCGTGGCAATCGCAACCCATTTAAGACTCACCGACGGCAGCGCAAACGACCGTTTTGCAGCCTTCTTGGCCGGGGCGGGCTGTTCTTCGGTGATCCGCTGGCCTGTCAGCAGGTTCGTTCCGCATGCCACGCAAATGATGTCCCCGCCCTGCACCAACGCGCCGCATGTCGGACAGGTCTCTTTTTCCCCGCTGCTGCGCCGCTGGCCCGGACTCGCCTTCTTGCGCAGGAAACCTCCGCAGTGCACGCAATTGTCCAGGCGCGGGTCGGTCAGTTTTCCGCAGTAGGGGCAATTCATCATCGATGATGCCACGATACTCCTCCTTGCACCGGCGGATGCGCCGTTTTCCAGGACCCCGGGCCCTACGGCCGGTCGTCCGGCAACGGAGCCTCACAGGCTCTGCATTTTCGGGCTTCCAGAAAATTCCGCGTGCCGCACGCGCGGCATTTTCTAAAAAACAGAGGCGGCACACTCACCAGCGTGCACACGGCGATGATAGCCAACATGATTGTTACATACATCGTGGCCGACATCTGCCTGGAAGCCTCCGTCTGGTCTCCCTTTATCGAGCATTCAGAGGAAGGCGCTTCCTGTCTTCTGGGCTCATTCTAGACCCAGGGTAATCTCTTGTCAACGGAAGTCCTTACGCCAAACGCCCTTATTTGAAGCCGTCGTGACACAGCGAGCGGGGACGGCCTCCGCCGCGCCACCCTGCGTGCCTTCTGCACGTGCAGCATGGCCTTCACACTCGCGATTCGGGGCCTTGGCAAGCAGTCCGGCTTCTTCGGCGCGTATTCCGAGGGCCGACACCTCCTCACAGGCCGCCTCTCCATCCTCCCAATCAGGCCGGCGCGCCACGCCACGGCCACCCGGAGCCTTGAACACCTCTCTGTTCCGCTTCGCAAAGCAGCATAGCACCCGTCAGGAGGGGTTACAAGCCGACAGTGCCCAAGCCCTTCATTGCCGGCGCGCCGGTCAAATGATAGACTACGAACAGGCCTGTATTGAAACCGATGAGGCACTCCGTTACCGCAGGGAAGAAGGCGGCCCCGCGAGTGCCCGGCTAGGACCTTGCGGTCCTGTTCAGAGAGTGACGAGCGTCCCGATGACCGAAACCAACGCACACCCGAAGAAATCTTGGCTTCGCCGCCATAAGTGGTTGACAGCCTTAGCGATCCTCGCCGTTGCGGGCCTCGCCGCGGTTCAGGTCGTCGAGTATTTCGTGAACGTGGACCGCTACCGCGAGCAGGCAGAGAGCTTCGTCGAAGACCGCACGGGAATGCCGGTCTCGATAGACCGCCTTGAACTCACGCTCATCCCGCAGCCGTCTGTCTCGGCGTATGCCGTCGTCCTTGGAGAGGGCGGCCTCAGCGTCCAATGCAGCGAAGCCCGCGTGACAGCCGAGTGGAACGGCCTGTTTTCGCGCCGCGTCACCGTCTCGGAGGTCACCTTGTACGGTCTGGCTGCGTCATTCCCCGAAGAGCTCGCGAAGGTCCAGGAGCGCATCGACATCATTCAAGAGAGGAGCAAGAAGGAAACCTCCTCGAAGTGGAAGGTGAGCGTCGAGAGCATTCGGGCCCGCTCCGCACGGATTAGCGTGGCGGGCATCAGCCGCCCGGTCTTCGTGGGCGATATTCTTGCCCGGGATATCCTGACGGGCTCGGTCCCTGTCGAGGCGGACGGAACATTGCCGTTCCTGGGCGAGACTGCGCGCGCGGCCGCCAATGTCGTTATGGCCATCCGGAAAGGCGGTTCGCCGGCCGTGGCGCCATCCGGCTGGGTCGAGGTCCGCGGGTTTGACCCGCGCCAGGCATTCGAGCGCGAAGCCATGCCTCCTTTGATCCTCGAAACGAAAGCCACATTTGACGAGGTCACCTCTGACACCATCGGCATGAAGCTCGAAGGCCAGGCCGCCGCCGCCGAAGGCGCCCCGCAACTGGTGCAAGCCGCCGCCGGACCCTTTGACGGCACTCTTTGGATTCGCGGCGGCGAAGTCACCTTGAATGATTTCGAATTGACCGCGCCCAACCTTACCGTACGCGCTGACGCCACCCGGAGCCCCGATGGCGCGTTCGCCTGCGAACTCCAGAGCGCCACGGTGGAGGGCGACGCGCTCGCGGCCGTTTATGCCTTGGTCAATACCGAGGGACTCGAACTCGTGCCCCAAAAGGAAGCCGCCGTCACGGCATCCGGGCTGTTGTTCGGTGTGGATGCGGAAGGCGCGCTGCGCCTGGTTCGCGGCAACATCGAATTCGCTGGGGTGCAGCCCACGCTGGCCAGCGGTTCAAAGCCTTTCGGCGACATCCGGGGCAAGGTGCACCTCGACGAGGGCGTAGTCCTTATAGACGAGATTACCGGCACGGGTCTCGCCATAAAAGGCGCCGTCAAACCGGAGCTTGAGCGCGCGGGCGCGTCTGTCGACCTCGCGGCCGATCTCACGCTCTCGCCGGAAGTTGTCGCGGCGTTTGTCAAGAAGAACGATACCGTAAAGGAACTCGGCGGCCATATCGCCTTCAAACGCATCGCCGGCACGTTCGAGAAAGGCAAGCCGCTGCCCGAAGACCTCCAGATCGACGGGACCATCGACAAGGGGCAAGCCAGACTCGCTTTTGCGGGACTCGAGGAGACGTTGAAGGGCATATCGGGCCGATTCGAGGCACAGCCGGACGCCATCAGCGTCAAGGCGTCGTGCCAATCCACGCTCTTGGGGCCTCTATCAACCGATGCCCGCATCAGTCCCCAGAAACAGCGCATTACCGGTACCGTGCAAGCCGATCTGGCCAGACTGAATCTGCCGTTCCCGCAAGACGAAGCTTCTCGCAACGCACTGATGGACTTCGCCCGGGCCTATGGCGTCTCGCACTTCGAACTTGACGCCTCTCTCCCCACGGCGGATACCGCCGAGGGGGCCGTCAGGCTTGCGCGCCAGGAATCGCCCGCGCTGTCCGCCATAATCGCGCTGGGCCGCAAGAACGATGCGATGTCCGTGATGTCGGTCGATGCCGCGGCGGCCGTGCCTGTGAGCGCCGCACGCGCCTTGCTGCCTGCCGCCATGGAGGTTGACGGTACCGCGGCCGTCACCGTACAACTGCCGATGGACCAGGAACGGTTCGAAGCCCACCTTGACCTGTCTGAGGCGTCCCTCCGGTTCGGCGATTATGTGAACAAGAAGCCCGGCGATCCCGCTGCGGCAGACGTGCTGGTCGCCCGCGCAAACCAGGTATGGAAGCCCCAGACCGCCACGCTGCACTATGGCGGCGAAGACATCGTCGCCCGTTTCGAGCAGGACCGCGTGGCCAGCGACTTCGATCTCGAGGTCGCCGCGCTCAAGAATCTGTTTGCTGAGAATGTGCGCGCGGACGGTCATGTGGCGGGAACCCTGCGAACAAACCCCATTGACCTCGAGCTGACTTTGCAGGACTGCGCGCTGGGCCTCTCGGAGGAGCTCCGCTTCGATTCCATTAATGGGCGGGTGGCGTATGCTGACGAAACACCGCGTCTCGACAATCTCGCTATCCGGGGGCTCAATTCCGATTTCACCTTGACCGTGCACCAGACGCCCTCGGGCGTCTGGCAAGGCGCTGTGCGTGGAAACCAGCTCGATATCGACACGCTGACCGCCGCGGCCGAAGGGTTTTCGGGCAAAGACAAGGCTTCCGCCATTGACCAGCCGGAGACGGCGCAGGGTCCGCCCGCGAAGTCCCGCCCCAGCCTGGACCTCCAGGTGCAGCTCGCCAACGTGCTGTACCGCCACGCTCAAGTCGGCGACGTGCGCGCCACCGTGAAGGGCCAGAACGGCGTTTATGATGTCCAGGACTTCACCATGGCACCCGGCAGCGGCACGGTGACAGGGACCGCGAAGGTTCAGCTGGCGACGGCTCCGGAGCCGTCCTCGATAGCCATGGACCTCGCCCTGAACGAGGTCGATTTGTCCGTTGTGGACGGGTTAGCCTTCGCCGCGCCCCGAGGGCTGAAGGGGGCGACTACCGGCACGCTGCAACTGACGGCCCCCTTCGGAGGCGGCATAAACCCGACAAACGGCGCCACGGGAAACGTCCGGTTCGTATCGCGAAACGGCACCCTGGGCAAGCTGGGCATCGCTACAAAAATCCTGACCGTCATGCGCACCACCGAGATCATCCGCTTGCGGATGCCCTCCACGAAAGACGAGGGCATCGCGTTTGACACCTGCGAGGGAAAAGTGACGCTGGATAAGGGGTTCATGACCATCAACGAGTTCGTTTTGAAAAGCCCCACCCTCGCCATGACCGCCCGAGGGTCCGTCGATTTCCCACAAGATGCCACCGACATGTTGGTGGATATCAATTTCTTGCAGATGGCCACGCAGGTGTTGGATGCTGTAAAACTGGGCGATGTGGCGGACCAGATCCGCAAACAGTCCAGTTACCGTTTAGCCGTCACCGGGCCGCCCGCCGACCCCAAAGTATCGGTACAGGGGCTTACCACGGCCGAAGGAATCACGGGTCCGGTTACCGATACCGCCCGGGACGCCGCGAAAACCGGACAACAGACAGTCGTGGATGTGTTGCAGGGGTCGGCGAACATTCTGCGCGGCATTCTTGGCGCGGAAGGCGGCCAGAAGAAGTCCCCGGAAGAGCCAAAGAAAGACTCTCAACCAAAATAGTCCGGGGATGAGTCCCGCGCCCGTGTGCCAGGGGCCGCCCCGGACAACGCGCCGCACAGCGCCACGTGGCCGCCAGCCGGCGCCTATGGGTTAAGCGGCGCGATATCCACCGCGTTGCCGTCGATCTTGAGCGCAATGATCGTGTCGATCTCCTGGCGGTCCGCTTTTGGAACGTGGAGGGCGACGCCCTTTTCGTTCTGGGTCATCTTTACCGAGCCGCCGGTCAGTGCCGTGGCGCTCGTTACCTTCGCATCGATGGGCGGCAGAACGAGCGGCTCGCTTCCCCCATCAAAAAGGTGCACGTAGATGGTGTCGCCCTTGCATGTGGACACGCCCCAGCTCGCATCCGGCGCGAAAGGTCCGCCGCGCGTGCCGTAAATGCTTTCGCCGTATTGTTCGAGCCAGACGCCCATCTCGCGCAGACGTTCGGCCTGCTCGGGGGCGATGCGTCCGTCCGGCATAGGCCCGACATTGAACAGCAGATTGCCGTCCCCGCCCGCGGCCTGGATGAGAGTCCGCAGACACTCTTTGAGCGGCTTGATCTTGTCATCGGGTTTCCAAGCCCATTGGGTGCCGATGGTCATGCACGTTTCCCAGGGATGCTCGCGGTTGAACGCGCCGACCTCCTGCTCGGGCGTGTCAAAATCCCCGGCGTACGTGCCTTCCTGGGTCGTGCCCTTCATGCCTTGGCGGCCTTTGCCGACGCGGTTGTTGACCAGGATATCCGGCTGCAGGCTTCGAACGTAGTTGTAGAGCCGAACGCCCCGCTCCGGCGACCATTGCGGCTCCCATTCGCCGTCGAACCACATGACATTGAACGGGCCGTATTTACCGAGCAGTTCCGCCATGTGCCCGTAAACATATTTCTCGTAACGGTCCATACTGGGCTCCTGGCCCGCGGGCAGGGCGTAGCCCGGGCCGCCCTGGTTGTCTGACGTGTTGTAGTCGGGCTGGTACCAGTCGAGAATCGAGTAGTACGTTCCGAAGGCGATGCCGCCTTGCTTGCAGGCTTTCGAGAGCTCCGCGATCACGTCCCGCCCGAACGGCGTGTTCATGATGTCGTAATCGGTCTGGCTCGAGTCCCACAGGCAGAACCCGTCGTGATGCTTGGACGTCAGCACCATGTAGCGCATGCCCGCGTCCTTGGCGATACGCACCCATTCGGCGGCGTTGAACGCCGTCGGGTTGAACTGCTTGTAGAGCTGGTCGTACTCCTGGACGGGCACCTGCTTGCCGCGCGACCACCCGATCTCAGTGCCTTTCAGCGATACCGGACCCCAGTGGATGAACATGCCGAATCGCAAGGATTGCCACCGTTCGAGCGACGCCCGGTCGGGCGGCCGGAGCTCGGGAATTTCGGCAGCTTGCTGGGCCGCCGCTCCCATGCAAACCCCGCCGCATAACATCACGAGAACAACTGTGCGCACCATTGGACCACCCTCCGAATCTGGACCATGCGATTTACGCCACAACACCGCTTCCGTGACATGAACATTCAGCCTGACACGATCTTGTCCGTGTTGCAAGCGCGGCTGGCAAGGTGTTCTCCCGGATGATAGAATCCAGCCTGTGAGGTCATTCGCGTCGTGACGGAAAGAACCATCTTCATCACGGGCGGCGGGGGATTTATCGGACGCCAGATAGTCGCGCGGCATCTTGCGCGTGAAGGCGTGACCCTGTACCTCCTCGAACACCGCCGGTTCGCGGAGCGTCTGCGGCGCTTTGTCCGGACCGCCGTGCCGGATGACGCGGCGCGGCGCGCCACTGTCGTCGAGGGCGACATCACCCAGCCGGGCCTGGGCCTTGACAAGGAAACCGCCGCGGCGATTCGGGGGTCCATGACCCATGCTCTGCACCTCGCGGCGGTCTATGATCTGGGCGTGCCCGCCGCCGTGGCCCAACGTATCAACGTGGACGGCACCCGTCACGTGCTGGACTTCGTCGAGAGCGCGCCGCGACTGGTGCGGTTCGGGCACGTCAGCACCTGCGCCGTTTCAGGCACTTTCGCGGGGACGTTTACCGAGGATGATTTCGACAAAGGGCAGACTTTTGGCAACCATTACGAGGAAACCAAACATCTATCGGAGAAGCTCGTGCGCGAACGGCGCGACGCCATCCCGACGGTCATCTTCCGGCCGGGGTATGTGGTCGGCGATTCGAAGACCGGCGCATTCGACAAGCTCGACGGGCCCTATTTCGCGCTGCGCCTGATCGCGCGCAACCTGCACTGGGTCGTCCCCGATGCGCCCGATGCCTTTTGCAACGCCCCGCCGGTGGATTACGTCGCTGACGCGTGCGTCTGCCTCCTCGAGGACGCTGATTCAACCGGGCGCGTGTTTCACCTGACCGATCCCGAGCCGCTGAGCTACAACGAATTCTTCGATGCGGCCTGCGCGGCGTGGGGCAAGACGAAACCGCTTCTGCGCCTTCCTCTCTCGATGATTGGGCCGCTGTTTCGCCTGGGGCTGGTCGCGAAGGTTTATGGGATGCCCTACTACGTGCTCGTGTACTCGGGATTGCGTGTCCGCTACGACGCGAAACAGGCCGTAGCCGCCCTCGCCCGTTACGGTATTCGCTGTCCCCGCGCATCTGAATATCTCCCTGCGCTGGTCGCCTGGTTCAAGGAGCATTACCGCGACGAGGATATCCGGAAAGGCGAGCTTTACAGAGAAATCGCGTCCTGAGAGACGGGTTTACCGGGCGTGGGGACGCAACAGCGCCGCGCCTATCGCGCCGAGCACGGCCACGCCGGCGGCAAGCAGCCACGACGAAGCCAGCGACCCGGAAGCGTCCGCGAGCGCTCCCGCGACGCTGGGTCCCGCCGCCTGCCCAATGCCGAAGAACAGGGTGATGAACCCCAGCGCTGCCGGGGCCATGCGCGGGCCCAACATGTCGCCGCACGCCGCCGCCATGATCGCCGGGATGCTCCACGCGGTGAAACCGAACAGAACCGCGGATATGGTCAAGCCGGCGGGGTTCGGGACCAACGCGAACAGCAGGAACGCCGCCGTGTGGATGGTGTAGACGATCACCAGCGCCCATTTCCGCCCGATAAGGTCTGAAACGGATCCCCACACCAGGCCGCACAATATGCTGCACCACCCCATGATCATGAACAGTCTGCCCGCCTCGGCCTGGGTATAGCCGCCGCCGGACATCAGGTATTTCACGAAAAACGTGAAGTAGATGATGTACGAGAATCCGAATGCGATATAGACCAGCCCGATGTGCCACACCGTCCATGACCGGTACACACTGGCCCAGCGGAGCGGGCTGGTGCGGGGCGCGGGCGCCGGGTCGCCGGGTTGCGCCCCCACGGGCAGCTCGCCGACGTCCTCGGGATGGTTGCGCAACACCAAAAAGCTCGCTCCCGCAAGGAGGATAGTGATCGAGCCGAGAATCCCCCAGCACACGCGCCATCCCGCATCGCCAAACAACGCGAGCAGCCTCGGCACGCCAGGTCCCAGCAGGATGAGAGCAAACGACGACCCTGCCACGCCGATTCCCGCCGCCAGGCCTCTTCGGCGCGGAGCGAACCACGCCGCCAACAGACCCATCACCGGCACGTTGCTTGCGCCGCTCCCGATGCCTGTCACGCAGCGCCAAAACGCGGCTGAGAGCATTCCGCCCGCGAGGCCCGTCAGAATCATGGCCATGCCGGCAAGGGCTAGGCCGGCCGCGATGACCGCGCGGGGACCGTACCGCGACGCCAACGCCCCGCCCAGAACGGAAAGCACCAGATACCCCACGAGATTGGCCGTCGCCAACAACCCCGCCTGGGTGTTGTCCATTCCGAGGCCGGCCTGCATCGGCGCGAGAAGCATGCTGTAGCCGAACCGCGCCAGTCCGAGCGCGCCAAACACGACGAAAGTGCCCATCACGAGCACAACGATCCCATAAGGAAGATGGCGCCTGCCTTCGGCGTGGTTCGCGGTGTTGTTCATGGAAAGTCCCCCCCAAATGAGCATGACAATACCAGATACCTTGCGAATTTTGCACCGCAACACTGCGGCCGGAGCCTATGCGGACCACGCCCGCGCGGGTCTCCCGCGGGTGCTGCCGGATAGGAAAGCCCTCGCGGGAGGGATCTTGTTGTCTCCGTAAAGACAAAAATGAACTCACACAGAGACACCGGGAACACGAAGATTGAATCCTCCGAAACAGAATGAGATTGGAAGCATCATTGTGGATTACGCGGCCGCGCTTCATCGTGGAGGATAACTGTTCTTGTGGAACTCAAGTCCGTGGAGAAGGTCACAAAGGCGCACCATAAGCAGGTGTTGACCTATCAGCGGTTGACGGGCATCAGACTCGGCTATCTACTCAACTTCGGCGAGGATTTGATAAGGGACGGCATTCTCCGCATCACAAACGGGGATGCTGAGTAGATTTCGCTTCGGCGCGGGCTCCATTTCCTCCGCGTTCTTTGTGCCTCTGTGTGAGTTTCCCCAATCGCCGTCTTGTCCGATTTGGGTGTTGCCTCAGCCATTGACCCTTTCGCCATGCGCCCGCATAATGACTGTCCGAACGCTCACTGTCCCCGTCTTACGAGGAGTCTTATGCCATGCTGCAATTCACGGCCGTGATAATCGCGCTGATGGTCTCGGCGTCCGCATCCGCCGGACCGGTCCTCGCCGTCGCCAACAAGCACGACAACACGCTCAGCTTTGTCGACCCGGCCACGCTTGAAATCCTGCAGACCATCCCGACGGGGCCCAACCCCCACGAGATGGTGATCACGCCTGACCAGCGCATTATGTACCTCTCCAACTATGCGCCCCCGGGCAACACCATCTCGGTGATCGAGCTGACGCAGCGGAAACACATCAAACAGATCCCGACCGGTGACTATACACGCATTCACGGCGCGGCCATGGCGCCTGACGGCAAACACGCTTACTTCACGGCGGGCCAGACCGGTTTCGTCGTCGAGGTGGATACCGCCACGCACGAGGTCACCCGGGGCATTCCCACCCACGGCGAGATCTCGCACATGGTCCTCGTGTCGCCCGACGGGAAACGCCTTTACACCGCCAATATCGTCTCGAAGAACGTGTCGGTCATTGACCGCGCATCGGGCGGCCTGATTACGCAGATTCCGTGCGGCGAGGGCGTCGAAGGCATGGCGTTCACACCCGACGGCAAGCAGCTCTGGGCCTTGAACCAGACCGGTGGCTCCGTGACCCTCATCGAACTGGCCACGCACACGCCGCTCGAGACCTTCGCGTGCCCCGGCATGCCCGTACGCATCCATTTCAGCGAGGACGGGACGCGCGCGTTCATTCCGAGCTGGACCGACAAGGGCGAATTGATCGTTATCGATGTCGCGGCCAGGAAGGAGATCAAACGCGTCCCCGTGGGGAGTTTTGCCATTGGCATCGAGCTTTCTCCCGACGGCAAACGTCTATTCGTGGGCTGTGAACACGAGGACGGGGTCCATGTGGTCAACACCGACAGCCTTACGGTCGAGAAGATTATCCACACCGGCAACGGCCCCGATCCCATGATGATGTGGTTTCCGCCCGAAAAACAGTGAAAAACAGATAGCGCGCGGAGGGGTGGCGCGAATGAACGGTTCTGAGACCACAACGTGGTGGCGGACGGACAACGCCCTGTTGGGGTGCATTGCGTTGTCGAAATTCGCCCTGCATCTCGCCTTCATTAATCAGTACGGATATTTCCGGGACGAGTTGTATTATCTGGCGTGCGGGCGGCATCTGGACTGGGGATACGTCGATTTTCCGCCCGTGATAGGCTTGATTGGGGCGGTCGTGCAGGGCACGTTGGGCGATTCGCTGTGGGCTGTGCGGATG
>Ga0209201_1004742_pt1 | contig 10728 bp, 14 predicted proteins | sample AD_UKC055_MetaG_FD_184411 | JGI IMG/M metagenome (GOLD analysis project Ga0209201, IMG submission 184411) | Active sludge microbial communities of municipal wastewater-treating anaerobic digesters from USA - AD_UKC055_MetaG (SPAdes) (version 2) | ecosystem: Engineered > Bioreactor > Anaerobic >... | reverse complement strand
AGATCTGGCGCAGGACGCAATACTGATGCGGCGTTGGTGCCGTAGCTTTTGGTTTTTTCATCCCGCCTTGTGGCGGAGAATCAAGCCGGTGCCAACGCTTTTCTCACACCTCTATGGGATGCCTGTGGTTCTTTTCATATCACGAGGTTGTTATTTCATTTTCGAGGCAAAGCCTGCCACGCGCCTGCCTAGCACTTCGGCGGTCAACAGGTCTTCCGCGTTCGGCGTGTCATCGGCGGGCGTGATGCCGCCGACGCCCATTGCACCGATCCAACTGCCAAGGCGATTCACGCCATTGGGCTGCGCGGGCAATTCGCCGAGGCCCAGACCTCGAACCTTGACGCCACGCTCAACCAACGCCGTAACAACATTGCTTGCTGCTCCTGCCGCGAGACCTGTCATGCGAGAACTGTCTTTTTGGTTTTCCATCGCAGTCCGTTCGTTGGTTTGGCAAGGCGTTTTCATTCCGCCTTCGCGGCCAGCGTGAGGGGAACGGTCTCCAGCAGCTTGAGCGACTTGACGATGTTTTGCGTGGTCGTCTTTTATTTGTTGAAATGCGGCGACTCCAGATGCGCCCGGTAGGCTGCTTCACTGGCATACATTTCGAACACGATGACGTGGGCGGAAGTGTCTTTCTCCACCACGGCATACAACGCCAGAACTCCCGGCTCGACGCGGACTGAAGCTTCGATCTCCTCCTTCACAATTGCCGCGTAGTTTGCCTGTTGGGCGGGATCAATTTCGATTTCCGCAACACGGATGGATGGGTTCTGAGTTTTGTCAGTGAGCGCGCACCCGCTCAAGGTCGCTGCAATCGCCGACGCGCCGAGAATCAGAACCAGCTTGTTGTTCATTCTTCCTCCGGTTGTTTTACTGTTTAATCGCTCGCGACTCACACACACGGCTGGTCACGCGTTCCCAGTTGGCGTGGGCGAACTTCGTCTTGTCGGCTTCGCTCAATGTTAATGCCTCCAGAAAACGGCGAGCGTCTCGTCCGGCACGATACTGGTATGGATAATCAGTTGAAAACAAGATGCGGTCGCTGCCAACGATCTCAATAGAGCGTTGCAAGTAGGTTTGACTGAACATCCCGCTCGCGGTCACGTAAAGGTTCTGGCGCGCGTATTCGGCAAACGTTCGCTTGAGTTTTGCCGCGCCGTTCAGCGCCGCCAGACGCTCGATGTAAAAGAGCACCACTTCTCCCCAATGTCCCAGAATGACCTGGAGATTGGGAAAGCGATCAAACACGCCCGCGAGCACCAAGCGAACGAATTGAATCCCCGCTTCGTAGTGCCAGCCAATTCCGTAAGAGGCGAAGGCAAGATCAACTTTGTCGCCGAAGCCGGAATAGTAGGCTTGCCGCACCGCTTGCTGAGGAATCTGCGGGTGTATGAAAAGCGGCACGCCGAGTTCCGCCGCACACTCGAAGATCGGCCAAAAATCCTTGTGATCCAGATTTCGCTCGCGGGTGCGCCCGCAAAGCATCGCGCCCTTGAGGCCGAGTTCACAGACACACCGTTCCAATTCCCGTGCCGCCAAGCGAGGCGCGGGAGTCGGCAACGTTGCAAGACCTTGAAAACGAATCGGGAATTTCGCCACCGTGGCCGCGAGAAGATCGTTTGTATGCTGCGCCAACGGGACGCTGGCCCGGCCGAGATTGTGGAGACCGGGTGACGTGAGAGATAGCACCTGCACATCCACGCCGGTTTCATCCATTAAATTCAGCCGCTGGTAGCCGAGGTCATTCAGCCGGTCGCCGATGTCCCCGCGATTGAAGTTGATCGTGTCATCCCTGGCGGCGTTCGCGGACCAAGCCTTTCTCACCTCGTCGGTGAGAAAATGTTCTTCAATGGCAATCAGTTTCATCTCGCTCCCGGCGCGTTCAGTGGGCTGAGGCTTTTGATTTTCATTTCCGCGCGTTTTACTTTGGACGCCTGCGGCCTCGCCGGAGTTAGTCATCACGGACGAGCAAACTGCCAGCGGTGCGGCCACAAGGCAGAACCCGCCGGTTTTGAGAAACTGCCTTCGCCCAAACACAGGGTTCATGAAGCAAACAAAGCGTCGCGCAAAGCCTCGCCGAGACTCGCGGCGGATTGTGGGTTCTGACCGGTGATGAGCCGGCCATCAACTACGACATTGTTGGCCCAGTTCGCAGCGTTCTGGTGAAGCGCTCCGCGCTTGTTGAGCGTGGTGGCCAACAGGAAGGGCACAACATGGGTGGACTGCACAGCCTCTTCCTCACCATCGGTAAACGCCGCCAGCCGCTTGCCGGCGATCAGCAGACTGCCGTCGGCTTTCGTCGCGTTGACCAAGGCTGCCGGCCCGTGGCACACCGCCGACACAATGCCTCCCGCGGCATCAATCTCGCGAATTGCTTTTTGCGCGGCAGCGCTGTCGGGAAAGTCCCACATCGTGCCGTGACCGCCGGCAAAGAAAATCGCCGAATAGCGTGAGGAATCCACAGTATCAATGCACATCGTATTCGCGATGGAGCGGCGGAAATCCGCGTCGGCCCAATAATGTGCGATGACGGGGTCTTTCATATCCTGAAGGCCGTCCAACGGAGCGTTTCCCCCTTTGATAGAGGCGAACTCAACGCGAATGCCTGCCTTCTGCAGCTTTTCCAGCGGGTGCGTGACTTCAGCTAAATTGTAGCCTGTGGGAATGCCTGTGTTTCCTTTCACCGCGCAACTGGTGACGACAAAAAGGACGGGCTTAAGTTTGGACGCTTGCTTGGTCATAGCGTGAGCTTTCTATTTCTATTACACGTTGCCGGGAGCGAAGAGCAGTTCCCAGTTTGCGAACGGCCCGAGAGGGATCACGTCCCACGCGATGAGTCCTGCTTTGGCAAGAGGAAATTCCGCGAGCGCTCGCTTGGCCGCTTCGACCGACTCGGCTTCTGCGAGAATGGCAACGCCAGGACGATCCTGGCGGAAGTAGATGTCGCGCACGATACCGCTCTTGTAGAGCTTCCAGCCGTGACGGGCTTCATCCACCATGTGCGGTTTGTATTTGTCCAAGGTCGCCCCCGGTTGTGGAACGTCGAGACAGAGTAGTTTCATAATGGTCTATGTATGGTTTGTTGTTTTGTGCTTTTTGGAAACGGATTGGATTCCGCACGCTGCGGCGCGGTTTGATTTGGAGAGCTACTTTGAGATGAGCCGTGCGACCCGCTGGCCGAGCGTTTCGCCAGTCAGTTCGTCTTTGTGGTTCACGGCAACTTCGGATGATTCTTCGTCCGACTCCGCCATGACACCGATCCAACTGCCGAGACGATTGATGCCATTTGGCTGCGCAGGAAGTTCACCGAGGCCGACCCAAATCATGCCATGCTGCATTGCCAGCGTTTGGAAATATTGCAGCGTGCTGAACTTGTCACCGCTGGGCGTGCCTGAAACCGTGAAGCCTGCGGCGAGCTTGTCGCGCCACTTCTGTCCCGACCAACGCTCAACCGTCGCGTCCGCAAACGCCTTGAACTGCGCCGCCGGGCCGCCCATGAAAGTCGGACTGCCGAAGATGATGGCGTCGCTGGCGTCGAGCGCGGCCATGACGTTTTCATTTTTGTAACGGCCTTTCGTGATGTCATCGCCGCTGATGGCGATCAGATTCGTTTTCACGCCCGCGACGGATGCCACGCCTTTGCCGACAGCTTCAGCCAGTTTCGCAGTGTGGCCGGAGGCAGAGAAAAAAACGATGGAGACAGTTGCCATGATTTTGGTGGTGATTTTGTTGTTGTATCGTTTCTGTTTTACGGCTGCAACAACGCCTTGATTGCGCGTCGCTCGTCCATCGCGCGGTAGCCTTCGGCTACTTGGTCGAGCGGTAGAATCAGGTCGAATACTTTGCCGGGGTTAATCTTTCCGCTCAAAACAAGGTCAATCAGCTTGGGAAGGAATTGACGCACTGGCGCAGGACCGCCATGAAGATGGACGTGAGCGAAGAACAGTTTTTCGCCGTTGAGTTCGACTCCGTGTGGAATGCCCACGTAACCAACCGAACCGCCTGGCCGCGTGCAGCGAATCGCCTGCATCATGGACTCCTGCGTGCCGACGCACTCCAACACCGCATCTACGCCGACGCCCTTGGTCAAATCCATGATGCGAGTCACGCCCTCGTCACCGCGTTCGGCCACAATATCAGTCGCGCCGAACTCGCGGGCGATCTTTTGCCGCGTCTCGTGCCGGCTCATGGCGATGATTCGCTCCGCGCCCATCTGCCTGGCGGAGAGCACTCCCAACAGGCCCACTGCACCGTCTCCGACGACGGCGACCGTCTTGCCCGGTTTGACATTCGCGGCGATGGCCGCAAACCAACCCGTGCCGAGAACGTCCGAAGTGGTGAGCAGGCTTGGAATCAACTCAGGTGGCGGATTGCCCGGCGTGGGCACGAGCGTCCCGTCCGCCAGCGGCACGCGCAACAGCGGCGCTTGCGCCCGGCTCACCCATTCGCGCTGCACACACGACGATTGATAACCAGCCTCGCAGTGTGGACAGGTATTGTCGGAACAGGCAAACGAGCCAATAACGAACTGCCCTGGCTTGACCGACCTCACGGCACTGCCGAGTTCCTCGACGATGCCGCAGTATTCGTGGCCCATCGGCGTCGGTTCGTTGACCGGCTGCAAACCGCGATAAGGCCACAAATCCGACCCGCAGACGCAGGTGGCGGTGATGCGAATGACCGCATCGGTTGGTTTTTCAACCTTCGGCGTTTCGCGCTCCTCGAAGCGCACGTCGCGCGGACCGTAGAGAACTGTCGCTTGCATAGTATGACTCTTCGTTTTGTTCGTTGTTGATGTTTCAATCAATCGCTTCGATGACCACATCGAAATCGCTTTTCCTGCCCGCCAGTTTCTCGATGCCCCCATCAAGCTTGCCCAGTTGGATCAACCCCTTCGCGTAGCCGGCATCTTTGTAGAACACCGCCACGTTGCCCCACGGCGCGTAGTAGGCGATGTCGCCGGCGGCAGGGTCGTAACCGGCGGGAGCTTGTTTCGTAGCGAGCTTGTGGGACAGATCGCTGATTTTTTCCGCGCCCGCATAATCCGTCAGCCGCAGCTTCAGCGGCAGCATCGAGATGAAGTCGCGACTCGTTTCCGTATCGAGCATGGTCGCCGTCAACGATTCGTCGCCAATCTTGATGCGTATCTTCATTGAATTGCTTTTTGGTTTTTCAGCCGAACGCTCGGTCGGTTGGGCGGCGTCACTGCCAGCTTGAGACAACAGGATGGTGACGCCCCATGCCGCTGCCAGACTGAGAACAAGTGCGATGTGTTTCATCGCAACGAAGACCTATGGCTTTGCGACCGGCAGCGACCAACTTCTCTGCTTCCGCCTTCACCGAGTCTTCTTTGAAGTCAGCCAGGACGACGGCTGCACCTGCCTCCGCGAAAGCACGTGCTGTTGCCAAACCCATCCCGGCTGCTGCTCCGGTGACGAGTGCCACTTTGCCGGTGAAGTCCAATGGATTGTTCATCATGATTCCTCTTTCAGTTGCTCCATTCGTCAGTCATTATGACATCAAAGTAAACTCTCACGAGAGGCTCGCCACTAGCAGAGCACGCCAACCCACCTGCACGTCACGCCAAAGCCGTGCTTGCTTTATCCGACAAGACGCCTTGCGATGGCTTTTACTCCAACTCGTAGGTGATCGTTGTGCTTCCGGAACCAACTGCGGCAGCAAGTCCCGCAGGATCGTTGACACGTCCAAGCCGTGTGTAGCTGTAGGATGTAGGGAATGATTCATAGAAAAGCACCAGGATATTTGACCCATAAATCATCAAATCGCCGCTTTCAATCGTTCCGGGATTGGATGCGTTTGTCGGCAGGTTTACCGATAAGTTAAAATACTTTTCGTTTCCGTTCAGCTCTCTCATGTCAATAGTCATAGGCAACATGGCCTTGAATGCGGTTGCCGTGGCGTTGTCTTCGAAGGTTGCGAAGAACGTATGGGAACCGATTGTAACTTTCATTTGATTGCCTTTCTTGACGGCGCGGAAGAAGGTTACTGGTTTGTTCGTCGGGATTGTGAATGGACTGGTCGCGTCCGCCACGTCCGTCCAAGGGCCGGCCGGGGTGTCCGCCGATTGTAGTCCACCTGTGAACGTGACATGCACACCGGCACTGTCCCGAACGATGTTGATTTCCGGCGCTGGCGTCGATGTCTGCGCGAATCCGCGGGCAATTGCGTTTCAGCAAGTCGTGCCGGAGTGATCACGGAGTTGTTGTTGAGTAATTCCGAGTCACAAATCTGCTGGCACTTTTGCTGGCACTTGAGGGCTGTGAGATTTGCAACTCCTTGTCCAAGCGAAGCTTGGAGTTGGAGGCGGAGGTCGGAATCGAACCGACGCATGAGGCTTTTGCAGAGCCCTGCCTTACCACTTGGCTACCCCGCCGCTGGTTTAGTCAGAATCTTAGACCATTCTGGCGCGCGTGCAAGTTCTGATTCACTCAGTCCACCTCGAGCGGCAAGGGCCACCATCCTTTAGCGCCAGGAGGATGCCGCGACGGCCATGCCGTCGCCCTGCTCTGACGCCGTCAATTCCTGCCCGCCGGGTCAGAGACGGGCGCTGCAGAGGAGGTGCCGTTTTCCCTCGCCGCCGCCAGTTCTTCCTCGAAATCCACGATCTGCTTGATCTGCACCAGGAACCAGAGGTCTATACCGGTGAGGTGGCGGATTTCTTCGATGGTGAACCCGGCGCGGAGGGCGTGGCGGAGGAAGAAGATACGCTCAGCATTGGGCACCCTCAGCCGAGGGATGATGAGCTCGCGTGGCAGGAGGTCACGGTCACCACAAACCGTGTCGCCAAGACGCCAGGGCTTGCCGTCGCCGCCGAGTCCGTATCGGCCGATTTCCAGGGAGCGCAGGGCTTTCTGGAGAGATTCCTTGAAGGTGCGGCCAATCGCCATGACTTCGCCGACGCTCTTCATTTGTGTGTTCAGGGTGGGATCGGCCTGGGGAAACTTCTCGAAGGCAAAGCGGGGTATTTTGGTGACGACGTAGTCAATCGTGGGCTCGAAGCTGGCAGGGGTTTCGCGGGTAATGTCGTTCTTGATTTCGTCGAGCAGGTAGCCGATGGCCAGTTTGGCGGCGATCTTGGCAATCGGGAACCCGGTGGCTTTGGAGGCTAAAGCGGACGAGCGCGAGACGCGCGGGTTCATTTCGATGATGACCATGCGCCCGGTGTCCGGGTTGACGGCGAACTGGATGTTCGAGCCTCCCGTCTCGACGCCGACGGCGCGGATGACCGCGAAGGAGGCGTCGCGCATGATCTGGAATTCCTTGTCGGTGAGGGTTTGGATGGGCGCGACGGTGATGGAGTCGCCAGTGTGAACGCCCATGGGGTCCAAGTTTTCGATGGAGCAGACGACAACGCAGTTATCGTTGCGGTCGCGCATGACTTCCATTTCGAACTCCTTCCAGCCAATGAGCGATTCCTCGATGAGGATTTCGGATGCCGGGGAAAGCTCCAGTCCGCGCCTGGCGAGTTCATCGAATTCCTCGCGGTTGTAGGCGATTCCTCCGCCGGTGCCGCCGAGAGTGAAGGCCGGGCGGATAATGAGCGGGAAACTCCCGATCTTCTCCTGGACCTGCCGCGCTTCTTCAGGGGTGTGAGCCGTGCCGCTGTTGGGCACGTCCAGCCCAATGGATAGCATGAGATCCTTGAATATCTGCCGGTCTTCGCCGCGTTCGATGGCTTGGGCATTGGCGCCGATCATTTCGACGCCGAAACGGTCGAGGCTGCCCCGACGGAAGAGGGCCATGGCGGTATTAAGGGCAGTTTGCCCGCCGAGGGTGGGGAGCAGGACGAGCTTGCCATTTGCTTTGAGGCGCTTCATCTCCTCGACTTCACGAGCAAGGATCTTCTCGATGCACTCGGGGGTCACGGGTTCGACGTAGGTGCGGTCGGCGAACTCGGGATCGGTCATAATGGTGGCGGGGTTGGAGTTCACCAGGATGACGCGGTAGCCCTCTTCCCTGAGCGCTTTGCAGGCTTGCGTGCCCGAATAATCGAACTCGCACGCTTGTCCAATGATGATTGGACCGGCGCCGATTATGATGACAGAATGAATGTCGGTGCGCTTCGGCATAAAGGCGCGGGGAATAAAGCGTATTCGGTGGCAATTGTCATTGAATTTCTGCCTCCCGCACGGAGCATCTCAAAGAAAGCGACCGGTTCGGTGGGCGAGCCGGCCGGGAAGCAAACCCACAGGCTTCGCGCCTTCGGGTTTATTCCCTGATCCGCAGCAGCTCGAGGCCGAGGATGTCCGGGTTGCCGGCCTTAAGCGCGGTGAGGAGATCGGCGCCCGGCTCCGCATCAAGCTGGATGCGGCAACTGGCGGCGCCGGCGCCCTCGAAGACCACGTTCTGGACTTCCTCGATGTTGATCCCCGCGCGGCGGATTTGGTCCATGACAAACGCCAGCACCCCGACGCGGTCGTAGTGACGGACGACGAGCTGCCACCCGGCCGGGGTGCGCGTGGCGAGGTTGACACAGTTCAACACCACACCGGTCTTCAGGAAGGTTTCGATAATGCGGATGGCTTCCTCGGCAATGGCTTCCTGCGCCTGCTCGGTGGAAGCGCCAATGTGGTGCGTGCCGCAGAGGTTCGGCAAGTCGAGGATCGGGTCGGCGAACTCGGCGGTGGCCTCGGCCGGCTCGGGGTCGAACACGTCCAGCCCGGCGCGGAGCCTGCCGGCCTGAAGCGCAGCGCGCAGGGCGGCTTGGTCAACGATCTCCCCGCGGGCGGTGTTGATGACAATGGCGCCGGGCTTGACCAGGGCCAGGCGGGCGGCGTTGACAAGCTTGCGGGTGTCGGGCTTCAACGCCAGGTGCAGCGTGACGATGTCGGCTTGCCGGAACACGTCCTCCACGCTATCGCAGCGTTCGACGCTGAGGAGCTTCGCCTTCTCGGGCGTGAGCGAGCGGGACCAGGCAATGACGCGTAGTCCAAAGGCGCGCGCACGGCTGATGACCTCACGCCCGATCTGGCCCGTGCCCACGACGCCGAGGGTCTTGCCGAAGATGCCGTCAGCCTTGGAGAATTCCTTCTTGTTCCATTTGTGCGCGCGCAGCGCGGCGACGCTTTCCGGGATGCGGCGGTCAATCGCCAGCAGCAACGCGAACACCAGTTCGGCCACGGCGATGGAGTTCTTGCCGGGGCAGTTGCTGACGAACACGCCGCGGGCGCTGGCGGTCTTGACGTCAATGGTGTTGACGCCCACCCCAGCCCGCAGCACCAGGGCCAGTTGGTCGGAGGCTTTAAGGGTCTCGGCAGTGACCTGCTTGCTGCGCACGACCAGGATCTTGAACGGCCCGATCAGGCCCGGCAGTTCCTCAGCTTTGGCGGTGGGCTTGTAGGTAACCTCGCAGCCGAGCTGGTTCAAGCGCGCGATGTGGGCCTCGGAGAATTTGTCGGCAATGAGTGTCTTCATTCGTCTTCACCTTTCGGCGTCCACAGTGCGTCCGGCCCCCCGCAAAGGCAAGCCCGAAGGAAATCCCGAAATCGATTCGCGAAATCCGAAGCCAACCATCGCAGCCGAAGGGCGAAAACCATGCGAAGACCTGGCGAAAACCATGCGACCCACACCGTGTCTTCGCCGTGCTCACCGCGTGCCCACACCAACAGCCCATGCGACGTGGTAGACGGGCTGACCGGCGACGGCCCCATCTGCGGCGCCGTGGGGGGGGCGCAGAAGGGGCGCAAAAGGCTTGCTTGCGGCCAATCGAATGCTATCATTTTGATGTATGGCAACCATCCTGATTCGAGATGTGCCCGAGGAAGTGGCCGCTGCCCTCAAGGCCCAGGCGGAGAAGCACCGCCGGAGCAAGGAAAAGCAGGCCCTTGTCCTGATTGAAGCCGGCCTGCGCCACAGACGGCCCGCGCATGAGGTTTTAGCCGAGGCCCGGAAGCTGCGTCAGCAATGCACAGGCACGCTGACCCTAAAGGAAATCATGGCAGCAACGGAGACCGAGCATTGATCGTTGTTGACACAAACCTGATTCTTGGGCTGGCGGTCAAAGCCGTCACGACGCCCCACGCCGAGGCGGTTTGGCGGAAGGATATGGACTGGGTAGCCCCCCCCGTCTGGGAAAGCGAATTCCGCAGCGGACTCTTAGGCATGATTCGCGCCGGCAAAATCAGCGTACGGGCGGCGATCCCGACCTTTTCTTTTGCCGTCCAGAACGTGCAAACTCTGAACGTGTCCACCAGCGCCGTCCTGCGCCTGGCTGAAAGCTACGGCCTGACTGCTTATGACGCGGAATTTGCCGCACTGGGCGAATGGCTCGAATGCAAGATCGTCTCCTTTGATGATGATCTGCTCAGGCCCGGCCTGGCCGTCCACCCTAAGCACTTTTAGAATACCCTCCCGCCGTGCCCCCCGCGGCTGATCTGGTCCCACGCCGGAAAGCTCCCCAGGGGCAACCCCTGCACCGCGCCCCGCTCCGCGTCCAACTCAGTATCAGTTAATAAATACGTTGACGCCCAGGCCGGCTCCATGCTCGGTGAGACCCAAAACCAATTCTCCCTCGCCCGCGCAGCGCTCAGTACACGCGGGCGCGCGAAAAGCAAATTCTTGGCACTCATACCACTTCTTTATAATAATCGGAACAATATGCTTGCGGTTTGGAAGGGGATGTGAGACGCATAGGCATGGCCCGAGCCCGACTCAAACTGACCGTCCTTCCGGCCCAGAAAGCCGAGTTGGAACAACGATTCAAGGGGG
>Ga0209201_1004734_pt1 | contig 10743 bp, 7 predicted proteins | sample AD_UKC055_MetaG_FD_184411 | JGI IMG/M metagenome (GOLD analysis project Ga0209201, IMG submission 184411) | Active sludge microbial communities of municipal wastewater-treating anaerobic digesters from USA - AD_UKC055_MetaG (SPAdes) (version 2) | ecosystem: Engineered > Bioreactor > Anaerobic >... | reverse complement strand
TCGTTAGGGAATCGTTAAAGAAGTGTTAATGCAGCATAAAAGATTCAACTTGGCAGGAAATAATGTACGGCATAAAAACAGGTAAAGGGCTTGCCAATTACAAGCTAATTTATGGCAACAGAGAATACATTTTTTATTTTGGACAATATAAATTATGAACAGGCAATAGGGAAAAAAGGTTAAGGCAAATATTATCATATTATGCATTTTCAATATGAAAACTATATTAATCTATACATAATTCAATAAGCACTATTTTCCATTCTTAAATTGTCATCATAAGTCATAGATGCCCCAAAAGTTATTGCAAAGGAGAAAGTTATCAAAGCATAAACGACTCTTTTCTTCTATCTTACCATCTCACTATTTCACTTTCTCACTTCAATTCATTCTTCATTTTTATCTGTGTTTTCTCTTTTTTTCTTGACTCTTTAGCCCTTTTAAGTAATAGGAAAATTATGAATACAGATTATATTGCTTTGGCAAAGGCATTTTTGGTGAAACAGCGTTTATGTCAGACCTGTGGAATTGTTTGTAATTATGGTTTGTCCCTTGCTTTACGGAAACCATTGGTGCATTTTTATCCCCCAATTTTGATGCTGGAACCGACAAATATTTGTAATTTACACTGTCCCTTATGCTTAACCGGAAATGGAAAACTGCTTCGTCCAAAGGGTATGATGTCTTTATCTTTATTCCAAAAAATTTGCAGAGAAGTTCAAGATAAAATTGGTATGCTGATTTTATGGAATCAAGGCGAACCCTTTCTGAACCCTGACTTTTATGCTATGCTGGAATTTGCTGCTAAGCAAAAATTTTATACTATGACTTCTACTAATGCCAGTTTGGAACTAAATATTGAACGCCTTGTGAAAAGCGGTTTGCATAAAATCATTATTTCTATGGATGGAATTACAGCAGAAACCTACAATAAATATAGGATTAACGGTAATTTTGAACTTGTACTGAAAAATATGCAGGACTTGGTGCTTATGAAAGAAAAATTACATAGCCGCAAGCCCTATATCGTTTGGCAGTTTTTGATTATGAAACATAACGAAAATGAAATTGAAGAAGTTCAAAAAATAGCAAAGGGACTGAAAATTGATAAACTGGAATTCAAAACAACGCAGATATACAGTTCTGAAGATATAACTTTCTTACCTTCCAATCATAAATACAGTCGCTATCTCCAAGAGGGTAATATTTTTACTTTGAAAACCAAAGTGAAAAATCGCTGCAGGCGTTTATGGACACAACCAGTTATAAATTGGGACGGTGAAATGAATATCTGCTGCTATGATAAAAATGGCAGTATTAAAATCGGTAATATCCAAGAACACAGTTTCTCGGAACTTTGGTGGGGAGAAAAGATGCAAAAAATGCGCAAAGAAGTATTGATAAATCGCGCTAAATATGATATTTGTAGAAACTGCGGAGAAGGAATTGTGCAAAAAATCAAAACAGTAAAGAGTGAACGATGAAAATATCGTTACTATCTTAAAAATGTAGTTATTTTTCAAAACCAAACTGGATTCCAGCTATTGCAGGAAGGACAAGGAACTTGTATTCAAGAAAAGATATCAATATTCATTCTTTCATATTTGATCATACCTATTCTGCATTCTGTCGTCACGAGTCCACACTGCTAAACGAATTTGAGGATTGGGTATGAATTATTTCAGCAGTGACTACTTCTAACTTTTCTCTTTCTCACTTCCCAATGATCTCTTTTCCTCTTTGTAAAAAATCCTCTTTTTCTTTTTATTTAAAATTACAATCAACAGATACTGCTTGACGGGATATGCATTTTTAGTTTATCTGTTTTTATATCAGCAAAATGAGGTATCGCTATGAAAATAATTGAAATAATGAAACAAGTAGAAGAATTTGCACCTTTGGGATTAGCTTTTTCCTGGGATAATTCCGGTTTACAGATAGGTGACATAAACAGTGAAGTGGAAAATGTTTACATAACTTTGGATGTAACGCAAACGGCTGTCCAAAAAGCATTAGAAAATGGATGTCAATTGATTTTAAGCCATCATCCTTTGATTTTTGGTCAGCTTAAAAATATAACAAATCCTCTCTATCTTGAAATTATCAAAAATAACCTTTCCGTAATTTCTCTGCATACGAATCTGGATGTTGCTGAAAAAAGTGTAAATCATAGTTTAGCCCAAAAACTCGGTTTGGAAGTGATTGGTTCATTAAGTTCGGAAACAGGAACAACTAACTATATTATAGTGGTTTATTGCCCAATTGAAGATGCGGAAAAAATTATGCAATCAGCTTGGAATGCTGGAGCCGGAAAAAAAGGAAACTATTACAATTGTGCCAACAAACAGGACTCCGAAGCTTATTACAAAGCTGCAAAAAATGCTCATCCCTATAAAGATAGCGGTGTTCAAGGCTATATTACGGAAACCTGTCTGCAATTTTTTTGTGAGGGTTTTCGCTTAAATGAGGTCTTAGCTGCAATTCGTCAAAATCATCCCTATGAAACACCCTTAATTTATCATTATGAGGTTATGAATCCAAATCCGGCTTATGGATTGGGTCTGATTTGTAAATACAACGCCGAAATAAATCTTCAGGACTTGGCTATTTTAGTTAAAGAGCGTTTAAATTGTCCTCAGGTTAAACTCTGGACAGCCAATTGTGAACTATATAAAAATATCAGCAGGATAGCTGTCTGTGGAGGTAATGGTAGTTCCCTGATTTCAATTGCCCAAAATTATGCTGATGTTTTTATCACTGGAGATATTTCTTATCACAGTTTTCTGGAAAGTAAAATTCCTCTTATTGATGCGGGACATTTTTACACAGAATATCCATCTTTAAAATTACTTGCAGATTTTGTTGACAGATTAAAACTGCACCCTTTCTTAATGCCACAAATTGAACATTTGTATGCACAAAATCTTCTAATTATATAAAATAACAGTAACAAACAAGGTGAGAACAAAATGCAGGAAATAAAGCGTAAGCATACACGGCTTATTCATTTAGGAAATATTCCTATAGGTGGAGGGGCACCTGTAAGCATTCAATCAATGCTTTCAGTTAAAACTTCAAACCTGGAAAATGCCATAAAACAAATTCAAGAACTGGAATCCGTTGGTTGTGACATAATTCGTTGTGCCGTTATGGATTTAGATGATGCAAAAGCAATAAAAGAATTGAAAGAAATTGCTAAAGCTCCCCTAGTGGCAGATATTCATTTTAATTACCGTTTAGCACTTGCCGCTATAGAAAATGGTGTTGACGGGCTGCGGATCAATCCTGGTAACATCGGCAAAATTGAAGGTGTTAAAACCTTAGTTGCGGCAGCCGCAGAAAGAAATATTCCTATCCGTATTGGAGTAAATAGCGGTTCCCTACCTAAGGATTTACTCCAAAAATATGGAGTTAGCGCAAAATCAATGGTAGAATCAGCTTTACGACATATAAGAATATTGGAAGAGCTAAATTACTATGAAATTAAGGTCTCCGTGAAGGCATCTTCAATTCCTTTAACATTGGAAAGTTACCGTCTTTTAAGTAATGCCTGTTATTATCCATTACATCTTGGAGTTACTGAAGCTGGAACTGTTTTCCGGGGTTCCATAAAAAGTTCTATTGCTTTGGGAATCCTTTTGGAAGAAGGCATCGGAGATACAATTAGAGTTTCTTTAACTGATAATCCCGTTCAGGAAGTGAAAGTTGCCAAAGAAATATTAACTGCTTTAGGTTTACGCAAAGGGCTTAATATCATTTCCTGCCCAACCTGTGGAAGAACAAGAATAGACCTGATTAAAATGGCTACGGAAGTGGAAAAAGCACTTGAACTCTATATAGATTATCCTTTAACAATTGCCATAATGGGTTGTGCTGTTAACGGACCCGGAGAAGCCAAAGAAGCAGATTTTGGCATTGCTGGAGGTATAAAAGAAGGATTAATTTTTGCAGCAGGCAAGGTCTTGAAAAAAGTGCCTGAAACCTCTTTAGTAACAGAACTTGTAACTTTAGTAAAAGAATATATCAGTAACCATTGAAGATGATTCTTAAAATATTTATTACCTTCTTCAAAATAGGCGCTTTTACTATTGGCGGTGCTTATGCAATGATTCCTTTAATCAAAAGAGAGGTCTGCCAAAAAAATAACTGGCTTACTGAAGATGAATTTCTGGATGGACTTTCTGCTGCTCAAAGTTGTCCGGGTCCTATAGCTATCAACCTCAGTATTTATATCGGTTTCCATCTGGCAAAAGGTAAAGGTTTGGCAACGGCTGTTTTAGCTACAATTTTGCCCTCATTTATAACTATCCTTACAATAGCTATACTGTTTCAACAGTTTGCCGAAGCTACTTTAGTGCAAAAGGCATTTCATTCCTTGCGTCCTGCAGTTGTAGCTTTAATAGCAGTTCCGTTAATCCAGATGAGCAGGCAAAGTGGATTAACTCTATCCAGTTTTTGGTTTCCTTTAAGCGTTGCTGTTTTGGTTGGCTTTTTAAGAATAAGTCCTGTGTATTTAATTCTTATCACCATTGCCTTTGCTGTCTATCAGGGATTAAAAAAACAAAAATGATAATTTATTTTGAGCTATTCCGGACTTTTTTCAAGATTGGGCTTTTCAGTTTTGGAGGTGGATATGCCATTTTGGCAATGATCAATCAGGAAGTGGTGTTAAAAAATGCCTGGATTACACATTCCCAATTTATGGATATTGTAGCTATTTCACAAATGACGCCAGGTCCAATAGCAATTAATGCAGCTACTTTTATCGGCTATCAAAAAGGGGGCTTTTTAGGTTCTGTCATTTCTACTTTAGGAGTTATTTTCCCTTCCTTGATTGTGATGACGCTGATAACAATAACCTATATCAAGCTTAAAAATCAACCCTGGTTCAAGAATATTTTCAGGAAACTGCGTCTTTTATCTTTAGGGTTAATTGCTGCAGCTTTTATAATGATAGCCGGAGATGCCTTTCGTGACCTCTTTTCCTTTTTGGTGTTTACAGCATCTTTTATAGCGAGCTGGAAATTTAAGCTCAATCCATTCTATCTGCTAATTGGAGCAGCGGTTATAGGAATTGCGTTAGGATAAAAAAGAACACTAAACTCTTGCTAATTTACTATAAAATCCCGCAAATCCTTTTAATCCTGTTCATCCCCTACCTATAATCAAATAACAAAAGCTGAGGAATCTGTGGAATTGCGTATTAATCTTTTTCTTTCCAAACTCCCCAAATATCTTTGGCATATCCTTTTATGGTCTCATCGGAAGAGAATTTTCCCATATTAGCAATATTGGCTAAGGACATTCTATTCCATTGTTGTTTATCTTTATAAACATTTACAGCTTCTGCATTAACCCTTATAAAATCAGGTAAATCAGCTATCAGGCAATATTTATCTCCCTGATACAGAAGTAAATCAGTTAGCGGAGAAAACAGTCCTGGATTTAGAGGATTCAGTTCGTCGGATGCAATAAAATCAAAGATGCGCTTGATGTTTTCATTTTGGTGCATCATTTCATAAGGATGGTAACCGCTTTCCTGCAAATTTTTCACTTCGGCAGCCGTCATCCCGAAGAGGAAGAAATTTTCCTCTCCAACGGCATCCCGAATTTCTATATTGGCACCATCCAAAGTTCCGATAGTAAGAGCTCCATTGAGGGCAAATTTCATATTTCCTGTTCCGGAAGCTTCAGTTCCGGCAAGGGATATCTGGCGGGAAATTTCTGCCGGGGGCATAATTCTTTCTGCCAAAGTTACGCGATAATTGGGTAAAAATATTACACTTAAGTAGCGGGAGAGCTCTTTATCCTTTTCAATGTAATCACCGATAGCACAAATAAAACGGATGATTAATTTGGCAATAAAGTAACCGGGAGCTGCTTTTCCGGCAAAGAAGAAACTTTGGGGATAGGGAGTTTGTCCGTCGCGGATTTGATTTATCAGATGGATAATACCCAAGGCATTCAAGAGCTGGCGCTTATATTCATGAATACGTTTTGCCTGGAAATCAAAGATAGATTCGGGATTGAGCTTGCGTTTATGCAGGTCTTCATAATACTTGCAGAATTCCAGTTTGTTTTGCCTTTTAATTTCTCCCAGGTCTTCCAGAAAAGTGCTGTCATTCTTATATTTATTTAGTTTTGTAAGTTCTTTCAAATCTTTTTTCCAGGATGAACCGATTGCCTGAGTAAGCAAGTTGCTTAAACGCGGATTGCAAAGCAGCAACCATCTACGCGGTGTTATACCATTGGTTTGATTATTGAATTTTTCCTGCCAGAGAGTATAAAAATCTTTAAAAACTAAGTGTTTTAAAATCTCGGTATGCAATTCGGAGACCCCGTTTATACTATGTGAGCCAACTATAGCCAAATTTGCCATACGAATACTTTTTACGGGCTCTTCTTCAATCAAGGAAACCCGCCGAATAAAATCATCATCGTATAAACCTGTAATCCTTAAAGTTGAAAGAAAATGCTCATTGATTTCATAAATAATTTGTAAATGCCGGGGTAACAACTTTTCAAAAAGAAGAACCTGCCATTTTTCCAGCGCTTCAGGCAAAATTGTATGATTCGTAAAAGCTAAACAACTTTGAGTAATTTCCCAGGCAGTTTCCCAGGGCAAGTTTTTTTCATCCCCTAAAATTCTCATCAATTCGGCAACAGCAATAGCTGGATGAGTATCGTTCAGCTGAATAGCAGCTTTTTCAGGAAGTTTGCGTAAATCATTTTCTTTTTTCAGAAACCGGCGTAAAATATCCTGCAGAGTTGCGCTTACAAAAAAATACTCCTGCCGCAAACGCAATTCCTTTCCCTGCATTTTGTTATCATTAGGATAGAGCACTTTGGAAATCATTTCACTATGATTCTTTTCTGCTACTGCCTGCATATAATCACCCTCGTTAAAATATGCCAAGTTAAATTCACGGCTGCTTTTGGCGCTCCATAAGCGTAAAGTATTTACATAGCAGTTTTGAAACCCGGGCACTAAATAGTCATAAGCCATAGCCATTACTGTTTCATCAGGAAACCACCGCATTTTTTTGCTGCCGTTATCGCCAATTTCTTCTTTCACTATGCCTCCAAAATAAACAGGAAAAAGACGGGCAGGATGTGCAATTTCCCAAACAGAACCATATCGTAACCAGTTATCAGGTGTTTCAACTTGTTCCCCGTTAACAATATGCTGAAAGAAAATGCCATATTCATAGCGAATACCATAACCGTAAGCAGGGATTTTCAAAGTTGCCATAGAATCCAGAAAACAGGCAGCAAGACGACCTAAACCTCCATTTCCCAAACCTGCATCCCATTCCAATTCACTCAGCAGAGAAAGGTCAAAACCCATATCCGTAAGGGATTTAATACTTTGTTGCTGAATATCAAGATTGAGAATGGCATTGCCTAAAGAGCGACCAATTAAATATTCCAGCGATAAATAATAGACCCTTTTCCGTTGCAATGCATATTCTTGCGGTTGAGTGATAAGCCAACGGTCTAAAAGAATATCCTTCACTGCCGAGGCAAAACTTACATAACAATCATAAGGAGAAGCTGAAAATTCATCTTTACCCAAATCATATTTGAGATGACCTATGAAGCGCTGCACTATTTCTTCAGCAGTGCCCTCTATGCTAAGAGTTGAAAGCTTTTCGCAAAATGCCTTATTCATAATTTTTCCTCCTCTTGCGCCACAGCTTATAAAATAAAAATAAACAATTTAACGGTTTTGGCAAATAGAACTTTGGAGTTGCTAATATATCTTATAATAAGTTGATTAATCAAGTGGAAAAGGGAAATAGTGAAAAGATGAACCCCGGTATAAACCTAAGTGATAAGTTTTAATATCAGTTAGGTATACTTTTTCAGCAAACAAAAAAGCACCTTGACAATTCTTGGAATTGGTTTATATTATTTTTAGTCGGGTGAAGAAATTAAAAATATCTTTCTTGCAAGGTTTTTTCTAAATGCAAACTGAGAGAAGGGAAAATCTCTGGACATATTTTGAATGTTTCTTCACAAAGAAATTGTTTGTTTACCTCAGAAAAAATTCCCTCCCTGGTAATAAACAAAATCTGTAGGCAAATGAAGGAGAGATAATGAGTTATGATAAGGAGTATGAAGCAAAGGAAAAATTTTCCCCTCTTCAAATACACCTAAAGTGTGTTACTTTAATGTTATTTTTTAATCAATTTATTCTATTTGAATTGGCTTTATAACCATAAGGAGGAAAAATGAAAATCCAAATTATCGTCCTTTCTCTATGTATCTTAATGCTTTCTTCTGTGTTAATGGCACAGGAAATGATTCCTACTCCAAACAACAAGAAGGCAATGGAAACCCCTGTCTATAAAAAATTTATACCGAGCGCCCGAACAGTTCCGGAATTTACTTTTACCCGAACTCCTATTTCGTTACTAACTTCTTATTATGATTATATGATAGGAAGTTACAACGGGATGCCGGTTCAAGTGATTCCTGATAATGTGGCAGGCGGTGGATATTTTTTAACCTATCATGGACGTAGAACTGCTACGGGAACCCGTCGTATATTTTATGCTTATCTTGATGCTAATGGTAATGTTATCATAAATAACGAGATTACAATAGAAGTAAGTAATGAAGGATATGGCACCGTGGTAGTAGATCCGGTTTCAGGAAAACCATTTTATGCCTGGCATTGTAATGCTGATACTGATATTGAAAATGAAGTGCAATTTACTGTGGATCAGTTTTATTATGGCATTTACGGATTGTTTTTAGACCCGGAAACGGTTATAGATAATCCGATAACCGTCTCAGCTACAACTGATAATGAATTTATTTGGCCTACTGCTGTAATTGGTCCTTCTCCTTTTCCCAATAAACGAAGAATCTATGTAATTGCCAGAAACTCAGTTACTCATACTTACGGTCCCTCTGAAAATCCTATAATTGCTTATGCTGATTTTGATACTGCCCAAATAGAAATTGGTATTCCTTTTACCTGGTCTTATACCTCCATTCCGGAAATGAATCAATGGAATGTTGATGTTCAGTGGCGTAGACCTTTCCATTCCTTAACAGCAGATAATGCCGGGAACCTTTATTATGCCGGTTTTCATTTTGCTAGGCAAGCCGATGGAACAACCGCTATTATTGAGCCGGATGTAGATGTTTTCAAATGTGGAAATTATGGACAAGGAACCTGGACCAGGATTAGTAGTTGGGGTAATTTACCTTCCTGGAATCCTAATTCCAGTCCTACTGATACAACAGGTTGGTTCAAAAACCCAAGCAATCAACCTTACGGAGATAATGAACTTTCCTGGGAATTGTTTTCTTCTGCTTCGGGTCATTTAAATGCTACTGTTGACGATTTGGGTCGTATTCATTTCCCTGCTGTTTGGAGAATGATTACTAATGATGGTTATTGGTTTCCTGATTTACAATTACCCAAAGAAATTATCTTTGATCCTTCTCTTCCGGAAGATTCTCAGTTCAGAATTAATGATATCTGGCCCCATATAAATTCAACTAACCATATAGATGAGCATTATCAACCTTGGGATAATGAACCACCTTGGGGAGAAGCAGAATTTGTTCAAGACCCGTATACTGGAACTTGGCAGCCAAAAATTTACAAAAGCTGGGAATTTCCTTATTGGGATGATACTGCTCATGATAATGCTATGTTTTTCCATTGCAATAATATGAAAGTTACTGAAGGTAACGGGGAAGGAATGTTAGCAATGGTTTGGCAAAATTGTGCCCGGGCAAAGTGGTATAATGCAGATGGAGATGCCGACTATGCTGCCTGGGCAAATACTCCTGAAATCTGGATTTCCGTCTCTTCAGATAATGGCAATCACTGGAGTGAACCTATCAAACTAAACAACATTGAAACACCTCAATTTGCTGGACTAAAGCCAATGTGGGTTTATCCTGCCAACAAAGTGAAGTATGTAGGAATGCAGGGTAACCGGAAAGTAGGAAAATTGGGCTTAATGTTTTACAATGATTATACCTGGGGTGCTTATGTTCTCAGTCCTGGAGTTGGTACTGTAAATGATGGAGGACAAGTAATGTTTACCGAATTGCAGATTGTTTTTCCTGCGGAAGAACCACCGGAAGATCCTTTTGGACAGCCAATTGTTCTCAGTAGCAGTATGACTGTTATGGCAGGAGTGCTTATTGACGGTCAAACGGCTGCAGCAGGTGATGTAGTAGCTGCCTTTGTTAATGTAAATGAAACTCCTCAATTACGCGGAAAGGAAGCCGTTCAGATTATTAATGGTATTGCGGGTTGTTTGATGCAGGTTTATACTGAAACCAACGGTGAAACTGTTTATTTCAAGGTTTGGGATGCCAGTACCGATCGGGTCTTGAATATTACAGAAACCCTTGCCAGTCAGGTAAATGGAGTAATTGGCAGCTGGCCCGATAATCTTTTCTGGCTAAATGCGGTGTCCACTCAGCCCCAAAATATTTCTTTGAATACTGGTTGGAATATGGTTTCGCTTAATGTGCATCCCAACAGTATGGCAATAACAGATATCTTTTCCGGGATAATGGCTTATGTAGAGATGATTAAATCTCCTGAAGGAGTTTTTATTCCTGGTAATCCCTATAATACTTTAACGCAATTAACAGATGGCAAAGGTGTCTTTGTAAAAGTAAACAGTTCTTGTGTATTATCTGTAACCGGAATACCTGTGGATCTTATAACTCCCATATATTTAAGTGCGAACTGGAATTTAATTG
>Ga0209201_1004724_pt1 | contig 10758 bp, 33 predicted proteins | sample AD_UKC055_MetaG_FD_184411 | JGI IMG/M metagenome (GOLD analysis project Ga0209201, IMG submission 184411) | Active sludge microbial communities of municipal wastewater-treating anaerobic digesters from USA - AD_UKC055_MetaG (SPAdes) (version 2) | ecosystem: Engineered > Bioreactor > Anaerobic >... | reverse complement strand
AACAGTATGACGAAACGGCCTTCTGGTAAAGACGCATTGAAGTTGCGGTGGCGTGTATCAGCGACATTACCTAAATTCGGGTATACCCGTATAACAAGCGTGAAGTCGAAGAACCCCGTGTTCCGGAGAATTGAATGAATGTCTGCCCCGAAGAGATACGTGTTCGTAATCGAAGACGGGAACTTGCGTCGGTTAGACGCTCGAAAGAGTATCAACAAAGACAACGAATACTTGTACTGGATAAGAACTGTATCTGGTGCGGGCGTAGAGATCATCTGCTTATCCACCACACCAGTCTCGACGATTACCGAGATGCTGAAACTTACATTAGAACGCTCGATAAGGGATGGGTCATGTGCGGGTCGTGTCATCGAGCATACCATAACAACCGGATACTTTGCCCCATCTGTAAGGAACGATACACTAAGTACGCGACCTGCTACCAATGTATGCCCCAAGAGAGGAAAGACGAGATTATCGCGAGGAAGGTTAGAATGAAGTTATTGAAACGACGGTTGAATAAACAGGCACGAGCACGGTTCCTGGAGAAGATCGGGGAATGACGAGCGAACCAAACCCTATACAAGACATCAATAGAGTCATGTTTGAGCAGCGAGCACGAGGATTCTACTCAACACATATCATAATGGACCCCCAGACGTGGAAAGATATAGTTGAGAGTCTTGGACTTGACCCGGTGGTGCCCTGCGGCCCGACAACATTTATGGGTATGGGTGTTTGTTTACAGGACCGCAAAGGACAGAGGTTCTTCGAGATTGTTGATTGGTCTGCTGTTAGGGAGTATGCCGACCTAACTGGATATAGCGCGGTTTGGATACCATCAAGATTCGGGAGTATACCAGATAAAGAACCGTTCAGGAGAGAGGAATGACCGAGACGTATGAGTTCGATATCGAAATCTGCGTAAAGGGGGTTATACGAGACGCATACTCCAGAGCATACGCTATTGATAGATTGGATGAGATGTCTCGGTTCGTATTAGAAACGTTCGAGGATAGTCTACAGGGTAGAGTGACGGAAGCGTGTTTATGGACCGATGTATGGGCGCCCGTGCCGAAGGCACCAACCAAAGAACAAGTGATATTACCGGATAATAGGATGTGGCTACCATGAATTTACGACGAGTTATTAGTATTATGATTGCACTGATGTTCATCATTAGTGCGGTATCGGCAGTGAAACCAGCACGGGTCCGGCCCCTACCAGGCCAGACGCATTGCCCCGTGGACCTCAACAGAGACGGGTTCTATGAGGATATGAACGGCGACCGCCATGTAACTACCCTGGATGTCCAGTTATTCTTCCAGTGGATTGAATGGATCTTACGATACGAGCCTGCCCGAGCATTTGACTATAACCGGAATGGACGTGTGGGGTTCGCGGATGTCGTTGGGTTCTATAATGAGGTGTATTAGGATGATTGACCCCGATGATGTAATCCCATGGGTTATCCTGCTTTGTGCAGTCTCGGTACTTGTAATAGCATGTGCCGTGGCTGTGAGAGTGGTGGTAGGATGCTGATAAACTGTGATAACTGTCCGGGTATATTCGAGACCCATTCTACAACACGGGCCACATGCCCGTATTGTGGAAAGTCGGTTTCTGTTAGAGATGAGGTCGTTAACACTAACCCGACCGCCCACGCGGGATACTTCAAAACGGACCCCTACGTTGACCGTCTGATTAAACAAGGTATCGTGAAGGAGTTGAAGTAGATTATGACGAAGTGGGTTTGTAATAACAAACGGTGTGGTGGAACAGACCCGTGTAGAGTAGAACTCGCTCCGTGGTTTGCCCCGCCAGAAAACTGTCTGTATAGTGCTGGTAGTGCATGTTGGAAACGAGACTGCACCACAGAAGAGATAGGGGCTGCCAAGTTTAAGATGACCTACACGTATAAAGAACTGGATAAGAAAGTCCAGGAACTTATCACTGCCGGACAGGGACAGATGAAACGTATCCAGGAACTCGAACGGGAACTGAAGAACCATTATCATAACACGGGGTTCCCGAAATGACTGAAGAGAAACGTATCTGCCCGTTCACATTGAATAATTCTAAGTGGATGGGAGGACACGGGTGCCTCGAAGAGAAATGTATGGCGTGGGAACCACCACATGAGGAAAAACACCTCCCTGGAAACGGGAATGATTATATTAGAGACTGGCCCGGATATTGTAAACTTATAGAATAAATCTCTCTTTTACGCGCTCCTTTTGAAAAGTTTCCTTATCTTTCTTTATTGGATGGTATATTTTCAGACGTTGCCTCCGTAGGCTACGCATATAACTGCTCTTACTTGTAATTCGCACTTATAAGCATGCTTTCTACTATTATTCTGTAGTATAGTCTAATTTATAGATTTTTGTCGTAGGTACTTGGCTATGGGCTCGTGCAGGGACCGGATGTGGTGCGACTGTGCTTCTTTTGACAATCCGGGACCAATACACAGGATTGCGCAGAATATACATTTGCCGCAATGTGTGACATAGCATATACTACACACGTGCCGCAGGTATTGTTTATTGGGACCAGGTATCAGGGGGAATAGAGTATAGAGCATTTAATAATTACGGTATCAATGGATTATAGTATATATAACTTGTGTTCAGTGCAGGGAATAGATATATTATGTATTAGAATATAGTATAGTATGTAGTCAGGCACTACAAAGGAGATGTAAAAGACTATGACAGAAAACAACAAGTATGAACTAGGATGTTATGGAGATGGTAGTTTTGGACCGGATCACACTAGAAGAAGAGCATTCGACACTGCATTAAATGAAGGTTGGGAACCATCAGAGCATGACAAGAAGATAGTAGACAATGATATATCATATCTTGATTTCTGGCACAATAGGGGAGATATAGATATGCTCCAGTCTTGCGTTATTACTCTTCAAGAGTTAGAAGATGAAGCAATAGACTATCTTAATGAGCATTGTTCTGATGATAGTCATTATTGGGGGTATGAAGAGGGATCATTTGGATATTGGGAGATAACGGAGGATTAAAGAATGTCGCTTAAACTAATTACAAATAATAATACTTCATTTGAGGTATTACAAAGAGATGATATGAGAGAGTTATACATTAAGGAGAAGGATTGTCTTGATATAGGGAGAGATCAATTAGTGTATATCTCGAATAAGAACAACTATGATCTATTGAGGTTTGCCGGCCATAACACTGATGTTATTGATCTTGCTTATCCTCAGCAATGGAGAGATAAAGATCCTATAGTCGATGCTAGATTTAAGCGGGGGGATTATGCGTTTTGGTCTTATGAGGAGGATCGTATCTTTGGCGGGCCGGTATGGTTTAAAGATGTGCTTGATAAGGTAACAACTATTATACACAATAAGGTAGGGAGTGGGGATTATGAAATCGAAAACTAATCTTTTAGAACTATATCGGTCCTATACGGGATCTACTATTGCACGTCCTCATGTTAATACTAATACCTCATATTTTGAAGAGCGGATTATTCAATCATATAGTTATGTACCGGATTATCTGACAGGAGAGATATGATTATGGAATTGAACGAGTATATACTTAAACAGTATAATGTACATCTTTCTACCTGGTTTAACGCGGGATATAAGATTAAAGTGTATGATCTAAATAACGTATTACATGAGGTACGGGGATTGAATGATATATACTATAGGTTCCCGTATAACTGTTATACTGACGATGATCATGTGGATGAAAGGAACAAAGTGATTATTTGTAAATATTATGAGGTGGTTTGATGTTACCTGGAGGATTTTATCAGGAGTATATTGATTCTTTGGACCGGGCCGGGATTAAGAGATATTGCCGGAGATGTGAGTATTATAAAGATTGTGAAGGTAAAGACGACTCACCAGATATGAGATTCATACATTGTGATATCCTCCAGGATATTTTTTAACCTATTCTCTCTTTTCTAATCTATTGTATCATTCCGTAACATTGATAAACTTATATCTCCTATATATTATTGTAGTTGGGTTAAGACCACTACTAAAAAAGGAGATGAACAAAAATATGAAAGAAGAAGGATACAACGGCTGGAAAAACTATGAGACATGGTGTGTATCACTATGGATCGGGAACGATGAAGGACTCTATAATGAAGTCCAGGATATGATAAGGCACAAACCGGTTAATGATGCTGCCGATATGCTTAAGGACTTCATTGGAGATATGAACCCGTTGTTAGATGATGCATCGTTATGGAGTGATCTATTAGGCGCGGCCTTGTCTGAAGTAGACTGGTATGAAATCGCGGAGAACTACCTTTCTGAACTTGATGATGATGGGGATGTGGATGACTGCATCATCTGATACTATGAGATCCCTTATGGTTAAGTTAGAGAGTATAAGGAGAGGATAAACATGGAGGCAATATACACATTTAAGAAAATTGGCCACTTTGAAAAAGGAAGATGGTTTGAAGAAAAGACATTAAGGGTATTCCCTGATGATGATCCAATGGACCCGAGAGAATATGATAATCTCGGCCATATGGTTTGTTTCCATAGGCGTTATTCCCTTGGAGATAAGCATGATATAGATGAAGATGATTTCTGTTCTTGGGAAGAGATAGCGGATTATCTTGAATCTGAGTACGGAGCGGTGATTATTCTTCCCTTATATCTGATGGATCATAGTGGTTTGTCGATGAGTGTTGGATCATATAATGATCCTTGGGATAGCGGGCAGGTAGGATTTATCTATGCTACATATCATGATCTTAATCGTGAGTATGGGAATACATTCCAAGAGAGTATAGATACGGCCACTCGTGTATTAATCGGAGAGGTAGAGGCATATGATGCTTATCTCTCTGGTCGGTATGTGGGGTTTGTATTAGAGGACGAAACAGGAGAGGAGATGGATTCGTGTTGGGGATACTCTGATGTAAAATTGATTATTGAAGAGTATGGTTTTTCCTGGAGGGATGAGGTATAATGTATCTTAATACAATAGCCTGTGAACGATGTTCCCATTATATCTCTGATGGTCGCTGGTGTGAGTATTGGGGTACTAGTGATCCCTGGATTGATGAGGCACATAATAAAATATTAGGATGTGAGGAGTTTGATGGCCCTTCCCTAGATGATTATATTAAAGATATAGTTGTCTCTCTTGGAGGGTATCTTGGTAAAGATAACCTGATCTCTATGGTTAAGGAGTTGGTCCCTGATGCTCTGAATGTATGTAATGATCTATGTAACGGTACTCTGGGACAGTGTGAACAATGTCATAGGAGAGGATAAAGGATGAGAAGAGAGTATATTGTATCTGTAAAGCACGATAAAGGAACTATCCGTATTCGGACCTCTGGTAGTACTATAGAGGATGCTAAGAAAAAGATAATGGAGTATGAAGGCTGCCCTGAGTCTGCTATAACTTCAATAAGGGAGCTGTGATCATGGCAATGAATGTTAGTATCATGCAATGCGCCAATTGTGGTTGGTATATCCAGGACCATGAATTTATTACTAAATTTAATAGTGATGAGGAGATGTGCAGAAGTGTACTAATGGGATATTGTTGCTCGAAATGTGGATATATGGAGGAGGTGTAAAGTATGAAATTAGTAAATCTTACAAAACATCAGGTTAATGTATTTGTTAATGGTGACGTTATATCCATTCCCCCGTGTGGGGATGAGCCTATCAGAATAACAACACATCAGGAGCCTATCACGCATATTGATGGTATTCCCGTCATGCAGACAATATACAGTCAATCAGAGGTTACTGGTGGTCGATTGCCGGACCCGAAGCCTAACACAATGTATATTGTTAGCTCCCTGGTATGTATGGCTTATAGTGATAGACGTGATCTTGTATCACCTAATACGCATCCTGATGCTACAGTTAGAGATGGGATGGGTAATCTTATGGGAGTTACATCCCTACAATCATTTTACAGGAGGAATTAAAGATGGCATGTTATAAAAAGATTACAGATAATGAGTTTGATAACGAATTAAACGATATTCTGGAGGATATGAGCGCGATTGAGTTAAAGAATATCCCTGGAATATATGAGATTGTGGCCGAGCACTTCAATAATGATGTTCTGGATAGTTGGTTCAGGAAACAGTTGGATAAGGTGTACCGGTGGGATATGGAGGATATACGCAGATTGAAGGCTATGCTTGATGATTATTGTATCACTAGTGATGATATTGATATTAGTGATCTTCCTTCAGTGGATATCCCTGATGATGTTGATACACTCTATCCGATATGGGCTATGGATAAGAAGGGGTACTGTCTCGTTGGTGATGCTGCCGATCAGATTGAACATATTGATTCGATTCGGGGGAAGGTCTAATGGTTGAGCTTATCGGCAATCTGGTGTTTCTCGGGGGGCAGGCGTTGATCCTTCTAATCCTGGTATATATCTGGATACAGTTATTCCTCACCGGGGATTATGTGACGTTCATACTATTGACGGTGGTTTGTATATTGGGGGGATACGTAGGATATAAACAGGCTGTTGCTGAGGGGGCGTGATCCCTCTTATGGCTGCTGATATGATTAACAGGGAGAAGTTGGTCCTGGAAGAACTGTATGGTTCAGTAATCGAAAGTATTGTATTGGATTACAAGTATAGAGAGTATGTAGAGGTACATACTAATAATGGTTCATTCTTTATTACTTGTTTTGACCCGGTATCAGGACAGACTAGAGACTGGATACATATAGATGAGAGTGTGAGTTAGAATGGGAGTATATGATAGACCTGAGCAGTATGAGTATAGACCGCCTTATGATATACATGAGTATCAGAAGGAGTGGGATTTGTGTAATGGTGAATGGGAGAGGGAGAGGAGGAGGAGAAAGAAAGAGATTAATCATCTTTTAACTTTAGAGGACGGGACTACAAATGAGTGATGATCCACTATGGGTTATCCCTGAGAAGACCTTCGATGATGTCTGTTGTCGATTGAGAAGGCACCAGGAGTATTGTATTAAGAACAATGATTCCTATACTTCCAGGGTCATAGAACGAGTAATTGAACAGTTGAATAGGGAGGCCGTTCCCTTAGAAAGACGGAAGACTATGATTTATGAACAGTTAGGTGTTGTGTGTGACAACTAAAATAGAAGGGCCGATCACGAGTGTCGGTATAATGGCAGGGACAATTATGATTACCCCTCAGGGTTCACTCCCTGTAACGGTAAAGGTTAGTGAGAATCAGCGCGCTAAGCTGCTGCCTAGGCTTGTTATTGGTGATGTTATAGCGGTTAATGTTGATGAGAGCGGGAATGTGAAGGGCGGGATTGATATAAAGTCACAGTCCCCTGCAAAGTCGATTAATACCTACCCTACAAAGAAAGAACAGGGTATCCTGGCAGAAGGGGATAAGCAGAACCATATATTATGGCAATCGTGTATGAAGATTGCTGTTGAGGTTGAGAAGTTCTATGCTGTTGGAGGGGCCGAGGACCGCGATGAAACCTGTAAGAATGTGATTAAGATGACGAACAATCTATATGAGGCATCACAGCGTAAGATGAGAGGGGTGCCGCCAATCCCTGAAGTTGGACCCCAATAGAATTCTTCCCTATTTTTTCAATAATTGTTATTATGAATTATTCAACTATTGGGATCTGATTATCCCTATTATATAGTATTTTGGAATATAGTCTTGTTTCCTCTCTATTTCTTCCCTGTATAAAAATAATAATAAGATTTAAATCTTCGACTACCTCTCCGGTTTTAGATTCTTTGACTGAAGATTCCCAGTCAAGTCTAAAAACATTTAGAATCTTGTTGTATAGGTTAGTTTCTTCTACTGTAAATAGGTGTAGATAGAGAGTAAAAGAGAGAGTACAGGAACCAGGTAGACAGTTATTTATAATCATAATAACAATTTTACAAGCATGGGTAGAAAGAAAGTAGATCCCCGGTATAGAAGAACCGCCTTTTGTGTATCCTGGTCCCAAGATACTCTCAGTAGAGTATACAACATCCTAGCAGACACCCCTAATGCTAATATGTCTGAGCTTACTGAAGGTCTTGTTACTAAAGGTATGTTCTATAGATCCAGAGAGTTAGAGTTAGAGAGAGAGGAGAGGAAGGCAGAATGATCACTGCGGATAGGAGATTATCGGTCTGGAACTGTCATGTATGCAGTCAGGATGACCCGTGTACCCTGTTATGCTCAGTAGCTATCGTGAACCCAAAACGATGTCCCTTCAAGCTGACAGAAGAGAAGATCCCCGTCTGGGAGTGTGTTGAAGGATGACTTGGTATGAATCTCCCGTACCCTGTGAGATGTGTCATAAATCATATTCCCTGCCTAAACCATATGAGGAGTGCCAAGTATTGATTCGTGATTACTGTTTTGAGTGTTATTGCCTGAAGATGGATAAGATCCATGCTATGAAAGAGGAGTCTGATATGGCTGCTGATGAAGAGAGGCGATTAAATGACGAGTGAGATACTACACGCACGTCCTGTAATGGATTACATCTCTAATATGAGTAAAGAGGAGATAAAGGCGCTCGGACGGCTCCTCCACTTCCTATGGGCATTAGGATATAAACCGACTTTATATTCCTATATGTTCAACGACGGGGAGTTTTTGGGGATATATTTACTGGGAGCGGCAGATGATATCGAGGGAGACGAACTCATGAAGATCATGAAAGAGATCACATCCGCAATTGGGGTAGATGTGAAGGTATCGTATTACGACTCGCATGACCATTGGATGACCTAGAGAGGAGGATGAATGAGTGAAGGTATTAGTAGCGTGTGAGTTCTCTGGTGTAGTCAGAGATGCTTTCATAGAGAGGGGGCATGATGCAATGTCCTGTGACCTGTTACCTACTGAAAGAACTGGCCCCCATTAATGATCAGATTATCCAACCTTGGCAATTCGGGCATGGTGAGACGAAAGCAACGTGTTTGTGGTTGAAGAACCTCCCAAGATTAGACCCCACCAACATCGTCGAGGGACGTGTACCACGGATACACTATATGGGACCATCAAAGAACAGAGGGAGAGAACGCAGTCGCACATATCAGGGTATAACGGATGCTATGGCATATCAATGGGGTAGAGAGTAGAAGAATAATCAACTATTTTAGGAGATACAGTGTAGTATATATTACAATGTATCGTGATTTGAGTGATGATGAGATTGAGTATCTGGTCTCCCTCCTGAAACAGATCAAAACCCCTGGTGCTGATTTTCTTATTAGTAAGTTGCAGAAGAAGGAGAGGACGAACCGGAAACTGGAACATACATCGTGTACCCTGTTCGAAGACCAGGTGAAGATCGCCAGTCTATCCGGCAATTCATCTAAGTATTATAGGGACGCGATAGATTTCTATGAAGAGAATAGAGGTAGAGTGAAATGAGTCTGATGGTAGATATATTCTGTCTGGTATGGAGTATTGTTGGTATCGAGGCCGCCTACATGGGGTATCATGTATTAAAGGAGGTGTGTAGTTGTGGTTGTGGAAGTAAAGATTAACTGTCCCTCTGACGGTGAAGTAGTATTCTCGACGGCGTTGCATCCCTTCGAGATATCGGAAGAAGTCGCCTGCCCCGTATGTGGGACGACGTGTACTGTATTGGAGAAAGGGTATGTTCAGCGCAGCGACCTATATGTTCACGTAACTACGCCGGTGAAGGAGGTGGTTGAGTATGGCGAAACAGCAGAACCCGCCCCAAGTAAAGGAAAGCGCGCCCGTCGAGTATAAAGGGAACGATATCATCTCCGCTACCGGGCAGAAGACGTATGCTGATATCAAGAAGCGGATGGAGACCCGCCCTGAACTGGAGAAACTGATGTTGGGGCAGGATTGGTCCCGTATTAACGCGGTCATATCCTTCCTTATACTGGAAGAACTAGAGAAGAGGTGGTGACTATGGGTAAAGAGAGCGGTCTTGGCGGGACTATACTATTCATAGTTCAGATTGGGCTATTAGCATTGTATTATAGTGAATCTATGTGGTTGGGGATAAACTGGTCAGCATTACCGTGGTGGATCGTTTGGGCGCCAGCTCTCGCATCGTTGATTGCCATAGTAATACTCCTTGTTATTCTAGCCATCGCAGTGATTGTGACGCGATGAACCTTACCCAAGGGATAGGATATGTATGTAGTGTAGCACTACTACTGGTCCTCATCCCAGGATTATTCTTATTAATGGTATGGAAGTGGGCGGTCGATCTTGGTGAGACGGAACGGCACGAAGAGTAGAGAGAAGAAGAATCATAAACCGAGTAAGTATCGTAATGTCAAGACAATTATCGACGATATCTGTTTCGACTCCAAGGCCGAGGCGCAATACTACGTTGACCTTAAGGAGAAGAAACAGAAAGGCGAGATTGCAGATTTCAAGTGTCAGGTGGATTTTACGTTACAGGAGGGGTATATTAGTCCTTCATCCGGTAAGAAGGCTCGTCCTATCATCTATAGGGCGGACTTTGTGGTCACTCATACGGATGGATCGGAAGATATCATTGATGTTAAAGGTTCACGAGGTTATCAAACCGAAGTCTTTAAACTGAAACACAAGTTGTTCGAGTATAAGTTTAAGGTTCCGTTAAAAATAGTGACCGTGAAGGTTAAGAGTTAAGGTATTCGTCCAGGATATACAGGTTATAAAGCGCTTTCCACCCGTTCTCGCCCATCTCGGGATAGAACCCTAACCACTCGTCGTTCACCCAGAATCTATATGCCGCCAGGTTGTTGGTATAGTAAT
>Ga0209201_1004723_pt1 | contig 10759 bp, 3 predicted proteins | sample AD_UKC055_MetaG_FD_184411 | JGI IMG/M metagenome (GOLD analysis project Ga0209201, IMG submission 184411) | Active sludge microbial communities of municipal wastewater-treating anaerobic digesters from USA - AD_UKC055_MetaG (SPAdes) (version 2) | ecosystem: Engineered > Bioreactor > Anaerobic >... | reverse complement strand
CCAAAAACGTGGGCACCGGGAAGACCGTTTCCCTTACCAGCAGCTACACCGGGTCGGACGTGACCAACTACAGCATCACCGACCAGACCAGTACGACAGCCGACATCACCCCGAAGGGCATCACCATATCCGGGATTACGGCGGCGAACAAAGTGTATGACGCCACGACCAACGCCACAGTGGACAGCACAAGCGCCACCGGCTGGATCGCAGGCGACTCCTTCAGCGTATCGTCAAGCGGCACCTTCGACACCAAAAACGTGGGCACCGGGAAGACCGTTTCCCTTACCAGCAGCTACACCGGGTCGGACGTGACCAACTACAGCATCACCGACCAGACCAGTACGACAGCCGACATCACCCCGAAGGGCATCACCATTACGGCCGTGCATAACACGAAGGACTATGACAGTAATCAATCTGCAGCAGCAGTGCCCGTTTATAATGGATTACAAGTGGGTGATACTTTTACGACATTAAAGGAGATCTACGACAGCAAAACAGCGGGAACAGGAAAAACTCTGATTCCTGAAGCGGTTATCTCGGATGGTAACTCCGGAAACAATTATCTGGTTACTTATGTGAATGACACATCGGGAGTCATTAACCCAGGACAAACGGTTACGGGTTCAATTGGTCCGACCGGCGCAGGCCAGATGATCCACTTTGCAGTGGATGGCAAAATTCTGGTAGATGACGCCATTGCCGATTCGACAGGAAATTACAGCGCGATGTTTCCCTTAAACTCTATCAAAGGAGGCAACACACTGTTGGCCTATCTGGAAGGTGGAATTACGAAGAGTGCGTCCGTTTATGCGAGTTCAGGGGGAAATATTACAGGCATGAATCTTGTACCCGAAACCGTTTCGGCCATCGGGGGAAGTCAGATGTTGTCCAATACACTTCTTGGTTTAGCCAAAGGCGGTATCCTGTCTGCTGATATTCCTTTCATCGTGTCCGGTGCGGATTTAACGCTGGATAATGGCATCGGTTTTACAACATCCGGTAATTACATAATAAATGGAGCCATTACCACGCAAAACGCTTCTCAGGTCTATGGTGGTCCGATGACGCTTCCGGTCAATGCCGTGTTGACGGCGGCAGGAGCAGGCAGCATTACCTTTGCGGCGCCCGTGACATCATCCGGTTATCATTTGACTGTTTTGGCGGCAGGAAACATTGTTCTGAATGGTCATATTGACGTGAATTCGGGAATCGTATCCCTGAACTCATCCGGAGGCGCAATCATCAACGGCATGGGCAGCCAAAGGAGCATTTCGGCGGAATCTCTCTTTGCTTACGCGGCAAACGGCATCGGCAGCGGTGATCCCCTGATGACCGGTGTGCACAACCTGACCGCAGTCAACACGCGAACAAACCATATCGCTATTGACAATACCGGAATTCTTGCGGTAGGCGCCCTGCGAAATGAGGGGGCGGGAGATGTCATCCTTCAGAATATCGGCGCCATCACCACGTCCTCGGAGAATGTTTCCTCGGCGGGTGGCAATGTTTCCATTACCGCTCATTCACCTCTGACGATCGGCACAGGTGGTGTGTCTGCATATAAAAACATTGCTCTGGTGGCGTCTCCGAGTGGTGGATCGGATAATCTGACTCTTAATGGACGTATTTCGTCAACGGAAGGCAATATTAACCTGCATGCCGGCAACCAGGTCATTTTTGGCGCGGGAGCCAGCGTAAGCGCTCCCCACGGCACGATTGTCGTAAAGGAAGAAGGCAAACCCACGCCGGCTGAGGAAGAGCAGTCGAAAGCCAGTGACGAGACGGTGAATGCTCTGACGACATCCGTGGCCAAGATCGAATCGGTGGAGAGCGGCAAAAGCCAGGAGGACCAGGACGACAAGAAGGATAAGGAAGATGACAAACAACAGGGAAGCGGAGAACAGAAAAGCGATGAGAAGAAGAAAGATGAAGGTCCCAAGAACTATTGCAATTAGTCTGCTGATGGCGTTGTTTTTGCCGGTGTCGTTTGTTTTTGTTTCCGAAGCGGCAATAGCGGGGAGAGTGACGCATTTAAGCGGGCCATTGTTTGCGAAAAAGGCGGATGGGACGATGAAATCCTTGTCGATTTCCTCGATCGTGGAAGAGGGCGACGTTTTGGTGACGGAGCAAAAGACCTATGCCCGGGTTAAGTTTACGGATCAGAGCGAGATCACGCTTCGTCCCCGGACGCAGTTGAAGGTATCGAAATATTATTTTCAGCAGACGAAGCCGAAAGATGATTCGGTGACGATTGATTTGATCAAGGGCGGCATGCGAGCGCTGACGGGTTTGATCGGGAAGCGGGGGAACCAGGATGGTTACCGGTTGAACACGCCGACCTCTGTGGCGGGCGTTCGGGGGACGGCGTATGAATGCCGGATCTGCGAGGGGAATTGTGGTTCTCTTCCGAACGGATTGTATTTATTTGTCTTGGAAGGGATTGTAAATGTGAGTAACAGCGCCGGTTCCCAGGATGTCAATGCGGGTCAGTACGTTTATGTTTCGTCCCTGACCTCGGTTCCCCAGATTCTGGCCACCAAGCCGGAGATTGATTTTACCCTTCCTGCCGTTGTGGGTGGAGACACGTCGGGCGGCAATAAGGATGGCTCCAAAAAACCGGATTCCGGCTGTATTGTGCGGTAAAGCAAACAACGCGAAAAATAAATTTGCATGATGACACGCACATCTGAACGCACTGCATGAAAAATGTGGTTCGAGTCTTTGGCGCCGTAAAACCGCATGATTATCCTGCCGGGCCGTCGGTTCGGTATCGGTCAGGATAATATTATAAGTGTTTGATATTTATAGATAATATAATTTTCCTCCTGCCATTTTATCCATTGACAAACATTGTACGAAAGAGAGATAATCACGATAATTGAAAAATTTTTGTGTTGTTTTGTCGAAAACTACGAGAAGCAATGAATTTCTTTCCGGAGGAGAATTGCAATGAAGAAATTGGTTTTGACCGTGAGTATTTTTCTCTTGAGTATGGTCCTGAATGTCCCGGCTTTTTCCCAGACGGCAAATCCTCTTCTGGATGAAGGTATCAAACAATATCAGGAGGAAAATCTGGAAGAAGCCATTGAGACGTTGACCAAAGTCAGGCAGTCTGATGCGACGTCCTCCATGGCGGCTTTTGTTTTGGGCATGGCGTATAAGCGCACCAATGATTTTTCTTCCGCGGAAAAGCATCTCCGCGACGCTATTTCTCTGACTCCACAGATCAAAGAAGCCTGTGTGGAATTGATTGATGTTTTGTACCAGCAAAACAAGCTTGAAGAAGCCAAAGCCTATATTGACACGGCGAAAAAAGAGGAGATTCTTCCGGCCAAAATCGCTTTTCTGGAAGGATTGGTCCTTCTGAAAGAAAATCAGAACATGCAGGCTGTCGCCGCATTTGAAAGATCGAAAAAACTGGACCCGTCTTTTGCGCAATCCGCGGATTTTCAAATCGGCATGGCATACATGAAGGACGGCAAATTGAGCAAGGCAAAGGAGAGCTTGAATTTGTCCATTACGCAGAACCCCGTTTCGGACCTGGCCGGATATGCCAGGCAGTATCAGGACATCGTGGACACGGCCATCAAAACGCACAAACCTCTGCGCCTGACGCTCAGCGCATTTGGCGGATATGATACCAACATGATTTCCAAGCCCAAAGAAAATCTTTACAGTGCGGGCCTGGACGATGAAAAAGCTTTTACGCTCACTTCATCTGCCCGGCTGGACTATACTCCCAGAATCGAAGGCCCCTGGCTTTTCAATGCCTCTTATACGCTGGCGTCTTTGGTGAATTCAAAGCACACCCATTCTCACGATTCTCTGGCCAATTCGATTTCCATTGCTCCAGGATATAATTTCGGCGATGTTGCCGTCAATTTCAATGCCGGCTATACGAATTATCTGCTGCGCACGGACGAAGACCTTGTACCAGCAGTTGATTCCTCCGCCGGTTACAAGAAATATCTGGATTTTTACAGCTTCGGCCCTTCCATTCGTTTCTTGGTCAATGAAAGCAATATTGTGGAACTTTATGCCGGCTATGAAAAGAAGGATTATGACCATCAGAAATACACCGGCAGGGACAATGTCAGAGACACGGAAGGCTTGAAGGCGTATGTCAGCTGGATCTGGCTTTATATGCCCAACGGCTTTTTCAATTTACGCGCTGAATATAACGAGGATAACGCCGACGGCTCCTGGTGGACCAATCGGGGTACAAGGCTGACCGGCAACATCAGCATTCCGCTTCTGCCCCAAAGCCAGGCGGAGCGTTTCGGTCCCGTCAGCCTCCAATTGACGGGCGGTGTTTTTATTCAGGATTATTTATATGATCAAACCTATTTTGACATAAAGGCCGGCGCGGTGTCGCCGCCGACTCGAAGAAGAGATGTCACCTACAACGGGTCCATCGGTCTGAACTGGGCGTTCTGGAAGTATGCCAGTCTGATTTGCCAGATGAGCGCAACGGGGGTGGATTCCAACATTCCCTATAACGCATATACCCGGGAAATATATATGGCAGGCTTTGAGTTCCGGTATTAAAAGATTTTTGAACATGACTCATTAAAGGAGTGACTTATGAAATTAAAACTGACATCCTTTATCGTGATGATGTTGATTCTTTCCGTTTGGGCGGTGGCTGTTCAGGCCGCGCCCGCCGGCAAGGTAACCAATCTTGAAGGGAAGGTGGACATTACTTCCACCGGCCAGTTGCTGAAACCGCTGCTGATTGGCGATACGGTTCCACGTCGGGGATATTATCGGACGAAAAGCGCTTCCAAATGCGAAATTACATGGATTGACGGCAGCATTGCCCGTCTGGCGCCCAACACCCGTCTTCAGGTGACGACATTCAACCTGCATCAAAACAGCAGGAAAACCATTTTAAGCCTTTTTCGAGGCAAAATTCAGAATGTGGTTACCGCATCCGCCAGGCTTTTTAGCGGAAAAGGCGATTCGCAATATGAAGTTCACACGCCAACCTCGGTCTGCGGAGTGCGCGGCACGACTTTTTTCAATTCCTATGAAAACGGTCTTGCCGGCAGTCTGTTTACCGAAGGTTCGGGCTACATGTACAGCAAAGGCCGGCCCGGTGACAGAAGAAATATTACCCCCGGAATTTTTATGACGGTTTCCAATGCCAACATACCTCCCCGCGCCAGAAGTGCGACGCAAGGAGAAACCAATAAATTCTTCCAGGATACAAACCTCGCGGAAAAGAAAAAAGAAGCCAAAAAAAGTGAAGAGGGGAAAGGGCCGGCGGCAGCGGGCGGCGGATCTTCCGGAAAAAACGGTGCGTCTACCCAAACCCAGGAAGGCGACACTTCATCAGAGCCGCCTCCTGCAAGCGGAACCCAGTTGGGTGGTGCTCCGGTCGGGACGGAATTGGGAGGAGACGCGGGGAAAATCGTTTCCACCCATGCGCCGGAGCCGGTGGTCGAGCCGACACCGGTGGTTCCGGTTACACCAGTGGTTACAACCTTTCCGTCCGTCCTCATGGAAACAACCACGGTTTCACCGACAAAAGACACCACGGCGATTTTTACCTTATCTTCGGACTCCAAGACTCAAGTGACCTTCGAATACAACCTGAACAATACGGGCTGGCAGAAGATTGCGGGAAACGCGCTGACTTTGGCTGATTCCTCGTTTGCCGCCGGGAACAACCATATTTTATTCCGTGCGAAGGATGCCAATGGCAATGTTACAAAAGCAGAAAACTATGCTCAAAAGTTATGGGCGTTTTATAATTTGAATGTGACAACGGACGTTGTGGATCCGACAAAGGCAAATGCTGCCACGTTTAACTTGGTTTCCAATACGACAGATGTCAAGTATGAATATCAACTCAACAATTCCGGAACATGGATTCCTGTCGAGGGAAACATGCTGCGCATTTTGGCTGTGTTGGGAAAAAACATTCTCCAGATTCGTGCATTTGATCAATACGGCAATGTGTCCCGGCCCGTGGATTACAATCAGAACGTTTGGAATGTTAGCGATATGGCGCAAAATGTGACTGTGGGCGGTGTGCAGGGAGTTCTGTCGGGAGTTTTTCCGGCGATCAACTTTAACGCGTCAGCAGATACTGGGATTTTTATCTCTTATTTAAATGGAGCGGAAGCCACGCTGTTTGACGGAAGCGCTTATGAAGGGTATCTGGCGGGCATTCCCGGTTCCTGGCGGGGACTTTTCACTGCTTTGTATAAGAATGGATCGACGATTGGCATTTTGAGCAGTTCCAACTTGAATGACGCGGCTTTTGCCGGCGGCATGGTCAATGCGGTGGGGACTGTTTCGCGGACAGAGGTTGGAACAACCAGCGATACGGCGACGCAGCTTTTCCCCAGCCTGCCGCTTCTTGCCCTGCAAAATCTGGCGATTGGCCAGGTGTTTTCTGACCCGGTAGTGAAAGGCCAGGATTATTTAGATAATACGCTGCCCGCCGGCGTCTTCACCGAGGGAATCAGAGGTTATAACACTTCATCGGGCGGTATTCTGGGGGTTTGGGGCATCAAAACTCTGGATGGTTCCTTTATTAATAAAACAGGCGCCACAAGTCAAAATATCAATCTTTTCTATTATAACTATTATCCGGAAGACCCGGAGGCGGCCACAAAAGACTTTTTTGCTTTTGGAAATGTGGATATGACCGATGACCTGCAGGGACATGTGGCGGTAAGCGGCCAGAATGCCCTGACTTATTTAGACCGTCACTATGCCGGATTGGTCAGTCTGAAATACCGGGGCGTGTATCGGAACTGTCTAGAAGATGGAAGCTGTCTTTATGATTCCGTCGGAACAGGTGTTTGCAATCTTGCTCCTCTTTCCTGGAGCGGAGATTGGGGCAAAGAGTTAAGAGGTCACCTCATGCCCCTGTCTCTGTATCAAAATATTTATGATGCAGAAGAAAAGAGAAGCGTTATGGAATTGGTTGCCCATGAATTGGGGTTGATGGGTGGTGAAACGCCTTTCTGGTCCGGGGCAAGTCAATTTTTGGCTCTCGGTTATATAAAAGATGACAATGGGAACCCTGTTGCGGGTGAAACCGTGGCCGGGCCGCTTCTCTGGAACAGCGGCCTTGCCGGCCAGGCCTTGTCGGGTCAGGTTGTGAAAGAAGTTTTTCTTCCCGATGCCGAATTTACAGGGGCTACCGCGGGCATCTGGAAAGACGGTGTGATGAAAGGTTCCGCTTACGCAATTTATAAAACGGCTGCGGGACAGGCGGGCTGGCTGATTGGCAAGGACACGGTCAGTGGCGTTTATGACAGTGAAACCGGCATGTGGAAAGCGGAAGGCGACCTGACGCAGACGCAAAAAGTTGCGGTGTTGCCAGACGGAGTGACCAGCACCGATCTGGAGGTTTTTCACGATGCTGCCATGGGTATGCTTGGCGGCGATTTTGGCGGGCAGGGAAAAATCTTCAGCTATCGGAGCATGATGCAGACCAGCTTTTATGGGAAGGGAGTCTATCTCTACGATGAAGAGAATGACGAATATGATCTGGAAAAAGTTATACCGATGCGCTGGGGAATCTACGACATGCAGATCGCGTATGGAAATTCCTTCTCTGGAAAACCATCCGGTGCGACAGCCTGGACATCTAAAATCGGCGGTTACGGGCCCACCCAGATGCAGACTCCATTCTTTTATCTGGCGGATATTACGGGCAATTGGCAAACAGACGGAACCATCAACGGCCAGCTTTCCGGAAAATACATGACGCCCCTGTATCTGGGGGTTCTTTCCGGCCCGGTTTATGGTCTTTATACGGAAGGCGAAATTTCCGGGAGCGGAGGCTTTATTGGTCAAAGCGTGGGAACGTATAACGTGACGCAAAAACTGGCCCATAGTGCCTCCTGGGGGGAAAACTTGTATGTCTGGTATTCCGGCGAAGGCGGTCTGTTTACCGATGTCGGCGGTCAGATCGATCATGCCGGTTTTATTCGGGGGATTCTGGGCGGAACAGAAGCGCCCTGGAGCGGGGCATCCAGCTTCCAGGCCATGGGGCTTTTTCAAACTTCCGTGAACGGCAGCACGGAGCGGAAATCATATCTGTGGAGTGATGTGATTTTTGGAAAAGTTTCCCGGGAATTGACCGAAACTCCGTCCGCGGGCGGAATTTATAATGGTTATTCCACGGCCCTGTGGCGTGCCGACAACTATACCGGCGCTATGCGGAGCATCTATTTAACACCGCCGGACAGCGCCGGTAAAAGCAACGCCGGATTCCTGGGCGGAGACCAACTCAATGGTTCTGTTTATCATCTGGTGCAGCAAACCTACGATGATGGTGAATATAGCGACAAATACAGCGCCGGCCTTTGGGAATCCGCCGGAACCAACACCCTGACTGCCTCTTTGCCGCTTGTTTCCGGACTGGATCCGGCAAATGTACTTTTGGCCCATGGCGAAGTGAATGCCTCGTTTTTAGGCTCATTTGGCGGTGCTGGCTTGTTGACGAACGACACAGCCTGGGGCAGCTTCACTTTTTTCATGAATCAGGGCGCGTCCCTGCCCTTTGGCGTTTATGACTTGCAGTTGGGCGGAGAAACGGGCGGCGTGTTTTCCGGCCGGCCGACAGGGACAACCGCCTGGAATGCCAATTTAGGCGGCACGCTGAACTTCCTGGCGACGGATACCGAAACGAAAATGGAAACCTCCATCGATAACGGCTATTGGATTGCCAGCGCCGCCGGTCGGCTCACCACGGAAGGTGAAATGGTTGGCGATGTAACAGATGGAATTTACATGACAAAAACGCAGACAGGAACTCTTGCCGGCCCATTTTACGGAATTTATACGGAAACGGCGATAGCTCAAGATGGGACAAAGTCCGGCACCTGGATCGGCCAGAGCATCGGCAATTATCAGGGAACTCCGCTGAATCTCATGGGCGATCTGAATATTTCCTCATCCTTCATGTACACCCGTTATGACGAAGGTAATCCCACTCACGGCTGGGACGATCAAAGCGCGATGTGGGGTTTGCTGGGCAGCGCTGATCTTCCCTGGGGCAGTTCCCATGCTTTTCAGGCAATCGGGCGATATCGTAATCCAAACAACAGAAGCCTCTGGTGGCTGGAAACACCGTCCGAATCATCGGTTGAATCAGGAAATCGAACCATTACGACCGATGGTGGAGTGCTGCTGGGAGACATGCTCGGTGTCAATCACTCAAACAACACAGGCGAGGGAATTTATGCCGCTTTGTTTGTTCGTCCTGACGGATCCGGTGGTTACAAAGCTGGTTATCTTGCTTACCACCTGGCCAGTTTGTTCTATCCCGGATTGACGGTGGATGAAACAGCCACGGGGATGTGGTCGTTGCGGGCCGATCGTTATGACTTTTACGAGCAGGCAATCTCCGGGGTCACTCCCGATGATCTGCATTGGGACAGCGAAAAACTGACCGATATGGGAATGGTCGGGAAGGCGGCCGGTGATTTGGCCGTGGACAACTTTACAAGCTATAAAACCTCATTGACCGATCAAAAATGGGGTTTCTGGAGCACAACGATGGCCGATGGGGTGACGACTCTTCCGGGGGATGGATGGAAGGCCACGGCCGGCGGTGCATTTCACTGGGGTGGCAACGGTTTCTGGATGGCCACCCTGGGAGGAAATGCCTGGGCCGACGGTAAAGTTCTGGGACGCATTGATTACCGTTACCTGACTACAACCAACACCGGAGCATTCGGAAATGATCTTTTCGGCGCTTATCAATGGAATAAGGATACCGGTTATTACGACTGGCAGGCTGCTTCTGCGGGTGTCTATGGCGGCGCTGACACCAAACATTGGGAAAAACCTCTGTCTTTTGTCGGCCCCGTTGTTGCTGTTCCCGTTACAATAACCAATCGGTTCTATACGGGAAATTACACATATCCGGAGCAATGGTCGAACTATAGTTACAACTATGATTCTGGCAACACCGGTTCCATGACATATTACCGGAATCAGGAAGGCGGCGACAACTATACTATCAACTATGCTGCCGACGGCACCTACAGTAAGACGGATTACAACTCCGGCCAGACCACGACCGGTGTCTGGCGGGATGCCGAGCATCCGACATTAGCTTTTCTGCAGGAACCGCCTGACAAGACCAGTGCTTCCGGCAGCGGACAGAATAACGCGGCGGTCGTTCAAAATGGTCATATTTCTCAGGCGCTTTTCGGGGGGACGGATTCGATTTGGAGCGCAACGAAGGCCAATCCTGCACAGGCGACGATGATGGGCCAGTATGTTTCCGGGACATCCGTTCCGAGTCTCTGGTCCACACAAGCATTGAGCTACAACTATGTGAACGACACCAATACCACTTATGACGGCGGAGCTTACAATGGCTGGCTTGCCGGCACAGTGGTGGGGAACAAGGGAGATGCCAATTTCCTGGGTCTGTATATCAATCCTTCAGGGGATGCGGGAGTGGTTCGCGGCAACCTGTTCGGTTCTTTCCATTCTCAGACCGGCATATTTGTTCTGGACGGTGGCATTTATCCGGAATCTCCTGTGGTGACCGGTATCGGGATTGCTCCCGGAAACCTTTATGCTTCCACCGCGCAGACCTGGGATACCTGTGGCATGAACTTAACGTCAATGTTAGGCGCCAATGGCAGCTTCTGGACGGACAATCAAGTTCTTACGAGCATGTTTATTTATGATGGCAATACCCAAACGAGTCAGCCTTGGGGCATTTACCGTCTGGACTTTTCTGGTCGGTTCAATCCGGACGATGCCGGCT
>Ga0209201_1004718_pt1 | contig 10770 bp, 6 predicted proteins | sample AD_UKC055_MetaG_FD_184411 | JGI IMG/M metagenome (GOLD analysis project Ga0209201, IMG submission 184411) | Active sludge microbial communities of municipal wastewater-treating anaerobic digesters from USA - AD_UKC055_MetaG (SPAdes) (version 2) | ecosystem: Engineered > Bioreactor > Anaerobic >... | reverse complement strand
GGCAGGATTGTAATTAAGGTTAAATTGGTAATGATTAACATTCCAGGAAGGAAGCAGATAAGAAGTATTTACTTGTGTAAATCCAATTGAATTGTAAACAAGATGCATAATGTTTGAAAGAGTAATGTTACTTTCTGCTAAAGTAGCCACAGGAGCAGTAATATTTACCATAGTAAAAACAACATTGTTTACAGGTAGGGTATTATAGTGCATACTCAAAATATCAAAAAGAAATTCGCCTGCATCTCTGGCAACGAAATTCAGTTTAATAATCACTCCCCCACCGCATAAACTAGTGTTGCTATTCCAGTCAATACTTAAATTTCCCGGGGAGTTTTCCACTATGGTTATATTACCTTCCTGAGATAAAGTTCCCTGCACACTGTAGCCAGTGTAATCTAAATTTTCATTATCATAGTAAAGCATAATATCATAGTGATTTACATTCCAGTTACCTAATACAGGTTTCGTCTTTATTTCCAAGGTAAAATTATCACCAGCTTCAGCATTGTTGGCATTAAGCACTACTGGAATAGTATTGATATTATAGTTCTCCGGAATAGTATTTATAATGGCTCCCTGCCAGGTAGAAAATCCATTAACATCGGTTGTGTAAAAATAACCGTTTCCTGATCCACTCCAGCCGAAATTGAAATGAAAATGATTTGCTGTATCATAACCATCCAGGACAAATGCATGCCCACCCTCATTGCTATAACCACTATAATATACCGGAGTCCCGTTATCAATTTGAGCTGTCATTAGATTGTTCCATTCGGAATTAGAATAGCTATCTTTACTTTCATATTGAGCTGTAGGATAACGAAAATGATCGACAAGTGCTTCAGCTGCATCTGTACTTTGAGCTCCTGAACCATCTGCAGAATATCCCATATGAACTGCAACCCCACAATGATATAATAAAGTAGCTACAGGTAAGTAATTAGAACTTATGGAATTGGGCATCTGATCCCAAAGATATGTGGTAGTTTCAAAATTAGCACTCTGATAACCATAGCCAGGACAATAGTAACTTTCGTTACCAACTCCGGAAACAGGATGATCCCAATATTTCATAACCATCCCCATAGCAGTAGCTACACAACCAGCATAAACATGACCACCAGGACCGTGTTGATCTGCAGGACATAGAGCATTATATGGCCAACTTTGATCCCAATTAGTAGTAAGTAAAGGACCTACGGATCTATCAGTTCTGCTTAAATTAGTATAAGTTCCTTCCAGTAAACTCTGCCAAAGCTGAGAGTTTTCCGGATATAGAGCATTTTTTTCTCTAATCAATTGTATTTGAGCAGAATATGTATCCAGCCAATAATAAAAGGCTGAAGGTAAATTATCTATCCTGGTAAGACCTTCATTAGAATAAGCCAAGACAGGATAGAAATTATCATCTGCTGATACAACAGCAAAATTACCATCGGCATATTGGATATAATAGAGAACCGGATTCTCATTCTGTACATATATATGGGGCAGAGAAGCAAGTTTCCCTGCGCTATTATAAGTAAAAATTTGATAGTCATCAGTATTAACGGATTTGGATAATCCCGTTTCCTGAAGATAATTCTTGGCAGCCAGCAAAGCAATTTCTGGCTGAACCACAGCAGCCCTTATACCAAAGCAAAACAGGTAAAAAACCGCAATGATAACCATTAGTTTTGGTTGATAGTTACTCATCAATTTCATATATCCTCCTAGACTTTTATAGATAATATAATACATACAAGAATTATTCCAAATCAATTTATATTTTAGCAGGGAATAAATAGAAATGAAGAAGTTGGAAGACATTAATTATTATGGCAGTTACACTTCTTTTCTATATTAAACATCTTATTTGGTTTATCCTGAAAACCGTTTATTATTTATAATGGACTTATGATTAGCGGGAGGAGATATGATGAACGATGATTTTTGCACTAAACTTTCTCAGCTTAGCATTAATGGTACAGTAGAAGAAATAGTGCTTCGTTTTATGGAACATTTAAAATTCGATCTTGGTAAGGACCAATTTTCTGCTGCCCCTTATGATTGTTATATCAGTTTTGCTTCAGCCGTAAAAGATATTTTATTAGACCGCTGGCTGATAACTCAACCTCAAGAATATGCTTTACAAAGGAAAAGAGTCTATTATCTATCCCTGGAGTATTTAATCGGTCGTTCTTTAACCAATTCCATACTCAATCTGGATATCCAACAACAAAGCATTAAAGCTCTTACTGAAATTGGTTTTGATTTATCAATGCTAAGTGAACTAGAATGGGATGCCGGATTGGGAAATGGAGGTTTAGGACGTTTAGCAGCTTGTTTTTTAGATTCTATGGCTTCCCTACAAATACCTGCTTACGGTTATGGTATTCGTTATGAGTATGGTATTTTCTTTCAACACATTATCAATGGTGAACAAGTAGAAACACCTGATAACTGGTTAAGATATGGTTCCGTTTGGGAAATTCCTCGTCCGACACGATTATTTCCTGTTAATTTTGGAGGGACTGTTAGAGAAATTATCAATGAGGATGGCACCAAAAAGAAACATTGGCAACCAGAAGTGACGGTTATGGCTATGGCTTATGATTATTTGATCCCTGGTTTTCAAAATAGCTATGTAAATACTTTAAGATTATGGAGTGCCAAAAGCAGCCGTGAATTTGATCTGAGATATTTTAATGAAGGGGATTATGTACAAGCTGTAGCCGAAAAGAATAATGGAGAAATGATTTCCAAGGTACTGTATCCCAATGATAACAAAATGCAAGGGAAAGAACTTAGATTGAAGCAAGAGTATTTTTGTGTGTGTGCTACTTTACAAGATATCTTACGCAGGTTTTTTAAAAAGAATAAAGATCTACGCAATCTTCCTGATAAAGCTGCAATTCAACTTAATGATACTCATCCCTGTATTGCCGTTCCTGAACTTATGCGTATTTTAGTGGATGAAAAAAATATACCTTGGGAAACCGCTTGGGATATTACCCAAAAGTGCCTTTCGTATACAAATCATACAATTTTGCCGGAAGCGTTAGAAAAATGGCAAGTTCAGCTGTTTGAAAAAATGTTGCCTCGTCATCTGCAAATCATCTATGAAATAAATCACCGTTTTCTCTCTGATATACAAATAAGCAGAAAAGTAGATGATGACTTCCTCCGCAGGGTCTCTTTGATAGAAGAAGAACCAGTAAAAAGTGTGCGAATGGCAAATTTGGCTATTGTAGGAACCCATAGTATTAATGGAGTTTCGGAATTGCATACAGAACTGTTAAAGCATCAGGTATTCAGCGATTTTTATTCTCTTATGCCAGATAAATTCAATAATAAAACCAATGGCATAACTCCTCGCCGGTGGCTGATGTTATGTAATCCACTTTTATGTCATTTAATTACTAAAGCTATTGGTACCGAATGGAAAACTGATTTAGAGCAGCTTTCAGATTTGAATAAATATAAAAATGACAGCTCTTTTCTGGAAGACCTGGCAGAAGTGAAATATCAAAATAAGCTGGATTTTTGTAAATATTACGAAGATATGCACGATCGTAGGTTTAATCCTGATACTATTTTTGATTTTCATGCAAAACGCATTCATGAATATAAAAGACAGCTGCTTAATGCTTTGGGAATTATCTACTTGATAAATCAAATCCGGGATGGCAAAGAGTTAACTCCACAAAGTTTCTTTTTTGCAGGAAAGGCAGCACCAGGTTACTTTACAGCAAAATTGATTATTCGTTTTATTTGCGCTTTGGGTGATTACATCGAAAAAGATAAACAGCTGTCTTCTTATCTAAATGTATGTTTTCTGCCCAATTATCGAGTAACTTTGGCAGAAAGAATTATCCCCGCTGCTGAAATTTCCCGTCAAATTTCCCTCGCTGGAACAGAAGCATCTGGAACGGGAAATATGAAATTTGCTCTAAATGGAGCACTTACAATCGGAACTTTAGATGGAGCTAATATAGAAATTCGAGAAGCAGTGGGTGAAGATAATTTCTTCCTATTTGGAATGACGGCTGCCGAAGTTCATTATTTGAAAGAACAGGGTTATCATCCTTACGAAATGATGCGTCAAAATGAAGATATAAAGCGGATATTTGATTTTATTGAATCCGATGAACTCAATCCCTTAAATCCAGGTTTATTTACTCCATTGACAGATTTGCTTTTATATCAGGGAGATAGTTATTGTCTAATAGCTGATTTACAGGATTTTATTCGGGTTAATAAAGAAGCCACAGAAACCTATAAAGATAAACAAAAATGGAATAGAATGGTCTTAGCTAATATCGCTAATATGGGCAAATTTTCCTCCGATAATACTATCTTAGCTTATGCCAAAGATATTTGGGGAGTAAAATAGTCTACCAAGGAAATTACAAATGTGTTTTTGGCGTTTACAAATTAGCCAAAAATGACCCCTATAACAGCAGCTCCCATTAGCAGATAAAAAGGATTCAGCTTAAATCTCCAGCTCACCAAAAAAGAGCCAGCAAAAACCAGGATAGAAAACAGGTCTCTAAAAGCATCTCCCAAAACCATAATTAGAGCAGCAGCAATTAATCCCAAAGAAAGTAAACGCAATTTTTGGAAGATGTTTTTGAACCAGGGTTGATTTTTCAGCTTTATATAGGTTATCGTAATTAAGGTCATAATGATCAAAGAGGGAAAAATCACTCCCAGAGTGCTAAGAACTGCTCCCCATAATCCCCCTTTTTGGTAACCGATAAAAGTGGCAGCATTTATAGCTATCGGGCCTGGAGTCATTTGAGAAATAGCTACTACATCCATAAATTGTGAAGATGATATCCAGGCGTTTTTTAAAACTACTTCCTGACGGATCATTGCTAAAATTGCATAACCTCCACCAAAACTGAAGAGTCCAATTTTGAAGAAGGTCCAGAACAATTTCAAGTAAATCATATCTTTTGTTTTCTGATGCTTTGGTAGATGCTAAAAGCAATGGTTATTAAAATTAAGTAAATTGGGCTTACTGCAAAAAAACTAACCAGAATAGCAATAGCTAAAGGAAACCAGAAATTGGATAGCTTTAAACCTGCCTGCCGACTCATTTGTAAAAGGGGAACAGCTATTAAAGCTACAACGGCAGCTCTTAAAGAATGAAATGCCTTGCGCACAATTACTATTTCGGAAAATTGTTGAAAGAGCAAAGCAATTATCAGAATAGTTATAAAGGAAGGTAAAATTGTTCCTATTACAGCAACTGCCATACCTTTACCCTTCGCAAGATGATAACCTACATAGATGCTTATGTTTATAGCAATGGGACCAGGACAACTTTGGGCAGCTGCTAAACCATCCAAAAATTCATCTTCGCTAAGCCATTTATTTTTTTGGCAGACTTCTCTTTTGATTAAAGGAATCATTGCATAAGCACCACCAATGGTAAAAGCACCAATTTTAAAGAAAGTAAAAAAGACTTTTAAAAGCACTTTTATTGTTTACCTATATAATTTTGAATAAGAGCAAGCAGTTCCTTAACTAATAGTTCTTCCGGAACTTTTTTCACAATTTCACCTTTTGCAAAAAGCAAACCTTCTTTAATCCCTCCAGCAATGCCAAAATCAGCCTCTTTAGCTTCTCCGGGACCATTTACGGCACAACCCATTACAGCAATGGTTAAAGGGTAATCACTATAGTTCTTCAGAGCTTTTTCCACTTGTTCTGTTAATCCAATTAGATCGATTCTGGTGCGTCCACAGGTAGGACAGGAAATTATATTTAATCCCTTTCTTAAGCCAAGGTTTCGTAAAATTTCCTTAGCTACTATCACTTCCTGAACAGGATTGGCAGTTAAAGAAACCCTTATAGTATCGCCAATTCCTTCTTCTAATAATATACCCAAAGCGATAGCGCTTTTAATGGAGCCACTTAAAGTAGTTCCAGCTTCCGTTATTCCAAGATGTAAAGGATAATCACAAGCCTTGCTTAACTTTCTATAACTTTCTAACATCAAAGGTATTGATGATGCCTTAGCAGAAACTTTAATATCATAAAAAGCAAGATCTTCTAATATTTTTATATGCCTTAGTGCCGATTCTACCATTGCTTCTGCACTAACAGAATATTTTTGCACTAAATCCTTGGGCAAAGAACCACTATTTACTCCTATGCGTATTGGGATATTTCTTTCTTTAGCTGCTGCAACCAATTTCTGTACACCTTCAATTTTTCCTATATTGCCAGGATTGATACGCAGACCATCAATTCCATTTTCAATGGAAGCTATTGCTAAGCGATAGTCAAAATGAATATCAGCAACCAGAGGAGCTTTGGATATTTTCTTTAGTTCTTTAATCGCATTAGCATCACTGATATCCATTACCGCACAGCGGATTATCTCACATCCTGCAGAAATCAGTTCGCGAATTTGGGTTGTTGCTTCAGGAATGTTTGAAGTCTTAATAGATAACATAGATTGAATACTAATAGGTGCATTACCTCCAATCGGAATATCACCTAACATTATGCGGCGTGTTGTTTTACGAGTTACTTTATCCATAGCGTTATTTTCTGCAAAGCCCTAATATCGTCAATCTATTTAACAAAACCGATCTGGGTGGTCGGAGTAAAAGGTATCGTCCTTTTGTTTTTTCATATAACATACATATAAGTGGCAATTACAATTCCAAGTCCTAAAGTAACAACTTAAAGATATTGCGATTATTTCCCTCTTGAAAGTGTACTATACTAACTTAAACAATCACTTTTATAATAAAATCCTAATATTGTTGTCTCCAATTTTCCTTACTGCAAGCCATTGATTAAGCGTTTATCAAGCCTTAATCAAGCGTTAATAATTAACGCTTGATGAAGGTTAGATTAACACCTGATTAACGCTTTCCTTTAAGGGCGAAGTGCGAAGCTTGAATACAATATGCAGTTTATACTAAAGTAGTAAATGCCTGATGACCTATCAATATATTAGGATTGTATTCAATATCAATCCCAAACTTTAAGGTTTGAGGGAAATGAGTTCACCAGTTCTTACTTGGAAAATAAACTGAAGGATATTAACAGACTTTGTGCTTAGCTTTTTTTTAGATGATTTTAATTCAGCACCTTAGTACTAAATATATCCATAAACTATGTGGCTTCTATATTCGGATTTTTTTAATGGAGTGAAATTCCCGGTGAATGTAGAAATGATATATTACTTCTTCCTTAGTAACAGAAATAATTATAGGGGGGTACTTTTTTCCTTTACTCCCCATTTCACAGAACTGATGTCCTCGCCAGAATGAAAAAGATTATCCTTCTTATTTCTGGTTATCTTATCTATTTTACAGTAGGATAACTATATAGTGTATAAACTACTTACAAGGAATCTGCACTACTTGCCTAGTAAGTTTTCTAAGGACACTCTAACATTTTTTAAACGATCCTCAATCGAGATTAGGCAATCGTTAAATATTTGTTTTGGGATTATAGGGTGATGATGTTAGTAAAGGAGAAAGCAACATAAAAATGATAATAAAAGTTCCATCACAACAAAGTAATTTTACCCATTTTCTATGGGCAGATATCCCATCATTTATCAGCTAATCTATTTTACTTATCTCTACTTATATCTGCACACAAAAGCCTAATTAGGATATGCTATTTTCACTATTAATGGTTTTAGCTCGATATGTCCAGAACCCTTTTTCAGAAAAATAATCCTTGCACTTTTCAAGCTGAGCGATGTTTTCAAAGATTCCGAAACAAGTTGATCCGCTTCCACTAAGCATTGACACTTTTGCTTCATATTGTTTAAGCGTATTAATTACTTCATCCACAATAGGATAAACTTTTCTGATTCCAGCTTCCAAGCGATTGAAACAGGAGCTATACACATTTTTAATATCAAAATAATGTTGTTCTTGCTTGGAAGTTAGATAAGCCAGTTTATATGCTTCTGCACTGGAAATTGCTATGCCTGGATTAATTAATAGTATGTTATTCAAAATGATATCCGGCATTTTTGTTATAATCTCTCCTCTATTTTCCCCTCTTGCTGTTCCCCCTTCCAGAAAAAAATTGATATCACTTCCAAATTGAGCAGCTATTTTATGCATTTCTGCTTTTGATAAATGTAGCTGCCAGAGTTTATTTAATGCTAATATACAATTGGCAGCATTGCTACTACCACCTCCTAAACCTGCTGCTATTGGAATCGACTTTTTTAGCTTAATGGATATTCCATTGGGGATTTTATATTCATTCTGCAAATAGGATGCCACCTTGTATATGAGGTTATTTTCATTTGCTAACTGATTAATATTGCAAGAAAGGACTATTTGCGGAGAATCAATAACTTCATAGTCCAGATAATCAAACAGGTCAATACTGCAAAGAACAGTATCGACCTGATGATAATTATTAGGAAGCTTACCTGTTAATTCAAGAAACAGATTTATTTTTGCGCAGGAAGCGGTTAACATTCTTTTTTTGTTTTTGAGGTACCTCGTCACCATAATAATAATAGTAGTAGTAATAATAGTAGTAGTAATTCTGTTTGCTGTAATATTTTTGGACATAAATACCATTCACGATAATACCATCTATTCTACCATCAATATTTTCCATAAGTTCCTTGGTGCGTCTGATGATACCTTTATCGGTAAAGCCACAACGGACAACAAGATAGGTCATATCTACTTTCTTAGTTAAAATAAGAGCATCCGTAACAGCAATTAAAGGTGGAGAATCGAAAAGGACAAAGTCGTAGCGTGTTTTTAATTCTTCAATCAAAAAATCGGTTCTGGGTGAAGCAATTAATTCTGATGGATTGGGAGGAATAAACCCACTGGTAATTACATCCAGATTGGCTATTCCAGAGGGTTTGATAACTTGCTCAACACTTACTTCCGGATCGATAAGAAAATCACTGGTGCCGTTTTCTTTTTCCAGACCTAACTTACTGTGAACAGTAGGCCTACGCAAGTCCATATCAACTAAAATAACCTTGCTATTCATTTGAGCAAAAGTTATAGCAAGATTGGCTATGGAAGTAGATTTACCTTCTTTAGGTCCGGAAGAAGTAACAAGAATTGCAACACTTCCTTCACCTTTTTTAGCTAAGATATTGGTTCTTAAAGTTCTATATGCTTCTGCAATAGGAGATTTTGGGGCATAATGAGAAACCAATTGCATCATTACATAGTGCATCGAACGAGTAAGCTGTTCTCGATTTTCTCCTGTAGCAGAATTAATCATATCGTTAAATTCCTGAAGTTTAGATTCCGCTTCGCGAATAACGGGTATCGTTCCAGCAATTGGTAACCGGACAAAGCTTTCCATATCTTCCAGCGTGCGTAATTTTGTATCCAAAGAATGCACTAAAAAAGCAGATCCAATTCCTAAACCCAAACCCAATATAATACCTACGAGAATATTCATCGAAACGCGTGGTTTAATAGGAATTGTGGGACGTTCTGCATAGTCGATTATACGGATATTACCAATTTTGGCCTGTTCTGCAATTTTAGCATCCTCATATTTTTCCATCATCATACTATGAATTTTTTCATCCAACATCAGATTGCGCGTTAATCTTGCTAATTCCAGTTCCGTATTGGGAATAGCAATAAGGCGTTGATTATACATCTCTTTTGTTTGTTCCAAGCCATCAACTTTGGCTCTGGCCATTTCCAAATCAACATTGGCTTGAATAATTCTGGTTAATAGGTCGCTGCGGGTTTTAAGAGGATCTTCATTTATCGACAAACTTACCAGCTTGCGGATTTCGCGATCCAGTGTTTCTTTGGCATTTTCGATTTCGCGATAAAGTAGCTGAATTTGAGGATGGTCAAGAGGATATTCGTTTTTTGTAACGAGTTTAGTAATAAGGGATTGAGTATCAACAATCTGTTTGCGCAGTTCATTTATATAGGGGGTTTTAAGGATATTATCTATATTAACTAACAGGGAATCCTGTTCGCGTAATTGACGATTAAGCATATCGAGGGTTTTAGCCTTCACTGCTTGCTCTGTTAATGCTGCTTCATATTCTGCTTCTACATCCGATGCTTTTTCGATTAGTTTAGTTGTTTCCTCGGTTAATTGCGTAAGCTGGTTCAAATTTTTGAATTCTCTTAAATCATTTTCAGAACTTTGCAATCGGCGAGAAATAGCATCCAGTTGAGTTTCCAGAAATTCACGGATAGTAGTAAATTCCAAACGAGCATATTGGGTGTTTTGTTGTTGGATAGCTTCAGCGATGGAATTCACTGCGGCCATTGCTTCAGCTGGATTTGTAGATTCAAAGCTAATAGTTAAAACATCTGTTTCCCGTTTTGATTCTACTTTCATTTTATCTAAACTTGCAACAGGATCAGGTAGTTGACTTGCAGGGAAAGTATCCCAATCAGGATATTTCTTCATAATTTCCCAGGCAAGCTTCATAATAGGTTTACTACGAATCAGTTCAATTTGATTATTTACAGTATTTTTACCTAATCCGCCAGCAGATAGAAACATAAGATCAGATTGTTTATTGGCATCTTCCAGTAAAATTCTGGAAGATGCAGAATATACTTTTGGTAAACGAGCAGTATATAAAACTGTCGCAACAATAACCAGAAAGAAAACCAGAATTACCAGATAACGATATTGCAGGATTATTCCAAAGTAGTCAGATAGTTTTATTTCTTCTTGTACGGGAACTTGGTTATTTTCATTTTCCAGCATTGAATCCCCCTCCTAAAATCCAGTTATTATACTATACATACTTAGAGCTACGGTTAAGTCGGA
>Ga0209201_1004713_pt1 | contig 10776 bp, 9 predicted proteins | sample AD_UKC055_MetaG_FD_184411 | JGI IMG/M metagenome (GOLD analysis project Ga0209201, IMG submission 184411) | Active sludge microbial communities of municipal wastewater-treating anaerobic digesters from USA - AD_UKC055_MetaG (SPAdes) (version 2) | ecosystem: Engineered > Bioreactor > Anaerobic >... | reverse complement strand
AATCAAAATATTATTCCGACAATTTGTCGGAAAATGTTAAGCGCGGGATTAGACAAAAACTCAGGCGGGGCGAATGGCCCGGCCTTGCGCCTTTTGGTTATGTGAATAATCCAAAAACGAGAACGATTGAACCCGAGCCGACAAAATCAAGGTGTGTAACTAAAGCGTTTGAGGAATTTTCGCAAGGCCGTCATACTTTGGAAAGTTTGGGTCAACGCCTGAGTTTTTGGGGCGTGGTGAGCGGAACCGGAAAACCGCTTTGCAAAGCGACACTCCAGAGAATGCTGACAAACAAAGTTTATCTCGGTTTAATTGTTCACAACGGCGAAACTTACGAGGGCGGTTTTCCGGCAATTGTTTCCAGAGCGACTTTTGAAACCGTCCAAAAAGTTTTGAAACAGCGAGCAAGGCCTCGCAAATCCAAAAAGAGGCATAACTTCCCATTTGTCGGACTTTTAACCTGCGGCGAGTGTGGCGGATCGATTACCGCGCAATTTGCCCACGGACACGGCGGAACATACCGCTATTATCGTTGCACCAAAAAGCTCGGCAAATGCTCGCAAAGATATTTACGCGAGGACTTACTCGCCGATCAATTAAAATCACGGCTTCAAAATGTCGCTCTTGGCGACGACTGGGCGGAAAAGATGAACGCTCAAGTTGATATTTGGGAAAAGGACAACGCCCAGTCGGCGCAATCTTTCGCCCAAAATTTTGATGAGAAAATCAAAGAAACGGAAACGAAACTTGATAAACTGGTCAACGCTTTTTTGGACGGGAGTATTGAAAAAGAAACTTACCTTGTGAAAAAAGACGAACTCATCAAAACAAAAACAGACCTCAACAAGAAGAGATCTGATTTTGGGCGAAAGGGAAACAATTGGATTGAACCTTTGAGAAACTGGATAAATACCGCTCGCCACGCCGAAAAACTTGCTTTGTCCAATGATTTTTATGAAATAAAATCATTGGCGGAAAAAATTGGAACGAACCGCCGTTTGTTTTCCCGAAAAGCCGAATTTGAATTTGTCCGCCCCTTTGATTTAATTCCGAAATACAGGGCTTTTTGCGAAGCGAGACCCGCCGAAGGCGGGGCGAGCGAGCAACAAAACGCCTCTGAATTTGAAAAAAGTTTAAGTTGGTCGGGCTATCCGGAATCGAACCGGAGCTACATGCACCCCATGCACGCGTACTACCATTATACTATAGCCCGCAAGAATAATTTTTATTATTCATCATCATCCTCCTCTCCTTCACCCTCAGCATAAATAGCCTGGCTATCTAAACAATTCCAGTCAAAAAGTTCATCTGGCTTAAAAAAACGTGCTAATTCTTTGCGAGCATTCTCTATACTATCCGAAGCATGAACAATATTGGCTTGGACACTCATAGAATAATCACCACGGATAGTGCCAGCATCGGCATGACGGCCTAGCGTCTCGCCAGTAAGCAAACGTACACTATTAACAGCTTCTAACCCCTCTAAGGCCATTACAATAACTGGCCAGTCAGACATAAATTTAGCAATGCGTGGGAAAAAGGGCTGATCAACTAAATGAGCATAATGTTCGGCCAAAATAATATCATCTAGCTGAATCATCTTAATCCCGACTATTTTGAGGCCTTTTCTCTCAAAACGATGAATAATTTCCCCTGCCAAACCGCGGTTAAGGGCATCGGGTTTAATAATAACTAAAGTCCGCTCTTGTCTTTTTTTAGCCATATTGTAATATCATAATATTAATAATGTTTATTTTATTATAAACCAGGCATAAAAATTTGCCAACCCTTTATACAGCAATGATCTTAAACTGCCTGTCTAAAAATTAAATAACTAAAAAACCGGCAGTTTATTAAACTACCGGTTATAATTGGTTATTTCATCAGGATCATCTTGCCACTGGTGCAAAATTTTCCTGACTTTACCTTATAAAAATAAAGACCAGGACTAGCTGATCTTCCTTGATCATCCTTACCATCCCAGGTAACATCATGTTCACCTGAATTAAATGGTTGATTGGTCAAGGTTTTAATCAACTGACCTTTAATATTATAGACAGTAATAGTGGTTGGACTATTTACTGTCTGTTTAAATCCGATTGTCGTGTCACCCCTAAAAGGATTGGGGTAACAGAAGACATTGAGCGAAACCCCAAAGGTAACCCTAATTGCTGCAATTGGAACAATTATGTCAAGATTAGAGATATTGGGTATATTCATCTAGTAGTAGTTTTTAAGAAGTTACCTATTTTCTAACTCGCCACAAGGCTTGTCCGTCAGTATAAATAATTAACCGCTTATCTATATCAGTACGCCAAATCGGAATACCTTGTCTTTTTAGACGATCTAAAGTTATCTCGCTGGGAAGACCAAGATTATTATTGGCGCCCACACTAATAACTGCTAAATCTGGCTGCCAATAACTAAGCCACTGCGGTGAAGTAGCCGTCCAAGAACCATGATGGGCCACCTTTAAAATATTAATCGGCTCTTGATTTATATAACGAGCCAGCAATTTATCCTCGGCATCACTTTCTAGGTCACCGGTCCACAAAAATAATTTTTGGCCATACTGCCATTTAATAACTAGCGATTGATTATTTATATTTTTTTGTTCAACGACATCTTCCTGGGTAGGCCAAAGAATAGTAAGTCTACTGCCATCAGTTAAATTAATAATGGCTGGCGCATATAAATTAGTTATTTTAGTACCCTTACTACCAAATCCATCTAAAATACTAGCCAAATCTGAAGAAACCTGCGGCGGTTGAGCTAAAATTATTTGACTAACCTTATATTTTTTTAATATTTCCTTCAATCCTCCCCAATGATCAGCATGATCATGAGTAATAATAATAATGTTAATGTTTCTATCCCACCAAGCCAATTGTTGATCTAGGGCATTTAAAATAGCCTGATCAGGCGGCCCACAATCTATTAGAATATGCTGGCCCTCAGTGGTAGTAATTAATGTGGCATCGCCCTGGCCAATGTCTAAAAAATTAATTTGAAGATAATTATTATTAGAATAGTGATGACCATAAAAGCCCAATAATAATAAAACAATAAAAAAGACCGAGCTGATAACTAATATCAGCCCATGTTGTAGCTTATTCATATTATTTTAGTAGATATTAAAATAACCCAATGGTGGGTTATTAAATTTCCCCTCCTCATATAACATAGCTAATTATTCTTGATATTGTCGGTTGCCCCAAGTAAGTTTATCTACTAACCATACCCCTCCAGATTTCATCATACTGACCTTATAGTCTTGATAAAATACTTTGGGTTCATTAAGAGAAGATGCTATAGTTTCTTTGCCCCTGATTTTAACATCTATATCTAGTGAGGTTGCCGCTTCGTTTTCTAAGATACCATTAGCCACCAAGGCTTGCCCTTGGACGCCCATATATATATCATTATTTGATGATGATGCTATTTGTTGCTGGATATATTCGTCAGTCCACTTAATCATTTTATTGGTCATCTGATTTTTTAAAATAGCTAAATTACTAAAATTATCTTGATTAGATAAACTTATCCAACGTTCTACAAAGGCAGAGGCCATTTTTTCTAATTGTATTTCATTGCGAGCCCGATCATCTAAAGGTGGTTGAGCAGTTGCTTCTTGAACAGTCGGGACTTCTGGTACTGGTTCGCTACTAGTGGTTGGTCTTTCCCCTTCAGTGGCCGGCGGCTCATTAGCTACTGGTACTTGAACCTCTAATTTATCATTGAACAAAAAATAAAGCAAAATTACTAAAACAATAATTACTATACCCAATAATAACCAGCCGCGTGTTTTAGAAGAAATTTTCATACTCATGAATTTAATAAGTTATTATTTATTATTATGTCTGTTCTTGCTCATTAGCCAGCTTATTTTCCTTTTCCATTTTTAATAATTGCTCTGGATTAGAAGTAATAAGCTGATCCTCTAAATAAGAAGCTACTACTTTAATAGCGGCGTGTCTATTGCCAGCAAAAAATATACCCTCTCCTACCCCGCTTTCTAAAAGTAGATATTTTTCACCTTCGGTTAACATAAAAGTTTTTTGCACTAAATCTACGGCTGCTGGTGATTGTTTTAAAAGAATTTGCATTGCTGAATTAGTGACTATAGCCTTGCCATAAGGTGAAAGCAAGAAATCATTGACATCCTGCGTAATGGTTGTTACTCCTAGATAATATTTACGGCAACGTTTTACCAAAGCATAAATAAATTTAGCACTATCTTCATATTGCATTAACCACCAGGCTTCATCAATAACTAAAATGCGTCGTTTAAGCTCACTTCGGACAATGTTCCAAATATAATTAACGATAGTATAAATGGCCAGCGGCCTTAATTCATCTTCAAGGTCGCGAACTGAAAAAGCCACCAATTGATTATTCATTTCCACATTAGTCAAGCTATTAAAAAGACTAGAAAAAGTACCTTCGGTATATTTTTTAAGCCTTAAAGCTAAACCCTCGCCACCTTCCATGCCCTCTAGAACATATTGAAAATCTTGCATGGTTGGCGGTTCAATGGCATTTAAATCGCTGTCTGGAGTAATATCCTTTTTAGCATAAGTCTCGAGAAGGGCCATATCAATAATAGAATCTTCTTCAGTGGTTAAATTACCCAGCATAATTCTCACTAAACCCTTAACCGTAATAACCCCACTACGAATAATATCTTCGGTCTTGGTCTCTTGTCCTACTGGACGAGGCAGATCAAAAGGATTAATTTTAGCTTCGCTAGCTAAAGAAATATTAATATAAGTACCACCCACTGCTTCGGTTAAAGCCTTATATTCATATTCTGGGTCAATAATAATAACATCGGTACCCATCATCATTGTTCTTAAAACTTCTAATTTAATGGCATAACTTTTACCAGCCCCAGAAGTAGCAAACACCACACTATTAGCATTAGGTAGGCTAAAACGGTCAAATAGAATAAGGCTATTGTTGTGCCGGTTAATGCCGTACAAAATACCATTATCACTAGTAAGTTCGCTAGAAATAAAAGGAAATGATGAAGCTACTGGTGAAGAGTTCATATTATAAGCAATATTCAGCTCATCATCGCACATAGGGAGGGTGGAATTAAAACCTTGTTCAGCTTGGTAAAAAACCCGCTTAGAATAAACGAGTCTGGAGCCAAACAAATCTTCTAAACGATTAATGAGTTGATTTAATTCCTCTTCGGTGTTAGCATAAACTGTAATATAAAGAGCGAATTGAAAAAATTTCTCTATTCCCTGAGTTAAATCATCGCGCAAGGCCTCAACATCGCGCAAGGCAGTTTCTCTAATAGGGTCACGTGGATTACCTTTTTCAATGTCGGCGCCAATTTGCGCTTCTAAAACGCCGACTTTATTTTTTAACTGCTTTAAGACGATAGATGACTTAATAGGATAAAAAAACATGGCAATGTCAAAAGACTCATTTAAATTTAAGATGGGGGCAAACCAACCCACACTAATATAGCGAGGATAAGTTATAATGAACATAGTACTCACATATTGCCCATTAAGTAATAAATATTTTGGTTTAATCTCTAAACTAGCAGGAGCAATTAAATCACGAATATTTACTACACCATAGCGGTAAGCTTTTTCTTGAGCAATTAGCTCTTCGGCCAAAGCAGCTTGTTCAGATAAAGCAGCTAAACTTTGTTTACTTAAAGGATTAGGCTTATTTTGAGTGTCTGGCGATGATTGTTTGGCGGACTGAATTTTAAACATGTTTAAAACTTATTATTTATGTTAATTTTTTCAATACTATCCAGGGGTTCGTTAGCGGCGGTTTTTTGATTATAGGAATTATAAAATAATTCAATCAGCCCCTGGGTATCTAAACGTGCAACATTTAAACTCATAGAGGTCAAACCACTCATTATATTATCTACTCGAAGGTCTAATTGTTCTTTTAGGGTTATAAATCGTTCTTCTTTTAAGTTGATAACATCAACCGGTCTAAAGGCTTCCAGAAGTGATTGCCAAAAACCTTTACGTTTGTCAGAAATGGGATTATAGGGCACAACCACATAAAAGCGTTTATTCATAATTTTACCCAAACTAACTAACTGGTTAACATAATCAATATATTGAAAAGTTTGATTTTTTAATAATTCATTAGTCTGTTCATTAGCCCGTTTATGCATAGCCTCAAGATAGCCATCAATATTTAGTTCGCGTGACTGAACCACAATTTGTAATAAAAAATCTATATTATTTAAAAAAGTAATATAAGCGCTAATGATAGCTTGCTGTTCGTCTTCACTTTTAAGGGCAAAGTTAATACTAGAAACCATTAAAATCGCCCGTAAAGTACCATCTTTCATGATGACTGTATCTTGTTTAATGTCAGCTATCTTTAAATATCGTTGAGTGGAGATAGCTGTATTTTTTTGATTACTGGCCATAATCAAGACGATTTAGTAATTAATTCTTCTGGCTCTTGAACTTCACCAGTATAAGCGCCACGAGTATCAACAATAAGCGACAACTCTGCCAGTCGAGAGGAGGTAAAATGAACCTTAGTAGCTGGTGGTTGGGCTTTGATAATATTTTTATGATCACAATCAACCATTTTCTCGGCTTTACCAAAATCTTTATTCCAAATTCGTAATTTGGGCGAAAAAAGACTCTGAATTAAATTGAGTAAAAAGAAATGAAAGGGCCGACCATTTATTTTACCAAAAGCTAAAGTTATAGCAATACCAGCAGTTATAAAGCCGCTCACTACAAATAAAGAAAAATCAAAAATCTTATATTCCACAAAAATAATTCCAGCCGTTATAAGCAAAATAATGAATTGCCGAGTAGTTATTGGCCCTAAAATTTTATCTTCTTCATCAATAAATTGTGGTACGGTAAATTGTTCCATAAAATTAAAAACGAAGTTGTTTATTTAAATTCAGTATAGCCTTAAATTCATCTATGGTTAAAGTGTCCTCTTTCCCCTGCTGCGCTGCTTCAACTAAAATTTGCTCGGCTGGCTGACCATTATCAATACTTAACTGACCAATTTTTAAGTAAATAGAGTTTAAGGGGCTATGACGCCAGGCATTAATACCCTGCAGACGTTTACTATAACCATATTCAGCTAAAAGGTCAATTTTTTCTTTTATTTTTTGAACTCTTTCTGCGGCCGTTGAACCTAGATAACGAAACTTCTTTAAAGTAATGGTGGCTAATTCATCAATAGGCGTTAAAGTCTTAGGGGTAAACTTAACATCATCCATGCGGATTTTACCTGTTTTAATATCGGTTATTCTCTGATCTAAGGGAATAACCACGGCGGCTGATTGATTAACTGGCTGTTCCTTAATTGGCTTAGCGACCACCGAGGCCTCACTAGGGGTAATTATTGGTCCTGCCTGCTTTTTATTCTCCCCTTCTATGGCCGGGGGCAAAAGTTTAGCCGCCTCAACTGCTCCTGATGTTAATTCTGATTCAGTTTGAAGATCTAAGTGCTCTTTATTGTCTATTTGACGTAAACTAACTAATAAATCTGACTCAAAATCTTGAACAATTGATTGCCTAATAAGTTCATCGGTTGGCTGAGTTGGCAGCTGAACACTAATCTTCTCTCTGGCTTGTTGATCTAAATCTTTTTTAATGTTATTTAATTGTTCCATCAATATTGAAGCTTGTTCGGTAGTAAGACTCAGTCCACCTTCAGCTACTGTTTTAGTAACAATATTAATAAACGCCGGCGCATTACGCACTCCTAAAATAAAAGTCTTAGCTATTTGACGAAGACGATTTAGGTCAGCGGCTTTTTTAACTAATGTCTGTTGACTAACAAATTTATTTAGAGCATTTTCTATAATATCGGTAAAAACAAAATTATTATCAGTGGCCGGCGCTGGAGTAGCAAGCGGCTGATTATCTTGAACTATTTTATCAATGTTAACAGGCTCAACTACCGGTTTAGACAAATAATCATTAACCAAAATAAAAACATTAGCTTGTAGGTCAGCTACTAATTTTTGGGCTTGCTCTTTATCCATGCCTTCATTTTCTACTAAATAGAACGATAAACGACTAAGCGGAATGTCTTTAACTATTACCTTTATAATAATAGTAAATAAAGAAATATGATATTCCTGTTCAAGATGATGAATAAAACTTTTTACAACAGGATTATCTAATTTAGTCTTAATATCGACCGGGACTTGCTGATACTTTTGTAAATAATCAAACATATCATTAGCTACGTTCTAGTTTGGCAATTTCTTCCCTAATAGCCTGACCCTCTATGCTATCCTCGCCATAACGTTTAAGCAATAATTTTAATTGATTAATTTTATTAATACGGTCCGCATCTAAAGTTGGCGCAACCACCTCAGAAGAGGCTTGAGCCAGGGCTTCTTCTTCGGGCGGCCTCTCTTCTTGTGGTTGGCTAGATAATTGGCTAGAAGTTGTGTCTACCGACTCCATAATAGGTAAAGGGATAATAGCCCAATCACTACCATCATCGCTGGGCATACTGTCAGGGAAAAATTTAATATTGCGGTAGGTATTAAGTAGGGCGCTTAAAATCTTTTTTTCTTCAGCTGTCAAATTAGCAGTATTACGAGATGAGCTTAAAAATTCAGATATGCTTAGCGAGTCAAAATTAACCGCTCCTTGCTCACTGATGAAACAACGGAGCCAATTGCTAACTGTTCCAGGCACTTTTTCATTATTTATTATTATTTTTCCTGAGGTGATCGTTTCTTGATTATTGAGCATGGCATTTTCAATCTGTCTCTTGGCGCCATCTAGATCCTCGCTTAACCACATAAATATCTTACGGTTTAAGGCGTTAACCAAAACCGGATCAGCCGTAAGCTCGTTTAATAATTGCTTATTAAAAATATCTTTAATAATGGCACGATCCTCTGAGGAATAGTTCGGACCTAAAAAAGCTAACTTGTTAAAAATGGGTAAGAAAAAATTATCTCTTAGTTTATTAGCTAATTCATCAGCTCGCGCCCGATCTAAACCTAAATTATCTACGAGGTATTCACTTAATTCATCCATACTCACTCGGTCAATAGCTACCAGCAAGATAAGTATGTCTAAATTAACACCGTATTCTTTGGCTAAATCAGTCACTATCTTATAGTTGCTAGGCCGATTAAACTCTGCCGCTATGATGGGCGGCATAGTTAAAAATTCAGCTAAATATGATTCTAGAGTATCTCGGTCATAAGTATATTTCATAATCTTTTTATTTTATTTAGATGATGACGGTGATGATGGTAGTTTATTATTAACCTCCTTTAATAAAGCATTCAAACGTTTGCCAGGATCACCGCCCGCCTTAAGGTAGGCATTTAGACCTCGCTGCATAGCCAATAACATAGTATTGTCTTTTTTATTATTAGCATCTAATGTGCGGACAGCACTGATTAAATTATTAATAGCTTGCTGACTGCCTCTTTGTCCACTAGATAATATCTTTAAGAATTCACGCTGCGTATTGCCTAATATATTACCAATACCGGCAGAAAATAGTTTGGGGTCAAGCGATTGAGCTAGAGCATCTGGGGTGGTTGCTCTATTGATTTCTTCAATATTCTCTTCAGCCTCTTCATGATATTTTGTACCTAAATCTATAGCTCGGGTAGTTGTCGGTGCCGGGTTATAATGTTCAATACTATCGCCTAAATTAGACAAGAAAGTACCAGTAGCAAAATGAGCTAACTGCCTATTCAGCCAATCACCCATCGGACCCCCTACATTATCTTGCGTCATTTTTTCTTTGCCACTTTGGTAATCTGTTTCTGCCTTAATTCGATCTGCCTCTAATGTCTTTTGTGAATTATTTACTGTATTATTATAATTAGTATCAGCTTGCTGGACTTTCAAATCAGCACTCAATATTAATCTTTCCATAGTCTGCTTATCAATTGAACCGTTAGCATACTGTTTTTTAGCCTCAGTCTTGGCTGTCTCGCTATCATCTCTTACCTTATTTCTTAGAGCCTCGGCAGCTTCTATTCTTGCTTGGTGACGTTGATCGGCTCCACGTAAATTGGCTTCCCGGTCAGTTTCTAATTTTTGATTCTCTTGGGCGAGCTTGGGTTGGCTGACTATTTTATGTCCTAATATCATTTCATTCTTGGCTTCTTCTAAGTCTTGCTCCTTACTATTATCAAGCCTACCTCGGCGCCGTTGATAGTCTTCCTTAGTAATAAGACCTTCATCTTTACTTTGATTAAGTTTCGCCAAATCTTCGCTATATTTATCATGAATCATTTGTCTTTTATCGCGATATTCATCATTAACTTTTTCATGGGCCTTGATTTTGCCCTTGTCTGCTTTTGATTTTAATTTATGACCCTCATGCTTAAGGGGGTGCATAATATTTTGCACGGTCTCATCTTGTATTACTTCTTTTGCAGCTGCTAAGGTTTTATCACCCATTCCTAATTTTCTAGCCACCTTAAGTCTTTTTTCAGCTTTCTCTTTTTTACGCGCTTCAGTTGCTTCCTGCCCCCAGGTTTGAGCAAATGTACCGACTTTATTAGCAGCTTTCCCTAAACCACCAGTAGCATTTTTACTTAAAGCAACAGTAGCACCCCCCACAGCCTTTAAACCAGTACGACCAGCCGCCTTAGCCCCAGTCGCCGCTCCTTTTTTACCTGCATTAGCAAGCTTTTTGCCTCCACTGTTTATCGCTTTCATGCCGCCGCCAACAACATTGCCAACCAAATCACTAGTTTCTTTAGTGAGCTGCATACCCCCCACCAGTATCCCTATAGATACTAAAAATTTAATAATTGCC
>Ga0209201_1004711_pt1 | contig 10781 bp, 9 predicted proteins | sample AD_UKC055_MetaG_FD_184411 | JGI IMG/M metagenome (GOLD analysis project Ga0209201, IMG submission 184411) | Active sludge microbial communities of municipal wastewater-treating anaerobic digesters from USA - AD_UKC055_MetaG (SPAdes) (version 2) | ecosystem: Engineered > Bioreactor > Anaerobic >... | reverse complement strand
CTCGTGCGCGGCGTCGGTCCCGGCCTGCTCAACGCCGACGCCGGCCTCACCGCCGCGCAAATCCTCGCCGACCCCAGACTCACCCTCCACGAGTTGCAGCCGGCCGGCTTCACCGAATTTGCCACCAACGACAACTGGGACGGCTCCGACGAGCTCCGCACCCACATGCACGCGCTGGGCATGGGCGCACTCGAGGCCAACTCCAAGGACGCCGCGCTCCTCGTCACGCCCGCCCGCACCGTTTGCACCGGTCAAGTCAGCGGCGTGGGCAACACCACCGGCATCGCCCTCGCCGAGACCTACGACGCCGATTTTCAAGACAGCACCCGGCGGCTCACCGCACTCTCGATCCGCAACCAGGTCGGCACCGGCAATGCGCAACTGATCGTCGGCTTCGTCATCGAGGGCAATGCGCCCAAAACCGTGCTCCTCCGCGGCGTCGGCCCCGGCCTCGTCCCCGCAGTCGCCGAGTCCGCCGTGCTGGCCAACCCCACGCTCCAGCTCAACAAACTCGATCGCGCCACCGGCAACTGGACGGTCGTCGGCTCCAACGACGACTGGGGCGGCACCCCCACGCTCGCCACCGCGATGCGCGCCGCCGGCATGGGCGAGCTCGCCCCCGGCTCGGCAGACGCCGCGCTCCTGCTCGATCTCGCGCCCGGCATCTACACCGCGCAACTCACCGGCGTGGACAACACCACCGGCATCGGCCTCGTCGAAATCTACGAAGCCCCCTGATTCGCCCCGCCAGCCTCTTTCACCCTTCACCCTTCCCTCTTCACCCTTCGATTCCTCTTCCCGCTTTTCTTGATCTGCATCAAGGCGGGCGCCGGCGCGCTCTGGCATGCTCGCGCCCATGTTTTGCTACCAATGTGAACAAACCGTGAAGATGACCGGCTGCACCACCTTCGGCGCGTGCGGCAAAGATCCCGAGACCGCCGCTCTCCAGGATCTGCTCCTCCACGCCTGCCGCGGCATCTCCGCCTTCGCCCACCGCACCCGCGCGCGCGGCGCCCACAGCCCCGCCGTCGATCGCTTCGTGATGGACGCGCTCTTCACGACCGTCACCAACGTCAACTTCGACCCCGAGCGCCTCCAGCAACAGCTCGTCGAGGCCGGCGCCATCCTGCGCGAGGCCCGCGATCTGTACCTCGATACCTGCGCCCTCGCCGCCGCAGCCCCCGAGGCCCTCAACGGCGCCACCTGCTGGGCGCCCGCCGCGACCACCGCCGAGTCCGTCGCCGCCGGCCGCCGCGTGGGCTTGCGCGAGCGTTTCCGCACCGTCGAGGCCGATGTCGCCAGCCTCCAGGAAATCCTCACCTACGGGCTCAAAGGCATGGCCGCCTACGCGCACCACGCCGCCGTGCTCGGCAGCGAGTCCGAGAGCTTCTACGCGTTCATGCACGAGGCGCTCGCCGCCATCGAAAACCGACTCGCCGAGCCCGATGCGCTCCTCGCGCTCTGTCTGCGCTGCGGCGCCGTCAACCTCGAGGTCATGGCCCTGCTCGACGAGGCCCACCGCCGCCGCTTCGGCTCGCCCGAGCCCACCTCCGTCCGCGTCGAGCCCATCCCCGGCAAGTGCATCCTCGTCTCGGGGCACGACCTCCACGACCTCGAAGCCCTCCTGCAACAGACCGAGGGCAAGGGCATCCACATCTACACGCACGGCGAGATGCTGCCCGCCCACGGCTACCCGCGCCTCAAACGTTTCCCGCACCTCGTCGGCAACTACGGCGGCGCCTGGCAGGACCAGCGCAGCGAATTCGCCGCGTTTCCCGGCGCGATTTTGATGACGACCAACTGCATCCAGAAACCGGTCGAGAGCTACACGCGCCGCATCTTCACCAGCGGCGTCGTCGCCTGGCCCGGCGTCGTCCACGTGAGCGCCACCGACTTCTCGCCCGTCATCGAGGCCGCGCTCGCCGCGCCGGGCTTCGAGACCGCCGGCCCCGACCACCGCATCACCGTCGGCTTTGCCCACGAAGCCATCCTCGCCCACGCCGGCAAGGTCGTCGACGCCGTGAAGGCCGGGCAGCTCAAACACTTCTTCCTCATCGGCGGCTGCGACGGCGCCAAGGCCGGCCGCAACTACTACACCGAGTTTGCCACCTCCGTCCCCGACGACTGCGCCGTGCTCACCCTCGGCTGCGCCAAGTACCGGTTCAACAAACTCGAGTTTGGCGACATCGGCGGCCTGCCGCGCCTGCTCGACTGCGGCCAGTGCAACGACGCCTACTCGGCCATCAAGGTCGCCGGCGCGCTCGCGCAGGCCTTCGGCTGCGGCATCAACGAGCTCCCGCTCTCGCTCGTCATCTCGTGGTTCGAGCAAAAGGCCGTCGCCGTGCTGCTCACGCTCCTGCACCTCGGCGTGCGCAACATCCGCCTCGGCCCCGATCTGCCCGCTTTCGTCTCGCCCGGCGTGCTCGGCATCCTCGTCGAGCGCTTCGGCCTCCAAGGCATCACGACCGCCGAGGCCGACCTCCAGGCCTGCCTCGCCAAGTAAACACGCCGCCATCGCGACGCAGGCTGCCCCCGCCGACCTGCGTCGCTTCGCCGTGTCCCGATTCGTAGGGGCGTCGTCTTGCTACGCCCTCTCCACAGGCAGGCACGCCGGAGCGGAGCCGGAGCTCACCACCAAGGCACGGAGGACACGGAGAAACCCGCGCCGACGCGACAACCCCACCGAAAACTTCGCCGAGACGCAGTCCCATGCCGCTGCTTTCACCCTTCCCTCTTCACCCTTCACTCTTCATTTTCCGCCCACCAACACGCTCGACTTTCCGCGCGCCCCCGCTCTTGCTCGGAGCCTCGCCGCCGCCCCCGCATCACCCCGATGCGAACTCCTAAAATCTCCCGAAAAAACCCGTCCCCCATGCCCGCACGCCTCATCCCAACTCAGGCCATGAAACGCAGTCAGGGCGAATAACGCTGATCGGCAAATGACAAAATCCGCCCTCGATAAGCTCTTTAAAGAAGCCACGGGCTTCCATAAGACGACTTGCTTGCTTGCAACCCGGTTCACGGGCTTCAGGGACTTCGACCACGATCGCCATCAGCCCTTCCCGATGATGTTTCGAGCCGCAGACCGCACGCTAGTCCGCACAATCCTCAAGGATCATCGTGCTGATACGGAGTGGATGAAGGATGCGGACTCTTATTTCACTTCATTGATCGTTAACGGAGCGTTTTCACTAGAGCTGCATCTTAAACATATATATGGGCTTGTTGAGCAGCAGGACGTTCGTGGTCACGATCTGCACAAACTTTTCCTTGGTTTGTCAGATTGGACTAGAACAAATTTAGAGGCTATTTTCCAAGCCATCTCGTCTTCACAGCCTCTCATTCGGAAGCAATTCGACACACTCAAGAGTGAGATGGGGGAGATGGGCGCTACCTTGGATTGGAGTCTCTCGACTGTTTTGCGTGAGTCTTCACGAGCATTCGAGACTTGGCGGTATTTCTACGAATCGACGACAGTTCCATGTTCGTTCGCAGGATATGGAGAAGCCGTGTTTGCGATGCGCACGATGTCCACGCAGTTTAAATCGAAGACTCCTGATCCGTAAAGGGACAGTCACTTCAACAGCCCCTAAAAAAATTTACATGAAGCAAGATATAGAAATTCCACCGGAGCTAAGCAAAACGTTCGAATCATTCAAACCTGTTGTAGCCGGAATCGTCGACAAAATCATAAACAGACCAAGCGAAGATCCAACCAGAGACACTTTCATCCACCAAGGGCAAAAGACACTCCTAAAATGTTTAGAAAAATACGGCAATATGGACCACTACCAATTTTGCTTTTGGAGTGCAGAATTGATTCAGTCTGAAGTAATAGAATCGATTCGTGCCTGTGCTCATTTAGCACCTGAAGCCTGGCGGATTTACGAAGCTAACAAAAAGACACTCAACTCAAAAAAAGACAAAAGAGCGACACTTCTAGGACGCCTTTTTATAAAAAAAATAAAACCTGAAGATTCTGTCATTCAAGCAATCACCTTCCCAATAGCAAGATTAGACATTCCAGACGAACGATCAGAATTCGAGCTACATACAGGAAAGACTATTTTTAATATCAGAATTTACGAAATACTCGATACGATAATTAGACGAATATTAAAAAGAAATCTAAAGCTAGAACACAGGCTAATCGCCGTAAAAAACCTCCAAAGTCTCTATAACAAAATCCCTAACGTCCTCGAAAGCATCATTTTGACCTTCATGATCATAGGCTCAGATATTCACAGTGCATTTGGCCACACTTACATAATCATAAAGGGAGGACTTCCTGAAGAGATAGATAATCTCTCTGATGGATTCAAAGAATTTGTATTCGAGAACATTTCCAATGTGCTTGAGCAGATCGAATCTGCAGGAAAAGGATACTCTCACAAGGAGAACAAACTAAGTTGTTTGCCCACACTCGATTCATATCCAGAACAAGCCATGTCATGGTACACAAGCCCCAAGCAGGTGGCCTCAATAAGGGGCCACAGTAGGGACAGTCACTGAAAACGCCCTTCCTCCTGCGGCTCCCCATTCCCAGAGGAGGGCCGCAGTTTATGCACCATGGCCCGGTGGCCAACCACGGCCACGGAGGAGCTGCTACCATGTAGGTAGCCAGCTTTCCAAAAACGTCGGCGAGCATGTGCTAAATAGATACCATGTGCGAGAAAGAAGGGTCAGGTTTTAGGTTTTTCAGTAAGCCGTTCGAGACACTCTGCGGCGGGGCCTCCATCGCGACGAAACCGCCCGACCATCTGACTCACGCCCACTGGCGTGCCCATGTGTAGCATCTCGCAGAGCCAGCGATTGGAAGCCGTAAGCAGGGGTCAGGCTTTAGGTTTTAATATCTGACGGCTTGCCGCAGCCAGAGAAACGCTCACGCGTTCCTCTACCGGAAGCGGTCGACGTCTTCCGAAGGCCCGTGGCAGACACAGACTGGAAGGTCCGCAGCAGGGGCAGTCACTTAGCCCCCTAAAAGAGACAGTGGCTCAGATCAGGCCCTTGGCCCGTTGCTCCAGCCAAAACTCGCCCGGCGTGGCGATGCGCAAGCCGTAAACCTCGCGGCCAAGCTTCGTGTGAAAGTCACCCTCGTCCAGCGTCACGAGCCAGACCGCGCGCGCCGCCAGTGCCGTGATGACCACCGGCCGGTCCTTCGCTTTCGGGAAGACCAAGGGCTTATCGAGGGCGTAGTCGGCGCGCACGATGCGCACCTTCGGAGTGATCGTTTTCCAAGCGGTTGAGGCGGAGCGGCCGAGCTTGGGGAGGTTGCGACGCGTCTCCTCCTCGCAGTAATCGGACGAGATAAGTTCCCATCCGTGCGCGGAGGCCTCCTGCAAGAGGAAGCGCGACGCGCCTTTCGACGAACCGGAAGCGGCAAGCAGGACGCTCGTGTCGAGGAAGAGCCTCACTTCTTTTTCGTCTTTCCGGCGGCTTGGAGCGCCTTCATGTCCGCCTCGTCGCGGGCGATCCAGGCCTTGAGCTGTGCCTTGGGGAGATCGCGCACGGGCAGAGCCGCCGCGGGCTGCAGGAACAGCCCGCCGTCGCGCTCTTCGACGAGCACCATGGGATTGCTGACTTTATCGAGCCCCATCTTGCGGCGCATTTCGGGCGGCAGGGTCAGGCTGCCGCGTTTGGAGAGAAGAAGCGTTGTCATGCGGCAATGCTGCATTGCGGCAAAGCGGCTCGCAAGCCCTCCGTGGCGTTAATCTGGCTCCCGAGCAGGTGACAGGGGGCATGTTTAGGTTTTAGTATCGGACGGCTCGCCGCAGCCGGAGAAACGCTCACGCGTTGCTCTACCCGAAGCGCTCGACGTGCGGGCGTGGGTGCGCGCCTACTGCGGGGCGGGCCTGCCCTGCGCGACGAGCCAGGCCTCGTAGGCTTTGCGCGGCATGAAACGCAGGGACGCGGAATTGATGCAGTAGCGCAGTCCGGTGGGCGCGGGGCCGTCGGGAAATACGTGCCCCAGGTGAGCGCCATCGACGGCGCAGTGCACCTCGGTGCGGACCATGCCGAAGCTCGAATCGGTTTCCTCGCCGACGAAGCCCGGCTCGATTGGCCGAGTGAAGCTGGGCCAGCCCGTCCCGCTGTCGAACTTGTCGCGGCTGTCGAACAGCGGGGTGTCGCTGCACACGGAGAAATAGACGCCGTCCTCGTGGTGGTCCCAGAAGGCGTTGCGGAAGGGAGGCTCGGTGCCCTGCTCGCGCGCCACGCGGAACTGCTCGGGGGTGAGCAACGCGCGCCATTCGGCGTCGGTCCTGCGCACGCGGGCGCGGGACATGTCGATGACCACCCGGGAAGGAAGACCGCAGGCGGATTTGGCGTCGTCGGCCGCGCACGAGGCGGGCTCCGGGGATGCTGAGGCGGGAGAGGTCATGACGGGAGCGGAGCCATAGGCCTGACCGAGCACAGAAAGCAGGAGGATGGAGGCGATGCGTTTCAGGCTCATGTCAGAGGTCCAGGACCAGATGGCCGGAATTATCCCCCAGCTTGGCCGGAGCGCAAAGCGCAGGCACGGATTCCGCGCGGGGGCTGCGAAAGGGAAAGTGACCTCAAAGGCGCGCTCAGGGTGTCGGTAAATCCACGACCACCAACTCCAGCCGGTCGGATGCCTGGGCGGCCTGCAAGGTGGCGCGCAGGGCGTCCCGGTCTGCCACATCGACGCGGCGGACAAACTCGGAATAGGCGCCGATCAGCCGCGCAAAGACGCCCTCGTTGAGCGGCTGCCCACCGGTGGCCCCGGCCACCCGGTTGTGCAGGATCAGCACTTTGACGGGCAGGCCCATTTGCACGGCCTCGTGCAGGCCCAGATGTCCGGCGGCGGTAAACGCCCAGTCGCCCGTCACCGCCCACGTCTTGCGGGCGCCCGCCTTGAGCGCGCCGGCTGCCATCGGGATGCTGCCCCCGTAATACGCGGCGGCGTCGATCAGCTCGTAAGGCGGGCAGGCAAACAGCGTGGAGGTGCCGGTGTCGCCGGCGATGAAGTCGATGTCGGGCCGCAGGGTTTTGAGCAGATCGAAAACCGGCATGTAGGCCTGAATGGTCGGCCGAAACTTGGGCGGCATGCCCTCCGGGATGACCGGCCACACCGGCCGCACGAGCGTCCGCCAGTCGGTGCCGGCCAGCTTGGCCTGCACCACCTCGTGGGGATAGCGGACGTTGAGCGGGCAGAGCACCCGGCGGTCGGCGTCGCGAGCCGGCACGGGCCCGGGGACGACCGGCGGAGGCGTCGGCGGCAAGGGGCCGGCCGGGGCGTTCAACTCATCGTCTTCGAACAGCACAACGACCGGCAGGCCCTGCGCCTCCGACTGGGCGAACGCCTCCCGCACTCCGTGATAGACTTCGCCGGGCCCCAGCCGCCGCATGGGCAGGGACAGGCCCGCGACCAGGGCATCAATGTTGAAAATGGTATCGGAGGCGCGTCCCTCGCGGTCGCACGCCACCAGCAACACCAGGCCGCCCTCGGCGCCCATCGTCCAGGCATCCACGAGGGCGTTGGCGGCTTTGGCGAGTCCGTGGGATTTGAGCAGCACCGCACTGCGCCGGCCCCGACACGAGGCGCCCATCGCCATCCCGACCGCCACCTCCTCGTGCAACTGATATTCCTGGGCGCATTTCGCCCGGGCCCGCCAGTTTTCATAGATCGCCACCGCTCCGGTGGCGGGTACGCACAAGACCACCTGAGCCCCGGCATCGACCAGCGCCTGACCGGCGGCATCGGTCGCCGTCACGACCACCGGCGCGGCCGGTGACTCCTCCGCAAGCGCCCGGACAGGCGCCGTGGAAAATAGCGCCGACAACAGAACGAGGGCCAGGACGGGGAGCTTGCGGGCGGTCAGGGCGCGTTTCATGGCCCCACGCTACAACCCGCCACCGCCATGGCGAGCGGATGCGTGCCCGTCCGGTGGCAGCCGCGCGCGCGACCGGAGAGTTTCCCCAAAGGGACTGTCACGTCAAAGGACTCGGGAAGGCGGGCCGGTATCGGGAGGCGACGAAGTGGGTGGTCCAGCAAGCCCAGTTGACCAGCCCACAATCTTGACGTCCCCCGGTGCTACCGGTGTTCAGAATCGCTCGATCCAGAGGGCACGCTTCGGGTTGCGCGGGTCGACGAGCACATACATCGGCTGGCCGCTCGCCTTTCGCTCCTGCGCCAGGCGCACCAGCGCGAAGTCGGAATGCCGCTGGACCTGGGGAGCCGCGCCGAGGGTATCGCAGCGCTCGGTCACGATCCGGTACACGGTCCGATTGTTCACCCGCATCTTGGTGGCGGTGACCTCCCGCACCCGCACCTCGGCCACCGTCCCTTCGATGAGCATGCGCTGCGCCCGCCGCCGCACCACCCAGGTGCCCACGACCACGCCCAGCCCGCCGAGGGGAAAGAACAGCACGAAAAGCCCCGCCATCCCGGTCTCGCTCAGGCGTGCGCCCTCGGGGCAGGCCGTGTGGGGAGAGTCCACGAGGTAGCGCACCGTGACCGTGTCGCCGGGCTGCCAGCGTAGGCCGGTCGTGTAACAACGGTCCTCGACCGGGGTGGCGGAGGCGCTAAAGGTGAAGCCGTAAGCGTAAACGCACGTCTCGTTGATGAAAAGATTGGTCGGTTCGACCTGCACGATCCGGCCGGGCAACGTTCGCGTATCCGCGCCGCGCAGGCGCAGCTCGCCGGGCAGGTTCGTCGGAAAGAACAGCACCACGAAAACCAGGCTGAAGGCCGCAGCGAACGCGCCAAAAGCCATCAGCCACAGCGAAGCGGCCGCCCCCTGCACCCGCCGCATCAGATCCGGGGGCGGGGTGCGCGGCACGGGGGAGGCGAGCAGAGCGGCCAGTTGATCGAGGCGGGCGGGGTCGTCGGCGAAGGGGTTCACGGGGATGGTCCTGAGCCTTGCCAGAAGCGCCGCGACAACAAGCGCGTTTCCGATCCCGTGGCCCGTAGTAGGGCCAGACTGATAATGGCGGCGCAAGTAGCGGATTGAGGCAACGGGTTCACTCTCGGCGCCACCGCCTGCCCTCGTTGCGCGCCGCGACTGGTGGCTTGCGTCCGCTGCGCGCACGGCTGGACTCGCGACACGATGTCCGCCGCTCCGACTCACGCCGCGCACCTGCGGCAGACCGCGATCCTCGCCACCTTGCGCCGCAGCCAGATGTTTGCCGACCTCGCCGCCGAGGACCTCGCCGCCGTCGCCGCCGCCTGCCAGACGCGCCGGCTCGCCAAGGGCGAGGTGCTCTTCCGCGAGGGCGAAAAGGCGACCGGCTTCTACGTCGTCCAATCCGGGCAGATCAGCGTGCACCGCATCACGCCCGACGGACGCGAGCGCATCATCTGCGTGTTTGCCGCCCCGGAGAGTTTCGCCGAGGTCGTCCTGGCCACGGCCGAGACGTACCCGGCCAACGCCGCCGCGCTCGTGCCATCGCAGGTCATCTGCGTCGATAAAGCGCGCTTTCGCGATCTCATCCGCACGCATCCCGGGCTGGCGCTCCACATGCTCGCCTCAATGAGCCTCCACCTGAAACACCTCGTGCAGTCGCTCGACGACCTCAAGGGCCGGCAGATCGACGAGCGACTGGCGGCTTGGATTTTGAAACACGTCAAACCGGCGAAGACCGGCGCCGCGGCGAGCTTCAAGCTCCCCATGAGCAAACGCGTGTTGGCCGGGCAACTCGGCGTGACCAGCGAGACGCTCTCGCGCACCTTCGCGCGCTTCCGGGAGGCCGGCGCCCTGCGCGTCGAAGGCACCACGCTGCACGTGCTCGATCTCGCCCGCCTCCAGAGCTGGAGCGCCAGCCCGCTCGACGCGCGCTAAAGCCGGGGCCGGTTCGCCTATCGCGGCGCCACCTCGGCGGCGGCGCCCGTCGTGGTATCCAGCCCCGCCAGCCACTCGCCCAGCACGCGCCACAAGGCCGGCCCGCCCACCTCCAGCAGGTCGCCGTGTTTCGCCCCCGGCACGGTGTGGATCGTCACCTTGGTCCGGGCGGCGGCCGCCAGACGCTGCGTCATCTCGGCCGGGATCAGCTCATCGTTGCCGCCCCGCACCAGCAGCACGGGGCAGGAAACCGCCGGCATTTTCGCCGCGCTATCGAGCAGCCGCCCCTTCACCAGCCAGCCGACGAACCAGCCCGGCAGCCATGAAAAGGGGGCTTTCTGGGCGGCGATGTGCCGCACCACGTCGTCGATGTTGGTCGATGTGCCGATCGCGATCAGCCCGGCGACCGGGCGCCGGCTCGCCAGATCCACCGCCGCGCCACCGCCCACCGACCACCCCGCCACGACGACCGGCGACGATGCCAGATCGGGCCGCTGGCGCACGTAGTCATAGGCCGCGTCGAACGCCGCGAAGCAGCCAGCCTCGCCCGGCTCTCCCGCGCTCATACCGAAGCCCGGATACTCGGGCACGATCACGTTGACACCCAGGCGCCGCCAGGCGGCGAACTCCGGCTGGCTGCGTTTCAACGTGTAGCCGCCGGGGTACCCGTAGATCACCGTCGCCCGGCGCGCGTAGTCCGCCAAGGTCGCGCCCGCGGCGTCGGTTGCCTTGCCAAACTGCGCCACGATGCGCGTGCCGCCCGCCGTCGTCAGCGAGACCAGCTCGTAGTCGGCGCCCGCCGGCACCACCGCCCAGTCCGCGCCACGCCCGGTGCCCTGGATGACCTTGCGGCTCACGTTGACGCAGCCGCTGGCGCCGAGGCCAAGACTCACGAGGAGGGCGGCCACCAGCAGACGGCATAGCATTTTCGAGGGGGAAAAGCGCATAGGGGGAAAGGCGGCCCGGCACGTGTGGTGCGAG
>Ga0209201_1004709_pt1 | contig 10786 bp, 8 predicted proteins | sample AD_UKC055_MetaG_FD_184411 | JGI IMG/M metagenome (GOLD analysis project Ga0209201, IMG submission 184411) | Active sludge microbial communities of municipal wastewater-treating anaerobic digesters from USA - AD_UKC055_MetaG (SPAdes) (version 2) | ecosystem: Engineered > Bioreactor > Anaerobic >... | reverse complement strand
TTAGGCATTGCCCTCCCGCTACGGCGGGATCGTTCCGGAAGGAAATCCCGCCAAAGCGGAATCAATGAAAGATTGAGGAGGCATTATCGGCTAATAATAAAGACTGGGATGGGGATTGCCACGTCGCTACGCTCCTCGCAATGACATATACCATCTCTGTCATTACGAGCGGAGACGTAGTCGAAGCGTGGTAATCCGTAAGGGTAGAGTGAATAGACTTTGAAGTACTCCATGGCAGGCGAAAAAACTATGTTCACATTAGAAAACATCCGGCATTGGGTAAATTATGAGGGTATAAAATGTAAAATTCACATACAAGGATTAGCAATAACACGGTAATTTGAGTAAGGAGACTATTCACTCAATAAATCGAGATAGAATAACAAATTGATTTTTTACGAAGATTTAATTTGACATAAATATTCAGTCTATTTACTGAGCTTTTAGATACTATAACTCAATACCTTTACTGAATAAATAATCAATACCAAAATAAAAAGTGGATTTTGATTTGTCTGTATATCGATTTAAATAATGATCAGCATCTTTAAAATACTTATATCTAAGGTTTATATTTAACTTTTCATTTACAAAATATTGCATACTAAAAATGCTAGCAATATTATTAGTAACTGGCTTAATTGGAAATTCCTCCTTTATACAATAAAACATATCAGTAACGCTTGCATTTCCATATTTACCAAAGATTAATTCATTACCAAAATAAAATGGGAAAAGACTCCAATAGTCTAACTTTATCTTAAATTCTTCACAACTTACGATCGGGTAACCAAGACTTAATCCTCTATAATGATAATTTTCCCAACTTCTTAATGACTGGTAGGTTCTATTCCAAATTTTCACAAAACTAACATCAATATTTAATCCTTCAAATAGCAAATCGCCTGTTCTTAACGAAGTCAATAATCCCAATCTATCGGGATATCGCTCTCGATCATTTACTCCTGGATCATTATTGACAATAATATCATCGATTAAAAACTGTCCATATAAAGTAACTCGCTGAACAGGTTTAAACATAATGTCCAAAGCCCAAAGACCACTCATACCCTTATTATCGTTACGCTGAACTCCGTAGTAAAAAGTCAGCGGATTAAGATAAGCCAATTCAACATTACGATTTTCACCACCATAGATTGCCATTTCAGTCAAACCAATTTGAAATCTTTCAGAAATGGAAATATCCAGACGATGGCCGGAAAGATAACGATTTACTTTTTGAAAAAAAATGCAAGTCGAATCATCTGGATTATATTCAGTACCTCTCGCATTTTCAAGCTGAGAAAAAAATGCGGTTAACAGCATCCGTCTCCCAGTATAATTAAACATAATATGATCATAGGAATAGGGGTTACCGGATAATATTAAACTGTTTTCTCCAATCGGACCCCAATTACGGTCTGTTTTACCTATAAAAATTCCGATCCTTTGAAAATTTAGGCTTAAATAGGCGTCATTGACGCGACCGTAAATCCAATGGCTTGCTTCGGATAAGTCTCCTGCGTAATATGGGTCGTTATTATAATTCCGATCAACTCGAGTCCGATTCCCTATACTAATTAAATCTGAATTATAATGAAAATCAAAATCAAACTTATATGAGTAACTCCAGGAATCCGATTTTTTGATAAATCCTTGGTGCTCGATTCCAACTGCTGTATTTTTCACACCGTAGAATTCGATTAATCTTGATAAAAAATATTGGTTTATTTTATCAGATGTATCTGGTAATTGTAACAATGAAATATTAAAGGGCTGTTGCAATGCAAATTGTGGAATATTTTTACCGGTATTGATCTGATAATCTAAATAGTGATAAATCAGCTCATTATCGAGGTAAATCAAAGGTGTTGATTTAGCTAATAGTCCGCTGGTTAAACTAAGTAATAAGAATATAAATTTTAAGTGTTTTTTCATTATTTTTCTTAAAAGAATCATTTTGAAGAAAATGAAATGACTGAAATATTTGAAAAAGTTTGAATTATTAGGCTCGATTATGGGGATTCTTCGTTAAGTCATTCGGCTAAAATTATAGGTAAATTACAATTTAATCTTAATAAAAATAAACCGAAGAAATCTTGGAAATTCTTCACTTCGTTCAAAATAACAACTTTGATTATCTACTCCGAGCATGTTTAAATAAAATATTATAAAACGCTTTGAAAAAGTAGATTACATCTGTTGTGAAGGGCTTTTCTTTCTTACGCAAGAGATAATTTCTTTCGGATTCAACGATTTCATCAAAAGTCCTGGGCATATCAGCATAATAAGGGGGTACAAGACCTGGCTTAAATTGTACACGTAATTTTTGCATATCCTCCGGATATAAATCAAAAAAATGGTGACTGAGCGCTCGAACACCTACCAAACTAACATCACCGCGCCACCAATTGATGATCTGAGGCAATTCGTCAATCCATAGTTTCCTGAGTAGTTTGCCCCAGCCGGTAACCCGAAAATCATTTTTAATTTTACCTTTTTCATCTAGCAAATTATTTTTATAAATATATTCTTGAAGATATTCGGAATAAGGATGCATCGTCCTAATTTTATATAAATAAATAGTGTTACCATTCAGTCCAACCCGTGGCAATTTGATCAAAGGCGAATAACTAGGATTTTGATCAGCTGATATGGTCTTGACTTTGCGGGAAATAAACCAAAGATGTTTATTTATCTCCTTTTCAGCAATAACTGAGTAACCACAAAAATGCAGACGACCAAAAACTTCGGCTTTTGATAGTGCACGATTTTTGCCGTCGGTTAAAGAAAAGTATATCTGTTTAAAAAACGGTAATTTGGGGATAGCTCGTCTGAAAATAAAATTCGGTATAAATAAAACTCGCGCCAGGTAAGAAGGCATTTTACAAAAAAACTGCTCTTTATACTGTTCATTAGTTTGGAGATTACCAACTATATAGCCTCCGATAGATACTTTCTCATACAAGGTCAATAAATAGCGATTAATCCAGCGGATATCATTCAATTTATGCAGGTTAATAAGCAATGAAATAGATTCAGATTTCAAATTCACGATATTAATATCAGTCCTTGTATCCAATACAGTCAATGAATTATTTGGTATATTCACAACATCAATATTACTATTGATAAACTCATATAACTCACGCTTATCACTTTCTAGAAGATACTCTAGTGATGGACTGACGCAATACTCATCTAACTGGTCATTTTCATCTATATTTAGCAACTTTTGTTTGGTAATTTTTTGGATTTCCTCAATAGATTCAATATCACCATTTCGAGATTCACTTTTACCTATAAGATAATAAGTCGAAAATATAGTCAATTCCAGTAATCCAAAAATAAGCAATGTACCAAACAGTTCAAAACACGAAAGATGATAATATTTCAATAGAAATAATGATATACTCAATCCGAAAATAATTAATATTAGAGATTTGATAAAAGGCGAAATATAATACCAAATGTTTTTCTGATAACCGTTCTTTTGAAATTTTTGGGTAAAAATCGAAGTAATAAACCAAAGACCAGTTATGATATAGGCAATCAACAAATAATCATCGGAAAAATGAAAACTACTGCGTCTTATTTCATTTACAATAGTAAAACTTAATAATAATAAAAATAGGTCTAAAAAAAATCGAACCCAGGAAATCTTGAATAATGCGGGGCGATATCCACCCGTAATCAAAATTGAAGATTGGCTTCTTAATTTGTGATTATTTATACCAAATAGAGTACTTTCAGTAACAAAGAGAATCGCACAACAACTTAGAACATGCATACGTGAGAAACCGGGTAATCGCATTAAGATAGTAACAAAGGAAATCAGAAATAAAATATAGAGATTAGTTCTAGCAGATAGCGCTATAGCACCAAGAAAATTAACACGTTCCAGGCGCTGGTATTTTTTCTCTATGTAATTAACTATTATCCAGAAACAATAAAAAGCAATCAAAAGATTCCAATAAGTATTCGATAGTACAAAAGTTCCTCTCTTAATATAATTAGCCATAAAAAACGAAAATCCAACCAGTAGAAAATCTACTAGCTTAATCCATTTTTTTGTCCTGTCTAATTTATTATTAGAATAGTTCATTGGCATTAATGAATAAAATTATTAATACGAAGACTTGAAGTCTTAGTTTTTAATTTAAGGAAAGATATCCCTGAATCACTCTGGATATAGATCAATTCGCTTATGTTTTAAACTGAAAATATGATAAAACTGAAACAAACTCAAGCCAATGGCAATACCAATAAGATTGGCGAGGATATCATAAAGATTAAACGTACGATATGGCAAAAAATATTGTATTACTTCAAGAATAATACTGTAAACAGAGATAAAAAGTAGTATAATAACTAAAGAATGTCTTTGGTATGTTATGTTGTATAGCAAAGCAAAAAAACAAAATAATCCATAAGCCAATATATGAAATAGATACCCACCCGAAAATAATTTATATGTGTCAGATACTCTATCTAATTCTGCATTAGGAATAATAGACATTATACCAATCATAATTATTAGCAAAATATAAATAATGCGAGTAAATAATACACTTTTTTTATGAGTATCCATTTTTAGTAGCAAGTTTATTTTGTGTTATTAATAGCTTTTTAACAATATTTTTTATGTTTTGAAAAAATAGTTCATTAAACCATAAAATAGGATTGTCATTCCATCGCTGGGGATGAGTTGTGATAAATGCTTTTTGTGGAAATTTATTCTTTTTGATTGCATCAATTATTTCTGATGTTGAATGAAATGTTAATCCTTGGTTTATCCATTTTTCTTGCTGTTGTATTTTGTCGCGTATACTGTATCTCCAACCATCCCAGCGACGCCCTGTATCAGTTAAATAAAATATTTCATCAAAATCAATGTCCATATATGGTTCAGCTATAATACCAAAGTCATGATAATCATATTTCTTCCATAGATCTTTCGCATCCCATCTAGAGCGAGGGGAACCATGCATGCATATAGTATAAACAGGTGCTATTGCTCTTAATTTTTCAAGATTATTTTTAAAATCCTCAATTGCCATTTCAAAATTTCCATCACATTTTGCCATATTTTCGTAATGATATCCAATCTCATGGCCCATATCAGATATTTCTTTAATTATATCAGGTTTTAATGTTTGAGGAATAGTGCGGAAATAATATGTCGATTTTATACCTAATTCATGTTCCAATTTTGCCAATTTTAGTGCATTTTGAGGCATTCTATCCACATCGTGGCGAAGGATGAGGGTTGGGGAATTGGGGAGTTGATGAGTTGATAAGTTGATAAGTGGAGAAGTGGAGGAGTTTAGGAGAATAAAGTGGTTAAAAGAAAATATATGATAGTCTTTGTCTAGCAAAGTTTGTAATAATTTTTTGTAAGTTTTTAGGGTGAAATCCATGGGGTGGGGAGTTGATAAGTTGAGGAGTGGATGAGTTGAGGAGTTGATGAATGGAGAAGTTTAGTGGTTTAGAGGGTTAGAAGTTTAGTAGTTTAGTAGTTTAGTGGTTTAGTGGTTTAGTGGTTTAGTAGTTTAGTAGTTTAGTAGTTTAGAGGGTTAGGGTTGTTTAAGTTGGGATCTACGGAGGTTTGATAGTTTTGTTGTTATCACTTCAATATCTAATCTTAAATTGTATAAAGTATCTTCATCAATAAAGCATAACTCTTTAGCAATAATTAAAAGATTCAATGATTCCATCATGCTCCCATAAGCCATTTGTGTATAATGGGCTTTTTCTTTGTTAGTTCTCCTTCCACTTCCCTCTGATAAGTTAGTAGGCACCGAAACCACAGCTCTTTTTATTTGATCAGTTATTCCATATTTCTCAGAATTTGGGAAACTTTCGACCAATTTATATATCTTTTTAACAAATTCTATAGATAAACGCCATACTTCTAATTTTTCAAATGAGTAATTATGCATTTTTATTTGTTTAGTGGTTTAGTTATATTGAAATTTTATTTTTAAAAAGTAATTAATTTAAGAATATATATTTTCTAATGTGTTTTATGAAATAAAACCTTAACACTTTATAATGTTTACCTTATATAAAAAAGCATATATCCTATTTTCTGCTATCCTAAACTCCTAAACCTCTAAACTACTAACCCTCAACCTTTCAATACTTCTAAATCCTTATGTGTTTTCATTTTTCTCTACCATCTTTTTACTTTGTTACATCGTTACTTAATAAATCCTAAACTTCTAACCCTCTAACCTTCTAAACATTTAATCATCTAAACCTCCACTGATAATCTGGATTTTCTTTCATTATTTTTTAACATCTCTAAAGTTTATAATTTTTTTTAAACATCTTTCTGCAGTTCTGCCATCCCAAAGTTCTGGATAAATAGGATTTCTTTTAAAATTGAGCAATTCATAGAAAACTTTTTTTATAAGTTTAATATCATTTCCTACTAATATACTCACACCACCATTTTCTTTAAGTGTTATAGGTCTTTCAGTGTTCCATCGCATTGTAAGACAAGGAGTACCTAAAACTGTGCATTCTTCTTGTAAGCCTCCGCTATCTGTTAACATTATTTTTGCGCTCATATTTAATCTTAACATTTCAAGATACCCCAATGGTTTGACAACAAAAATACTATTTGTAGAAATTATATTTTCCCATAAATTAAATAATTGCAATTGTTTTTGTGTCCTAGGATGAATAGCCCAAATTATGGGAATTTCTTTTGATAAATCGTTGATTATTAGATTAACAAGATCTTCTAAAACATGCTTATTATCTACATTTGAAGGTCGATGTAATGTCATTACTGCATAATTATCTTCAATTAATGAATTTACAGGATTATTAACAATCAAACTATTTGAAATTATATTTTGTATATTTAACTTTTTAGCTTTATCTCTGTTAAATTCTAGTGTATCAATCATAATATTTCCAACAAATTTTATTGAATTAATAGAAATACCTTCATTAATAAGATTTTTCATTGATATTTTATCTGGTGTTAACAATAAATCTGATAATCTGTCAGTAACAATTCTATTAATTTCTTCTGGCATAGTCCAATCACCACTTCTTAACCCACCTTCTACATGACAAACCTTTATGTGAAGTTTTTTTGCAGTTATAGAGGCTGCCATAGTTGCATTGACATCACCATAAACGACTACCCAGTCTGGTTTTTCTTTTTCAAAAACCTTTTCTAATGCAATCATAGAATTACCAACTTGCTCAGCATGAGTTCCTGAACCAACGCCAAGATTTATATCAGCAGGGGGTATTTCTAATTCATCAAATATTTTTTTTGATAGACAATCATCATAGTGCTGTCCAGTATGGACCAAAAGATGTTCTATTTTGTCAATATTATTTTCATTATGTCTATTAATCGCTCTTATTAATGGAGCAACTTTCATAAAATTTGGACGAGCTCCAACTACAGATATTATTTTCATTTTATTTGAATTTTGACCATATATTTTCATCTGACTTTATATATGTTGGACTTTCTGGTAAATTATCAATAAACCAATACCAAAACATGGTAACATCTATTTTATCGCAAAGCATTTTATCTCTTCTTTTTATCCAATTTTCTTTCAAATTTGGGATTAATAATAGCTCATTTAATTTTTTTAATAGAATATTAAATTCATTTGGGTAAAAAGAATACGTTAAACCATATCTTTTTTCTTCTTCATTAAGATAAGAAATACTTTTTGCAAATGAATTACATCTCAATGAAGGTGTGCCAAGCATTGCAGCTTCTGAAGTCATAGTTTGGCTGTCTCCAATAAACATCGTAGCATAATATAAGAGTGAATGTATTTTTTCAGGAGAAATCGTTAATTGATATTTTTTAAATTCTGGTTCAATTTCTTTCTCAATAGTAATAAAAATTTTACCATATGGCTCTAGAATATTTATTAGTTGATTTTTTTGTTCAAAAGAAATTCCTTTTATGCCAATATCATGATGTGCTGTAAATGCATTAAAACGCATAATAAAATAAGGTTCATTTTCTTTTAATCCAATTTCGTCTAAAACACTAATATCAGGTGAAAAGCGATTTGGATGAAGATAAGCCAATTCATGATACCCAGGATAAAAAATTGTATCTTTTCTTTTTCTATGCCCTTTTAATGCGTCTGGTGATAATAAATAATCGGCAAAAGGGTTTACAAATTTAGTGATAAGAGGTTGTACTTCATCATCATCGTCATCAAAAACTACTGATTTTACTTTTGAAATTTTAGAAATATGAGCAATACTTACAGAAGTACCTATTGCAATGTTAATTTTATATTTTTTGCAAATTTTTAATATTATATAATCATATTCTATTTGTTTAAATATTTTTCCAATCAAATTATTTGCCTTTTTAGGTAGTTTTATATAATTAAAACCATATTTATCCAATAAATTAATAGCTGATGGTAAATCTTTTACAGTCCAGGTTATTTTATGCCCATTTTGCTCAAGAATATGAGCTAGATTTCTAAAATAATGTACATGTGCAGGATGTCCAATGTCAATAAGTATATTCATAAAATTTTATTTAAGTTTTTGCCAAACTTTTAAGCCAGTTTTTCCAATTTCCATAAGTAATGGGTTATGCACTTTTTCAAATCTTCCATAATTTACCAATTCACCACCAAACTTTAGTTTGTAGTCCCTAACGCTATATGTTTTATTGGGTTTCCCTGCACCACCGAAATCAAAAAGTTCAAAACTACGCTCTTTACCCCATAAAAAAACTTCCCAAGGGATTAAATCATTTGGATATTTGTTATAGTATTCAGGATATGCTCCTGCATAAAAATCATAAATAGTATTTTTGTAAACTAAAGCAAGCATGCAACCAATTATTTTATTTTCATTACAAGCACAAAATAATTTGAGACCTGTATTATTACTAGTGTTTTTAAAAATATTTTCAAAGAGATTGATATTGGGAATAGGTAGTTTTGCTTTTTTGTAAACAGATTTAAGAATTGAATAACATTCATGCAAATCATTGAGAGTACTCTTTACTAAAAATGTAGTACCTTCTTTTTTTGCTCTTCTAATTTCATTTCTCCTTTTTGTATTTACTTCTTTCCATAATTCTTCTTCATTTTTATTTAAATCTACTATTATATCTAAATGATCTTCATATTCAAAACCATTTTTAATAAAAATTTCTTTTAATTTTCCCCATTCCCACATATTGCGAAATTGAGAGTAGATTGCTTTTTTTCTAATTATTTTATTATACTCTTGTAGGATAAAGTCTAGAATATCAGCATCATTATTTTTAATTAATGGACCACCAAAAATTATTGACCTAGCAGTGAAATTCCCTAAAAATCCTGAATATTCTTTTTGAATTACAGCTAGCAAAGTTCCTAATATTTCATCATTTTCATCAATAGCTGCTAGAAAAATAGGTTCATAGTTTTTAGTATTTTTATAGACTTCATACATTTCAGGAGTTTGAAATACATTGCCATTGGGATGATCGTAAACAAATGATGACCATTGAGCTGGATTAAGGGTAGATGTGATTCTAAAATTTTGCATTGGTTAAATGTTTTGTTAGTTGATAAGTTGATGAGTTTAGGAGTTGAGAAGTTTATAAGAGGTGAATAATTTTTAATTTTTGAATTATATTATGCATTAAAAAGATGATAACATACAACCTAAAACTGACAACAGACGAATTGCTAAATTATCCCTCTACTCAACTACTCAACTTATACACTTATACACTTCTCCACTGCTACACTTTCCTAAACTACTTCTTCATAAACCTTAATGATTTTTTTTGCAATAGAATCAGAATCCAAGCCTAATTTAATAATTCGATCTCTGCCATTAGTTCTTTTGCCATAGTCAAGAGCTATTTTAATTTCTGCAATTTCTTAGTAAAATTATGTTAGGTAAGTAATTGTCTATAAACTTTTTCAAGTTTAGAAAAATTAATATTCCAGTCGGCGTTTTCTCTAGCAATGTTTAAACTATTTTCCCTCATTTTTATACGAAGATTCTTATCGCTTGCGAGCTTTATTATAGCTTGAGCAATACCCTCTGAATTCCGTTTATAACAAAATATTCCATTATAATTATTTCTAACCCACTCATGATTAGCCGCAATATTTGTCACAACTACCGGTAATCCACAAGCCAAAGCTTCCATTAAACAAAGTGAGCTACCATCTGATAAAGAAGGAGAAATATATATATCAGAATTACTTAAATATAAAGGAAGATTCTCGTTTTTTAGTTTACCAACAAATTTTGCATATTTATCTACATTTAACTGTTTCAATTTATTTATATATGTTTTAGTTAATGGCCCATCACCAATAAATAAGAATCTAACATTCTTGTTTTTCTCTATTACCAAAGGGATAGCATTTATCAAATATTCAATCCCATAGATTTTTTTATGTTGTCTTGTACAAACAACAATAATTTTATCATGCCATTCCAATAACTCAGTAGGCATTTCATTATTATCAGGATTAAATATATCAAGATTAATTCCCCAAGGAAAGACAACAATTTTTTTCTCATCATATTGATAATTTTGCACAATTTCTTTCTTTACGATTTCGGCATCACAGGTTATCATATCAGCATGATTAATTGAAAACGATACGATTTTTTTTATAATAGGATTTTTATCAGGATCAATCAAAATATCGCTTCCCCAAGCCATTAAAAGAAAAGGATGAAAACCAGTTAATGCACAAATAAACCCAGAAATAGAAGTATAGCCGCCGTGAAGAATATCCGGACCCACTTCATT
>Ga0209201_1004700_pt1 | contig 10811 bp, 6 predicted proteins | sample AD_UKC055_MetaG_FD_184411 | JGI IMG/M metagenome (GOLD analysis project Ga0209201, IMG submission 184411) | Active sludge microbial communities of municipal wastewater-treating anaerobic digesters from USA - AD_UKC055_MetaG (SPAdes) (version 2) | ecosystem: Engineered > Bioreactor > Anaerobic >... | reverse complement strand
TGATTGGGGAACAGGTTTAAACTTAGTTTCCAGCAAAAAATCACTCAGGGCCTGATTTTCAATGACAGCCGGTTCATCCTCTGGATCAATGGTTTTTCCAGGTCTGGGTGCCACCAGACTCCAGCCATCCCAGTGAAATAGAGCTTCATGAACATAAATATCACCGGTTGATTCATCAACTGCCTGGGTGACTGCCGGCGAAATAAAGCCTTCATCCTCCAGACTGATTTCTTTATCCAGCCGGACAAAGCGGTAAGTCCCTGCCCTCTGGCAGAGCGAATGCCATCTTCGGGATTGATCATCCCAGACATCAACCCGGTAGCCCTGAATCAGGTCTTCGGCATAAAGGGTGATTTCTTTCCTCCGGGAAAAGTCATTATTAAGGGCCACAGCTTTGGCCAGGATTTGAGCTATATTCTGCGCCTGTTCATTTCTGATAACTCCCAGACCGCTGGAACGCAGGGCCGGCAGCTCGGCTTTTTCTTTTGTTTCGGCAGTATCCGCCAGGTCAGCCGTCTTGAGGGCGACGGCGTCTACGTCGAGTTGCACCAGGTCATATCTTTCCTCATCGGTCAGATTTAAGAAGCCATTGACTGTTTCTGGCAGCGGCTGATTGGAAGCGGCTTCGAAAATTCCCCTGGAGGAATCATAATTATAAGCAGTCCGCGGGTTATCATCACTTCGGCCAGCTGGAATCAATTTGATCCAGCCGCTGGCCGGAAAATCAGCCGGAACGTCCACTTCAAAATCGATGGCCAGACCGAGCAACCTCATCAGGGCTGGATAGCTGGTCAGTAAAGCCAGGGCCTGGTGAAAATCAATTTTAGGCTGGGTTATGGGGACTCTCTGGACGACAGGTTGCCTGGTCTTAGGATCAACTGTAATCTTGTTTTTTGGCTTATAGAATTCCCTCAGGAGGTAAAAATCCTTGGGAGGCTGAGGTAAGGGCGAGACCTGAACTGCTTTGAATTTCTGGCCCTCGGCTTCCCGCCTGACTGACTGAGCCATAACTGGCTGGGTAGTCTTAAGCTGGACGGTTTTAGCATAGCGCTGGTCGGTGATTGGTTTCAGGCGAATCTGAGCCAGTCCATCGGTATGAAACACTTTGGCTATGGGCGGAGGCTCTTCTGGAGATTCAGCCGCCACATTCAGATACTGAGCTGCCACAAAAGTCAGAACATTTTTTACCGGATAAGAAAAGACCGGATTTTTAGTGAGATCAGCCATCTCAAAGGAAACAACTGGAGCTTCCGGCTTGAAAATAGCCTGCCAGAGTTCGAGCTCCGGCTCGGGAGAAATTCTCTTTATTTCCAGTGGTTCTCTATCTTTCTTCTTATCATAGATAATTTGAAAGTTAAGGGCTTTAACGGTTTCCGGCCAGTTGAGGATGTCTGGAAATAGATTCAGGCTGGGTGTTTTCCCGCCCCGTTCATCCTCCAGCCGGATGGAAACAGCGGCTGAAAATTGTAGCTTCCCGTTCTTAATCCCGTTAGGGCATAAGGTCCACATTATGGTTGATCTGGGCATCTTAATCCTCCCCCTAAGCAAAAGCCTGACAGTAAGCCAGCCAGTCGTTTTCGGCCACCAGGTCGCAGAAAAGTGGTGGTGGCGAGGCTCCAAACTCTCTTTCGACCTGTAAAGTCACCTTAGTGCTAAAAAACAGAATTTTAATCTTGACTGTGAGCGAAGCCTGGCCATAGACTTTATTACCCTGCTCCTGGTAAGTCAGAGAGAGATAAAACTCGGCGGAGATACTGATCAGGCCCAGAACATCAAGTTCTCCAGTGCAACGGACATAGCCTGAAATAGTAATATAACTGTCTTCGTATTTAAAATAAATTCCGGCCATCAAGGTCATTCCGCCGCTGGCCACTCCCAGATTCATGGCAAAGCTGCCGCCAAACTCCAGAGAGCCTTCTACCAGCTTAATGCCATCCGGGGAGAGGACCAGAGCAAAAAATCCACCGCCTCCGAACATAGCAACTGTTAACAGGAAGGGATTGTTTCTTTCATTGAAGGCAAATCTCAAAGAGACAGGGTCACCGGTAAAAGGTAAGGCAATTTCTCCCGAGAACTTCAAGTTCTGCATGGAGAAGACACCAAAAGCTACATCTGGTATGGCCAAGCCATAGCCGAGTTTAGCTCCGGAAGCATCGACTTTAATGACTGGACTACTGCCAGATCCGCCGTCAGAATCGCTTAAACTGCCAGGAAGAGGGATTCTTGTCAAGAGTTCTTCAATAAACTTCAGAGGACCCTGAAACTTTATCGAAGCAATTTTCGGGTCAACCTTGGTTTTCTTTCCTTTTTCAGCCGTAAAGGTGAATTTGGAGAATTTGACCAGGATGAAGGTCGTAATGTCTTTAATCAGATCAAGAGTGAAATCAGTCAATTCCCCTTTGACCTGGTAAGTTGCTTCTTTCCCGTTAAAATAGTTCACCGCTTCAACCTTCAGGGTCAGGCTGGATTTAGTCCCATCACGGTTGGCCCTGAAAATTGAAAAATCATGAAGGTTGGGTGTCCAGTTAAGAAAAGTCTTGAGGCCAGCTGGCAGCTGGCTGCCGCTTTCGTAAACCGGCTCGGTTTTAATTTTTAGAGCTGCCGACTGGCTATCACTGTCCTGGCGGCTAAAATCAACCTTATCAACGACATCTTTGAGCAAAATGCCGCCCAATATCTTGGCTTTATCGTCAAAGAATTTTTCCGGAGAGAACTTACCATCAACTGTGTCTTTCAGAGCTTCTTTTATGTCTTTTTCTTCGAAAACTTTCTTATCAGGCTCGACTCGAGGACCAGAGACAGTTTCAGGCTGTGGTTCGGCCGAAGCTGAAGAAGAAGTGATCTTCCCTCCTACCGGGCCCAGGATTCTGGACAGCCCAACCAGATAAAAATTCGGCGTAGCCAGGCCCCCTGATTTCTCTGCCCGGCCGCCAGTCGCAAAATCCACCAAAGGCAGCGGATCCTCTATGATCTGGAGAAAAACTTCTCCTTTGTTTTGAGAAGGGCTGAAGCCATTTTCAATATAAGCATCAGCATATTTAAAGGTGGTGGTATCAAAGCCAACCAGATTTTTTAGAGCCGGAATTGCCATCACCGCCCTGTCCATTGCCGGAAAACACATGGGCTGATCGGCCAGCTCAAAAGCCTGTTTGGATCCAGCCTGGACAGCTTCTCTCAACTCGAAGGTCAGAGACTCAGTTTCAAAGGTGGTATCTTTCTCCCTCCGCTCTTCAGCCAAAGATAAACTCTGTCCGCGAAGGTCAGATTTTCTTCTGTTAACCGCCTCTTCAGCTTCAGCATTATAGACTCCGACTATGGTCTTCAGGTTTATCACATCAAAGGCATATTGATTGTCAATAAACATCATCGGTAGCTGAAACTCAATTTCATGACCTTCAACATCAGTCGCCGTTACCTGAAACTGAAAGTCTTTTTTGCCAACTTTTGGCCAGAAAGCTTTCTGGCCCGAATTGGAAAGAACCTGGCTATCTTCAGGCTGGTCAAGGGGCGGTGTCTGGAGTCCGGTGATTTTAACCAGCCGAAACGGTATTTCACGACCTTCGTTGGGCTGAAAAGGAGCAGGAAAGGTCTTCTCCGGCTGGCTGACCACGATATACATCTTCTGCAGGAGGTAGGCAAAATTCTGGCCATCTGACGCCTTATAAAATTTTCTCTCAGTTACCTTAACGAGGGAGGCTCGATGACCGAAAGGCAGCAGATAGCCCTTATAGACAACCCGGACATAATGATCGCGGCCCATGGTTGCCAGGTGTTGCCAGGTGACTACCGATAGAGGCGAAACCGGAGACCAGTTGCCTATCGAATCAAGCCAGGCTCCGAGAGGGCTCAGCATCATTCTGTTAACCCGGACAGGCTGCGGTTCGTAAGGACTCTGGTCAGGTTTTTTCAGGGTAAAATTACTGCTGAGATGAACGATCTGGTGACGATCATTAGCGGTCAGGGGCAGACGGACTTCCTCTGATGAAGAAGAACCGGCCAGGTTATTCAGGTCTACATCCGGCGACCAGACCGCTCTAACAGCTAAATATGGATTATCTGATTCACTTATCGAGCCATCAGAATTCAGAGCTGCCAGTCTCGTATGCCAGAGCTCTGTCCAGCCATTAATCGAAACAGGCTTAACCGCATGAACCCAGATATTGTAGATATTTGGTGACAGGATGAGCCGATAAGGCATTTCAATAGCTGTCTGATATTTTTGAGGGGCAGCAGGTTTCAGTAACAACCAGTTTAGCTGGCTGTACTGGACCCGGGCCAGCTGGTCTCTTTGGTTATGAAGATTCTGGCCGGATGGACCGCTGGCAGCCTGGGAAGATCTGGCCCCAGAATTAGAACTTACTTTTCCGGAAGTGGCAACTCTTCTTGTTATCCGGGCGAAAGCATCGGGTGGCAGCGCAACTGGAACCAGGCTGGGCTGATAAAACTGCCAGGCTAAAAGAGATTCAAGCGTCAGTGGGATTTCAGTAATTTCATCCGGAATAATGAAGCTCAAACGAGCCGGTCCTGATATCTTTGAAAAGACAGGGGCTGGCTGGGGCGGCTCTGGCTGGCCAGTATCTTTTAGTTCCGGAGTCGTCTCATAGAAGGCTTTTTCAGCCACACTCTGCGGCGGAAAATGAACAATCATATAACCTGGCTGGCTGCGGTTTTCTTTAACCAGATGAGGTCTGGGCAGATTGAGTACCTTAAAATTAATAAATTCGAAATCCAGACAGAGTAAGTCGTCCGGTCTCAGGACATTAAAAATCAACCCGGCCGGCTGGACGTCAATTTTCGCCTGACTGACTATCTTTTTCTGAACTTTTTGCAGCTGCCCGACAAAAGGAGAAACACCCAACACACCGGCATAGGATAAAAACTTTCTTCTGGTTATAGCTGGCGTCTTAGGTTTGTCGCCTGACCGGTCGGCTTTCTTAAGGTGAGAATCAGACATCTTGCCCTCCTCATCAGATAAGCAGACTAATTCTCTTTTGTTCTGGAGGTTAAACCCTACCCCTATTTGCTGTGCGAATTCTGCATTTAGTTTTGATCTCTGCTTTTCTTATATTTAAATCCTGACAAAAGTCAAGAATAATATTTTTTCAGCATCTTTTAATTTGTCTATTTTAATAAGTTTTGTTATTTATAAAACATAGTGAACAGAAAACGACAGCAGCCGGGTTTCAGCCCGCTCCTGGTAGGCTCTTTAAGTGGCCTATTAAGTGGGATATGTCTGGGTGAATGGAACGTTCTTCTCGAAAGGTTGAAGGGAAAATCAATTTTTGATTTCTCCGACCTGGCTGGTATGGCTATCTGGCACGGTTTGCTCTGGCTGGTCATCGGCCTGGCCGCTGGCCTGGTCTGGACTCTCTGGCTGGCTGTCAGGAGAAAACCACAGAAAACAAATGGTTTGGCCTGGTTTATTATCTTTAGTTATTTTGCTGCCTGGGTTTTGGTCCAGGGGTTTATCAATACCTATGTTTTTGCTGGCATTCTAAACCGGCCTGCTATCGCCTTAAATGCCATTATTTTCATTCTGGCTGTAGCCGGCCTGGTTCTTCTTAGACAAAAATTCAAAAAAAAAGCGCCAGCATTTAATCTCTTCTGGAAAAGTTATCTGGCCATTCATCTGACTGTTTTACTGGCTGGCCTGGTAGCCTTTTTGGCTCCGGCCAATATCCGCCAGCACAGGCTGGTAAATGAAGAACCAGCCTTAACCCCTGTTTCCAGACAATCAGCTAAAAATGTTATTCTGATCATCTGGGATGCCGTTAGAGCCGATCACCTGAGCTGCTATGGTTATCCTCGTCAAACTTCCCCTTTTCTGGATCAACTGGCCGGCCGCGGAATATTATTTGAACAGGCCATAGCCGTTTCTTCTCATACCGTTGAATCTATACCTTCCCTTCTTTCCTCGACACTGCCCACTTCCCACCAGATGAATGACATTACCTCCTATCTTCCATCTAACCTCATTATTATTCCTCAGGTTTTTAAGACTCTCGGTTACAATACGGCTGCTTTTTCCTTTAATCCATATTTCTCTCCGGCCTACGGATACAATAAAGGTCTGGAACGTTTTTTTGCCCCGGATGAATTCTCCGTAAAAGCCTATAAAACAATTTTTGGACATATTCTCGACCGCTCTGCTCGCCTGCCAGTGGTCAGCCAGGGATTAAAACCAGTTTTTCGGCTGAGCCAGAAACTGGCCACCCTTAGCTTTGGAGAAACCGAGCTGGCCTCAACTGACCCCGAAGCCATGACCACAAGAATAACCACCTGGATTAAAAACCATGCCCATAAGCCATTTTTCCTGCTGGCCCACCTGGAAGGAGGACATGCCCCTTATTTCGCCCCATCTGCCTTCGTCCAAAAATTCTGGCCAGAAGAAAACCTACCAGAAAGCCAAAGCTGGCCAACGACTTTTCCTCCCAGCCTCGGATTGTTCTTACCATTTAGAGAAGGTCCGGAGATAGCTGAAACCGACCGCCAAAAGATGATAGCTCTTTATGACGCTAAGATTTTTTACCATGATTACTGGCTCGGCCAGCTACTTGAATTCCTCCAGGCTGAAAACAAATTAAATGATACGCTGCTCCTCGTCACCGCCGATCACGGCGAAGAATTCTTTGATCACCGTGGCTGGGGTCATGGACATTCTCTTTATCAGGAGCTCCTTCGTGTTCCACTTGTCATGTGCGGAGAAGGCTGGTTGCCGGCTGGCCTGAAAATCAACACGCCAGTTTCTTTGCTGGATTTATTTCCAACTTTATTTAATTTGCTGGGCCTGAATGAGCTCATCAGCCTGCCTTATCCTCTGGAAGGAGAAGATTTGAGCCAGGCACTCAGTGAGGGGAAAGAGCCGGAGAAAAAAGAACCTATTTGTTCAGAACTAACTCAGGGTTCTCAACGGGCCTGGTCGCTGCTCGATTACCCCTGGAAAATCATCCATTCAGTTTTTGGTTCAGCGGAAGTAACTGAGCTCTATAATCTGGCCGATGATCCTCAAGAAAAAAATGATCTTTCGGCCACTTATCCTGACGAAACTGAGAAATTGCTGGCTTCTCTCGAGAAAATAATGAATCTGGCCGGACAAAAGGTATTTAGAAGTCAGCGTCGCTGGATAAGCCCAGCTGAAAAAGAGAAGCTCAGGTCCCTCGGCTATATTGATTAGCAGAAAAGTCAGCCTGGCCTGTCAACTGGCTTACCTCTCAATCAGCCGGCCGGCTAACATCAGCTGGCTAAAGACAGCCGAGGATTTAATACTGTGATTTCTGTCTTCGGTGGCTATAACCAGAAATTAAGCCTTAATTTAGATCTGGATGGTCTGGCTTTTCTTTCTTCTCAAGAGAAAGATCGAATCAACTTTTATCACGATCAGCCCGACTGTCAGCAGAAGAGCCAGCGGCCACCAGTCCGGTAATAGAATAAGCAGAAGAGGGATAACAGTTGAATTAGCAAACTTACCCGGCTGACTGAAATTGAGCTTGAAAACTTTTCGGTCAACCAGATAAAAGAAATCAACTGAAATTATATCAAACTTAATAAATTGATAGCTCAAGTAAAAGTCAATAAAAGCAAAATTTATCATGTAGAGAGCAACTGGCCAAGCCAGCCCTGGATGAAAAGAAATGAAGTTGATAAAGAAAAAGAGGCTTTCCACCCTGTCGGCAATAATATCAATTTCTGCGCCGAAGATTGTTCTTTGCTTAAAAGTTTTAGCCCAGAAACCATCCAGCCAGTCACCCAGCCAGTGAAGACCAAGCCCGAGATAATTATAAAGTTCGCGGTGATAAATAGCGGCCAGACAGAAAAAAAGAAGTGAAAAGAGCAGCCGGAGAACAGTGATCAGATTGGCACCACTGGCCAGGCTCTCCGGCTTGGTTGATTTGAATATAGCCATCCTCACCAACCGGTTCTTGTTTGTCTGAGACTGAGATAAATCTTCATCATTGATCGTTCCAATTTTTTATTATTTTAACAGATAAAGGTCAAACCATAGTAACAATTTCTGGCTGATCAAAATATTATTGGCAAAGCAAACACTAATATAATAAAATCAGGGCAAAAAGGAGGGAAATTATGCATATTGTCTGGACAATCCTTCTTGGGCTGGCGGCCGGGATTATCGCTAAACTGATCTTTCCCGGTAAAGAAAATATGGGCTGGATAATGACGACTTTGCTGGGCATTGCTGGCTCATTTTTATCCACTTATCTGGGTCAGTTTCTGAAAATTTATGAGCCAGGAGAGACGGCCGGCTTTATCGGGGCCATAATCGGAGCTCTAATCATTCTTTTCGTCGTCAGCCTCTTCAGGAGAAAGCCCCGCTGACCAGCTCTTGACTTCTCTTAGCTTCGCCAGTGAGTTCCAGCTACCGCTTGAGTATTCGAGACCTGGAAAGACATAATTTTCTGGCCATAAAATAGATGAGCAAGCGGTCCCTTAGCTATTATCTTATATCTAAACTCTGGCCAGGAAGCCGCCTAAATTTTTCTGGATTATAAAATGAAGTCTCATTAGAATACAATTAGAAATGAAAAGTCATCATATATATAAACTAGATATTGTCCTTGGCCTTTTTGCTCTTTTGATTCCTTCAGGTTTATTTCTGACCGGGGCAAGAGGAGTTCCACAGATGCACAATAACCAGGAGATTAATCTGCCGGAAACCATTGACGGCTGGAAGGTAGAGGGGCCACCCCAGAGAATTGACCATACCACCATCTTTGATTATATGGATGGCGGCGGCGAACTTTATCTGGCCTATAAATTTAAAAATCTCCTTGTTTATCGTTATACCAGAGGACCCGAAGAAGAAATGCTGGTAGAAATCTACCAGATGGAAACCCCAGATGAGACCTTTGGCCTGCTGTCTCTCGACTGGACGGGTGAACCCGTTAACTTGAGCTCTACTCCTTCTGTCCGGCCCGAAAACCTCGTTTGCCCGGATTACACCGCTTTATATGGCGAGGGATTGCTGCGGGCCAGAGCCGATAGTCTTTATCTACGAATATTAGCTTCAAGAGAAACACCTGACGTCAGGGAGACAATTTTAAAGCTGGGGAAAAGCCTGGTGGGGAAAAGCCCGGCTCAGCCTCCGCCGTCTATACTGGACGTTGTTGTCCCCTCCACCGACTCAGGCTGGAAAATACGGCGGGATAGAACCGCCTATTTTCATTCACACCTGGTTCTAAACTCCCTTTATTACCTGAGCCACAAGAATATTCTAAATTTGAACCACTCCACCGAAGGCTTGTTGATTTGCTTTGAAAAAAAGGAGGCACAGTCCGGCGGCCAGCTGGCTAAACTTATTGTCATCCGTTATCCTGAAGCTCCAGCTGCCCTGGCTGCTCTTACCTCTTTCTTTCAATCATATTTGCCCGAAAAAGCAGATCAGGTTGAGCTCAATTCGGATCAGTTCAAAACAGGCAGGACCAGGGTTGAAGATGGCTGGCTGGGCTGGACATTGTCCGCTAATTATCTGGCTTTTGTCTTTGAATGTCCAGACCAGAAATCGGTTAATGAGCTTTTCAGTCAGGTAAAATTTAAAACAATTAAAAGCACCTGAGTATGAGTAATGGAGGGAAGAAAAATGAGGATTAAAAAAGAGGCTATAACCAGGAGAGACTTTCTGCGCGGGACGGCCGCTACGGCTCTGGGCCTGGCTGTACTACCGGACTGGCTTAAAGCCGGGACAGGGAAAATGGGGACCAAACCGGCTGACGGCCAGAAAAGTCTGGTTCTTGTCGTCCGCGATGAACATGTTCTCGCCAGCAGCCAGAAGGTCGATAAAAAAGTTCTGGAAGCGATGGTTGGTGAGATCATGACCGCTCAAACGGGCGAAAAGGAAATGAAAAAGGCCTGGTTAAAACTTTTCAGTCCGAAAGATGTCGTCGGGCTGGTGCCAACTTCGGTCATGAACCCGACCCATAATGAGCTCCTGGAAATCGTCAAGGAATCTTTGCTGGCGGTCGGTCTACCCGAGGCGAATATCAGGATGGCCCAGGGGCGCTCAGTTGATCTTGGCTCTATAACCGCTTTGATTTCCCTGCCTGGCCTAAAAGCCCACTGGCTGACCGGAATCGGCACAGTGATAAAAAATTACATCCTGTATTCTGGCGCTCCCCGAAATTATCATTATGAAGATAGCACCAAGCTGGGCGAGATCTGGCACCTGCCGTCAGTCAAAGGGAAAACCAGGTTAATAATTGTTGATGCTCTGCTTCCAGTCTGCGATCGGGGACCGCAATTTGATCCAAGATACAGATGGCCTTATAGAGGGCTGCTGGCCGGAACCGATCCAGTTGCTCTCGATGCAGTTGGATTGAAGATAATTCAGACCAAAAGAGACGAGCTCAGAGGAGAACCCTGGCCAATCTCTCCCCCACCGATTTCGATCGAAGCTGCTGATAAAATTTATAAGCTCGGCCATAGCCGATTGGAAAATATTGAGATCAGGACTATTGGCTGGACTCAAGAACTGCTGCTTTAATCGAGTTCCGTCTCCCCAGCTGTAGCTGTAGAAGGTATCAGAAAACTTAGATCTAATTCTTTATCTTTACCTGACTTCAGACATCAAAAAGTTGGCCTGGGAGAAAGTGACGGTATTGATTTTGGAGTCCTGTGGAACAGTGGCGTGCTTTCAGCTCATATATAAAATAAATGTCCAAAAATCCGGCTTCCGAAGAAATCTCACTCCGGAAAACGCCTGGTCACGGGGCATATCCACTTTGACCTGATCTGACCTAAAACAGAGCCCTGAAATAAAAAAAAGTCATCAGCCCAGATGCAATAAGTCTTATAAGTAG
>Ga0209201_1004695_pt1 | contig 10818 bp, 6 predicted proteins | sample AD_UKC055_MetaG_FD_184411 | JGI IMG/M metagenome (GOLD analysis project Ga0209201, IMG submission 184411) | Active sludge microbial communities of municipal wastewater-treating anaerobic digesters from USA - AD_UKC055_MetaG (SPAdes) (version 2) | ecosystem: Engineered > Bioreactor > Anaerobic >... | reverse complement strand
TTGAACTTCCAGCCGGCAGAGGCCGTGTCGCGGTCATCCAGATGCACGCGGCAGACGCGCTGTAACCGCTGACGCAGAGCGCGCGCCGCCTCCAGCACCGCCACCCGCTCGGCTTCCTTCCGCCAGATGGGGACAATGACCACCTGAATGGGCGCCAATCGCGGCGGCAACACCAACCCCTGATCATCACCGTGCGCCATCACGATGGCCCCGACCATGCGCGTGCTCAGCCCCCACGAAGTCGTCCAGGCCAATTGCTGGACGTTGTTCTCGTCGAGGAATTTGATGTCGAAGGCCCTGGCGAAGTTCTGCCCCAGGAAATGGCTGGTGCCGGATTGCAGCGCCTTGCCGTCCCTCATCATCGCCTCGATGGTGTAACTGGTCACCGCGCCGGCAAATTTCTCGCTCTCGCTCTTGCGACCGGGGAGCACGGGAATCGCCGCCTCTTTGATAGCGAAATCGGCATACACGCCGAGCATCCGCAGCGTTTCCTCGACGGCCTCCTCTCGCGTGGCGTGCGCCGTGTGCCCCTCTTGCCACAGAAATTCCGCCGTGCGCAGGAACAGGCGCGTCCGCAGTTCCCAACGCACCACATTGGCCCACTGATTGATCAACAACGGCAAATCGCGGTACGACTGCACCCACTTGGAATACATGTAGCCGATAATGGTCTCGGAGGTCGGGCGCACCACCAACGGCTCGGCGAGCTCCTCCCCCCCGCCGTGCGTGACGACCGCCAGCTCCGGCGCGAAACCTTCCACGTGCTCGGCCTCTTTTTCCAGAAAGCTCATGGGGATGAACAAGGGGAAATAGGCGTTGACGTGCCCCGTCTCCTTGAAGCGGCGATCCAGCTCGTCATGGATGTGCTCCCAAAGCGTGTACCCATACGGCTTGATGACCATGCAGCCCCGCACCGGCGAATAATCGGCCAGATCGGCTTTCTGCACGATCTCGTTATACCATTTCGAGAAATCCTCATGCTGTGGCGTCAAAAAATCGGCCATGTCGCACCTCGTCCGTCAGGAATGGGGCCATTATACGCGAAGCTGCGCTTTTGGGAAGGGAACGCGCCTCCACGCTTCCACGTGCTCACGTCAAAACTGGCTGAGCCGTCCGAAGACGATGCCGGCAGCGTGCCACTCGATCAGGCGAAAGGGGTAGACGTTGACCACGTCGGTAGCGGCGTAGCGCGTGTGCCATGCCTGCGGGCCGTAGATATGCTTGTGCCCGTGAAGCAGCAGCCGCGGGCGACAACGGCGCATCAGGGGAAGCAAGGCCTTGAAGCCCAGGTGCGCCGGGTCCGGGCCGTCGTGAATCCCCGCGGGGGGCGCGTGCGTGATCAGGATGTCCAGATAGCGTCCGTAGCGCAGCCGGTTCCACGTCAGGCGCAGGGTCAGCCTGGCGACCCGCAGCGCCATCTCCCGCTGCGTCGCCTGATAGGGCGCCTGGGGCAGATAACGCACGCAACCTTCCAGGCCGGCGAGCAGCAGCCCACTGTGCCGCAAGCGCGCCGTGCGACGATCCAGGTTCTGCAGCCCGGCCGGCTCCGCGAGCACCCCCTCGCGGCCCTCTTCGCGGACGTCGTGATTGCCGTGCACGTAGCAGGCCGCGGGCGGATTGAGGGCGGTGACGAGAAAATCGAGATAAGAATAGGGCAGATCCCCGCAGCTCAGCAGCAAGTCCACCGGGCCCACCATTGCTTGGACCCGAGGCTGATACAGGATCCGTGCCGTCGCGTCGCTGACTGCCAGAATCCGCAAGGGCGGTGAAGCCGGGAAAGTCATGTCCCGCCAGCCGGAGGCGTGCGCGGCCCAAAGCGGCGATAGTTCACCGCCAGTTTGTCCACGATCGCCTGCTCCAGGTCTATGCCGGTGAGGTACGCCAGCTGCAAGAGGTAGAGCGCCACGTCCGCCAGCTCCTCCGCCAGCGCCTCGCTCTGCGCCTCCTCACCCCACTGAAAATGCTCCAGGACTTCCGCGGCTTCGAGGGAGAGGGAAATGGCAATGTTGCGCGGCGTCTGGGCAAAAGGACTCTCGGGCTCATACCAGCCCATCGCGGTCACAAAGGCATTCATAGCATCGGTCAGCTCTTTGACATCCATTAGGGCGCACCTTGAGTGAATTTCCATGCACGGGGATCAGCCTTAGTATACGGTAAAACCGGGCGCAGGCAACAAAAAGCCCCTCGCAGAACGTGCGAGGGGCCGGACCATCGCGATCAGCCGTTCCAGCGGCGCAGCATCTCCACCAGCAAGCGCACGCCGAAGCCGGCGCCGCCCCTGGGAATGTAAGGGCGGTCGTCATCCGCCAATCCCTGCGCGGCCATGTCAATGTGAGCCCAGGGGATCCCTTCGGGGACGAATTTGCTCAGGAAAAAGCCCGCCGTGATGCAGCCCCCCGCCCGACTGCCGACATGGCACACATCCGCGACGTCGCTCTTGAGCTGCTCGCCGTATTCCTCGAAGAGCGGCATGGGCCAGACCCGGTCATAGGACGCCTCGCCGGCTGCCCGCAAGCGCGCCACGAGAGCCTCATCGCCCATGACCGCGGCCGCCGGCGTCCCCAACGCCACTGCCTGCGCGCCCGTGAGGGTAGCGATGTCCACGATCGCCTGCGGCTTGAACGTCCCCGCGTAGGTCAGCGCATCAATGAGGAGCATCCGCCCCTCGGCGTCGGTGCTGTGGATTTCCACCGTGAGTCCCTTGAGGGATTTGACCACGTCGCCGGGCTTGCTGGCAAGCGCATCGGGCATGTTCTCGGTGAGCGGCGCCAGGCCCACCACGCGCAGCGGCAGGTTCAACTGCGCCGTTGCATACAGCGCGCCAATCACCGCCGCTGCCCCCGCCATGTCGTCCTTCATCTTCCACAAATCCTGCGACGGCTTGATAGAAATGCCGCCGGAGTCGAAGGTGATGCCCTTGCCGACCAGGACCACCGCGGGCAGATCCTCGCGGCCAGCGTTGTGCTCCAAAATTACCATCTTCGCCGGCTCGCCGCCGCCCTTGTTCACCGAAAGGAAGGCGCCCATCCCCAGCGCTTCGATCTCCGCCTTCTCCATGATGCGGCACTGCAGTCCCACAGCTTCCGCCAGGGTCCGCGCCGTCTCCGCAATCGTGGAGGGCGTAGCGAGATTAGCGGGGCGGTTGATCAGGTCCCGCGCCAGGCACGTCGCCTCGGCGATGACACGCCCTGCCGCCGCGCCCGCTTCGAGCGCCGCGAGCTTTGCCGGATCGAATTCCACCAGCGTCAGCGTCTCCACGTTGGGGCGCACGTCTTCCAGCTGGGTCTTGAGTTCCTGGTAGCGGTACAGCCCCAGAATCGTCCCTTCGACCATGGCCTGCGCGGCAGTCTCCATCTCAATAGCGCCGACTCCCGCGCCGTGAACGACCGTGTGGAGCTGCGTCACGCCCAGGTCGCGGGCCTTGCGCGCCGCCGTCGCCGCCGCCTGACGGATGCCTTCGACGGTGAATTTCTCCGCCTTGCCCAGCCCGACCACCAACACGCGCCGGGCCGGCAGGCCTCCCCCCGGATAGAGCACCGCCACTTCGTTGCGCTTGCCGCGGAAATCGCCGGCGGCGATCAGCGCCTGAATCGCGCCGCCGAGCGCCGCATCCACCGCCCCGGTCGCGCCGTCCGGCGCCGTCACCCCTTCAAAAAGATTGACGACAATGGCCTGGGCTTCCTGATCCTGGATCTTACCTACCGTGGTCTGTATTTGCATAGGTTGCTCCTCAAAAGGTCTCACAGATGATCCACCGGCAACGCCGCCCGGCGCGTGATCACTTCGGAATAGGCGCTGGGGAACGATGTCATTAATCGCTGTACATGCTCATGCAACTGCACGCGCAGGAATTTACTGCTCGCCGAATCTTCGGGGAAAGTGGTCAGAAGCAATTCAAAAACCGCGTTGACTTCGGAGTTCTCGACCGCATGCGCCAGCTGGTACGCTTCTTCGAGGTCGCTCACCCTTCTGGCTCTCTCGATAATGTCCTCATGGGCATTCCTCTCGGCCTTCTGTAACATACACGGATCCGCAGGCGAGTCCAACACCTCCGACGCCTGGAGCTCACGCAGCCGCTCCAGCGTGCGCGCATGGACGGTCTCCTCATGGGCCATCTCGTGCCAGAAGCGGGCCACTTCGGGGTACGGCGCGAAGCGTTGGGCCAAAATCAGGTACATCGCCTCCGCCGCATTTTCTGCCGCCGTCGCCAGGGTGAAAAGATGAGTAACTGTGTCTGTGTCCGCCATACGTTTTCCCGCTCCTTATCATAAGGCTGTCGCGGCAAGCTCCCAAGTGACAAGTTTCCTTCAATCCCCGCCGACTGACCGCCGCAGCGAACAGGGCGGGATGCGGGACATCGCCGCTGCCCCATGGATGTCTGCCCCAACGATCACCAACGCTGTGGGAAACCAAACGATTCCATTATAGCACAAAACTGAACAATGACTCTCGCGTCGGCCATTTCCGTGTTATAATGGCAGGTTGCAACAGAGAAAGGCAGTCTAAGACATGGTAAGTGAGATGCTGATCGTGCGCGGCGCACGCGAACACAATCTGAAAAACATCACGGTGGAGATCCCCAAAAACAAGCTCGTCGTCATCACCGGGCTATCCGGCTCCGGGAAATCCTCCCTGGCGTTCGACACCATCTTCGCCGAGGGGCAGCGACGCTACATCGAGTCGCTCAGCGCCTACGCGCGGCAATTCCTCGGCCAGATGAACAAGCCCGACGTGGAATCTATCGAGGGCCTCAGTCCGGCGATCGCCATTGACCAGAAGGGCGTCTCCCACAATCCGCGCTCCACCGTCGGCACCGTCACCGAGATTTACGACTACTTGCGGCTGCTCTACGCCCGCATCGGCGTGCCCCACTGTCCCCAATGTGGACGCGCTGTGACCCGACAAAGCGCGCAAGAGATCGTGGACGCGATCCTCGGCCTGCCGCCGACCACGCGGCTGCAGGTCCTCGCGCCGCTGGTCCGCGGACGCAAGGGACATCATCGCCCCACCTTCGATGAGGTGCGCAAGCTGGGTTTCACGCGCGTGCGCGTGGACGGGGAAACCCACGAACTCGACGAGGTCCCAGAGCTCGATCGCTACAAGCTCCATGACATCGAGGCCGTCGTGGACCGCCTCGTCGTCCCCGATCCCGAAGAGGATCCCGAGTCGGCCTACCGTGATTTCGTCAGTCGCGTCACCGACTCCGTCGAAACCTCGTTGCGCCTGGGTGACGGGGTCATGATCGTAGAGGTGGTGCGCTCCCCTGCTCCGGAGGCGCAGGCGCCCGGCGATGTGCTCTTTTCGGAAAACCTCGCCTGCCCGGTGTGCGGCATCAGCCTGCCGGAAATCGAACCGCGCACGTTCTCGTTCAACAGCCCGCACGGCGCCTGTCCCGCCTGTCAGGGGCTGGGCTACAAACTCGAGCTCGACCCGGCGCTGATCGTCCCCAATCCCGACCGCTCGCTGCGCGAGGGCGCCATCGCCATTGGCGTCGCCGAAGATCAGGAGAGCTACACCTTCCAACAACTGGAAAACGTCAGCCGGCACTACCACATTGACCTGGACAAGCCCTGGCGGGAGCTCTCCCCCACCGAGCAGCGCCTCATCCTTTACGGCTCGGGGACGGACGTCGTGCCAATGCATTTCGAGGGCCCCAACGGGGTCTGGGAGAGGCAGCGCCCCTACGAAGGCATCGTGCCCGGCCTGCAGCGGCGTTACGACGAGACCACTTCCGATTACATCCGCGCCAAGATCGAGGAGGCGATGAGCCGCACGCCCTGCAAAGAATGCGGCGGGACGCGCCTGCACGAGATCGCGCGCGCCGTGACCGTGGCGGGGGAAGCCATCCACGAAGTCTCCGCCTGGCCCGTGCAACGGTTGCAAGCATGGGTGGAACAGCTGCTCGAACCCGGCGGCCTGAGCCGCAAAGACGCGACCATCGCCGAACGCCCCTTGCGCGAGATCTACAACCGCATCACCTTCCTGGTGAATGTGGGGCTGGACTACCTCAGCCTCAGTCGCGCCGCCAACACGCTCTCCGGCGGCGAGGCGCAGCGGATCCGCCTGGCGACGCAGGTGGGCTCCCGGCTCACCGGCGTGCTCTACGTGCTCGATGAACCGAGCGTCGGCCTGCATCAACGCGACACCGCCCGCCTCATCCACACCCTCAAGGAGATGCGCGACCTGGGGAACACGGTCCTGGTGGTCGAACACGACGATGAGACCATCCGCGCCGCCGATTGGATCGTGGATCTGGGGCCCGGCGCGGGCGAACACGGCGGCGAAGTCATCGTCGCCGGGCCGCTGGAAACCATTCTGGCGCATCCTACCTCGCAGACAGGCGCCTATCTTTCGGGGCGCCGCTGCATCCCCGTCCCCCAACATCGGCGCCAGGGCAACGGCAAGGCGCTGGAGATTCACGGCGCGCGGGCCCACAATCTAAAAAACATCACCGTGCGCCTCCCGTTGGGACTGTTCATCTGTGTGACGGGCGTCTCCGGTTCGGGCAAAAGCACGCTGGTGGTCGAAACGCTCTATCAACGCCTGGTGCAGATTCTCAACGGCTCCCGCGAGCCGGCCGGCGAGGTAGATGACATCACCGGGCTGGAGTACCTGGACAAAGTCATCAACATTGACCAGAGTCCCATCGGGCGGACGCCGCGCTCCAATCCGGCGACGTATGTGGACCTCTTCGGCCCCATTCGGGAGCTCTTTGCCGCGCTACCGGAATCGAAGATTCGCGGTTACAAAGCCGGGCGCTTTTCCTTCAACGTCAAGGGGGGCCGCTGTGAGGCCTGTCAGGGGCAGGGCACGCTCCGCATCGAGATGCAGTTCCTGCCGGAAGTCTACGTCCCCTGCGATGTCTGCCACGGGACGCGCTACAACCGGGAGACGCTCCAGGTGCGTTACAAGGGGCTGAACATCGCCGAGGTGCTGGAACTGACGGTGAGCGAGGCGCTGGAGTTCTTCGCGCCCTTCCCCGCCATCGTCAAGCGGTTGCAGACGCTGAACGATGTGGGCCTGGGATACCTTCGCCTGGGGCAATCTGCCACCACACTTTCCGGCGGCGAGGCGCAGCGGGTCAAGCTCTCCAAGGAGCTCTCCAAACGCGCGACGGGGAAAACGCTCTACATCCTCGATGAGCCGACGGTGGGCCTTCATGCCGCCGACGTGGATCGCCTGATTCAGGTGCTCCAACGGCTCGCGGATGCCGGCAACACGATCCTGGTCATCGAACACAATCCCGATGTGATTAAAGTGGCCGATTGGATCATTGACCTGGGGCCGGAAGGGGGGGACGCCGGCGGCGAGGTGCTCGCGGAGGGCACGCCCGAAACCGTGGCGGAAGTGCCCGCCTCATACACCGGGAAATACCTCCAGCGCTGGTTGCGCGGCGACTGCAATGGCTGAGCAGTTCAGGGCGTCAGCGGCGTTGCCGTGGACGTGGGCGGTTCCGGCGTCGCCGTCGGCGTCTCTGTCGGCGTGGAGGTCGCCGTCGGGAAAGGCGTCTCCGTGGGCGGTGGCGCCGACGTCGGCGTGAGGGTGCTCGTCAACACGGGCGTGGCCGTCGGGGTCGGCGAAGGCGTGAACGTCGGCGTAGGGGTGGGCGAACCGGTGGGCGTTGGCGTCTCCGTGGGTGTCGGCGAACCGGTCGGGGTCGGTGTGCCGGTCGGGGTCGGCGTCTCCGTCGGCGTGGGGGAACCAGTCGGCGTGGGCGTGGGCGTGGGCGAACCGGTCGGGGTCGGCGTTTCTGTGGGCGTGGGCGAACCGGTCGGCGTGGGCGTGGCCGTCGGCGAACCGGTCGGTGTCGGCGTTTCTGTGGGCGTGGGCGAACCGGTCGGGGTCGGTGTGCCGGTCGGCGTGGGCGTCTCCGTGGGCGTCGGCGTCCAGGTGGGCGGCAGCGGCGACGGCGTCACCGTCATGAGCATGACGGGCGGCAAGAACAATCCCTTGCCCTCGTAGATCATGTAACCGCTGAGGCAGTTGGCGAAGCGAATCGCTTCGATGGTAGTGCCATAGCGGCGCGCGAGACTGAACAGCGTGTCGCCCCGCAGCACATAGACCAACCGCCATCCCAAGGGCGGGCCGCAGAGATAGGGGCGCGGCGTTGACGTCATCACAATCGCGGGCGGCAGGTAGATGAGATCCCCTGCAGCCACTTCTTCCCCGCCCAGACAATTTGCCTGCATGAGCAGGAAAGCACTGGCGCCACTCCGCGCCGCCAACATCATCAGCGTCTCCCCCGAGCGGACGAAGTACGGCACCCAGCCCGCCGGCGTGAGGCACTGAGAGACCAGCGGAGAGCGCGGCGTCGGTGTCGCGATGGCCGTCGGAGCGAAAGGGCCCCAGGGCGTCGGCGAGGGAAAAAACGTGGGATACAGGGTCGGCGTCGGGGCGTAGGCGATGCGCGTAGGTCGGCTCACCCGCAGCTGGGGATCGAGCTGACTCAAACCGATGCTGCCCAGGATGAGCGCGGCCAGCATCACGACCGCGCCCAGGACACTGGCCAGACGCGCCACTTCCCCCCGCGCCCTCATGGTCACTTCCCCTGTAGATAAGCCGGCAGCGTCACATGGAAAGTGCTGCCGACGCCAGGCTGCGTCTCGACCCAAATCCGCCCGCCGTTGGCCTCGACCAGCGTCCTGGCCACCGCCATCCCGACGCCCGTTTCCCCCATCCCCGCCACCAGCGGCTGTCCGGCGCGATAGAAACGGCGGAACACCTTGGGGAAATCCTCTTGAGCGATGCCGCCTCCCGTGTCCGTCACCGTCATGTGGATGGAAAGCGGCTGCTCCCCCTCAGCCGGTTGCGTTTCGCCGTGAATCAGCACCTCCGTGCCCTGCTGCGAGCACAGCGCGGCGTTGGAAAGCAAGCGCAACATGACCTGGTAAAGGCTATCGCGGTCCGCCTTGATGGGCGGCAACTCAGGCGGCAGGTCCATCCGCACCGCCAACCGCCGTTCGCGGAACCGTGCGGAGAGGCCCACGATCGCCTCCTCGATGATGCTGATCAAGTTCACCGGCTCCGGCGTGAGTTCGATGACGCGCGCATCGGGTGACGCGGTCTGGATCAAGTCGTTGAGCAATTGCCCCATCTGCTCCACGTTAGCGCGAACCCGTTCCAGGAACTGTTGCTGCATGTCGGTGAGGATGCCCGCCTGTTCCCCCAATAACAGCGCCGTATAGCCGCTGATCGAGGTCATGGGGGTGCGGAATTCGTTGGCAATGCCGACGATGACTTCCTGGCGCTCGGCGAAGCTCTCCTCGGGACGCAGGGTCACCACCAACACCTCGGGGCGCGCATCGCGCGCGGTAAGCGTGACCAGGTCCGCCTCGATGGTCTTCCCGTCCACCTGCAGCGTGAGATGGATCCGCCGACGCGCGTCGGGCTCTGGGGAAAGCAGCTCGTTGATGGCGGCGGCCCATTGCGGATTGGGGTAAGCGCCATCGAGTGGGATACCGGCGACCTCCCCTTGCGGAAGATGCAGCAGCTGGCGCGCGAGCGCATCCGCCATCACAATCGTCCCCCCGGCGTCGGCGATCAGCAGCCCCAGCAACATACCGGCGGGGGTGGCCTGAGCCGTCTGCAGCTGCGTGTGGAGATTCTCCAATTCCCGGATCAACAGGCGCCGCTCGTCCAGCAGCTGCTCCAGGCGCGCGCGCATCCTGACCAGTTCCTCGCCCAGGCGGTTGCGATCCTGGAGCAACATGTCCCGATCGCGGACCAGTTCCCGCACCTCATTCTGCCAGAATTCCAGTTCTGTGGAGGAAGGTTGCGAGCGCTCCTCCAGCTGCACATGGAGGCGGGCGATTTCACGTCCGCGATCTTCCAGTTCCTGCTGCAGCGCCGACACTTCTTCACCAAGGCGGGCGATTTCAGGATGGGCAGCGCGGAGGGCCGCCGCGTAGTCCTCATTCGACTCGCGCAGGCTGAAGATCGAGCCGCCCTGTTGCTGCACCCGCTCGATAGCGCCGCCGAGCAACGCCGCCGTGAGTTGCGGCATCACCAGCGCCTCCGGCGACCAGGAGCGACCGCTATCGGGATTACCCAGCAACAACATCCCCACTTTCTTTTCGCCGCTCGACAGCGGCAGGACTGCCAGAGGCCCCGCCTCGCGGAAACCGAATTCACCGAACAACGTCTTCAGCCAGGCAGGGAGCGACTTGCCTTGAACGACGCGGAGTTCGTTGGCCTGCCAGGCGTCCTCCAACGCCTCGTAGTCCGACAAATCCAGCACGGGATATTCCAACACCCCCAGCGGCGGATGTTGGGCCACGACGCGCAACCGGGGTGGATCGGGCGCGTCGGTCAGGGCGATCACGCAGAGTTCCGCCTCGAGCAACTGCGCCAGCCGCGAAGAAGCGACCATCAGCGCCGGCTCCAGCTCCCGCGCGGATTCGATGCCCCCAAACAGCGCCTGAAAGCCGTTGAAGTCGAGCGATGGGGGCACGGCGCCTGTCGGGTGGCGGCGGGGACGTCCTTCCGCCGGCCGGGTCAACGGGGTGGCGTTGAAGTTTGCGTACAGGGTTCGCTGCACAAAGATGGCCAGAAGCGGAAAGACGATCAACGCCGTGAGACGGGCCCATCCCGAAATGTGCAGGCTGAGATCGGCCCAGCCCAATTGCAGCCCATGTCCCATCAGCCAGAGCGCCACGGCGCCGACGGCCCATTCCCACTCCGGCGGGCGCAGCATCAGGCAGGAGAGCAGCGCCAGGACAAGTGCTCCGAGGGCGAAGTATTCCCACATCCAGGCTCCCCAGGTCGCGTTGTAAGCGACCGCCTGTCCCGCCTGCGGCAGCCAGAAGTAGAGATCGTAAG
>Ga0209201_1004693_pt1 | contig 10819 bp, 6 predicted proteins | sample AD_UKC055_MetaG_FD_184411 | JGI IMG/M metagenome (GOLD analysis project Ga0209201, IMG submission 184411) | Active sludge microbial communities of municipal wastewater-treating anaerobic digesters from USA - AD_UKC055_MetaG (SPAdes) (version 2) | ecosystem: Engineered > Bioreactor > Anaerobic >... | reverse complement strand
CGCTGGACGGCGGTTTCGCCGGGACCGGCGCCATCCCGACCTTCCTGCACGACGCGCGTCTGCGCGGTCTGCCGCTCGATGAGACGGCCTTCGCGGCCGCGCCGGAAGCCTGAGCGGTCAGAAGCCGAAGAAGGAGCGCTTCTCCTCCTTCTCCAGCAGAATGTCGATGCGGCGCGTCTCGCCCGGCTTGACCTTGTAATACTGCTGGACGGTCTTGTAGCCCTTGCTCTCGACCGCGACCTGATGGTTCTCGTTCGCCGAGACCTCGTGGCGCCCGGCCGGGACCGGCAATCCGTCCAGGAGTATCTGCGCGGTCTTGGGCGAGATCGTGATTTCAAAGGCTCCCTTGGCCGCAGCCGGCACCGGCGCAGGCACGGCTTCAACGGGCGCAGGCGTCGCGACGGCGGCCGGCACCTTCGGCTCGGGTGCCGGTGCGGGCACGGGTACAGGCGTGGCGGCGGCAGCCGGCGCCGGCGGCACGGGTGCCGGTGCGGGCACGGGTGCAGGCGTGGCGGCAACAGGTACAGGCGCGACAGGAACGGGCGCGGCCTCTGCCGCCACAGGCGTTCCTTCCGCTTTGGGTGTGAGCAGGCCGGCATCGCCCTCGCCGAAGGCGCGTTCGACCCCGCTGCCGGGAGTCAGTTTGACCGTCTCGATGCGCGAGCGGAAACGGTCGTCGCCGCGCACCGCGACCGAGACCGTCAACGTTTCGCCCTTCACCGGCAACAGCCATTCTTTCGCCTCGCCGCCAGCCAGCGCGCCGCCCGACATCCCCAGTTCGCGGCTGGTGAGCAGCAACGGACTCTTGGAACGGTTGACCAAGCGCAGCAGCCCCAAGCTCTTCTGCTGCTCCAGCGCGCGGCGCAGTTCAGCAGCCTCGGCACCGAACACCGCCTCGGCGGCGGCGTGCCCCAACACCTCGCCCGCCGCTTCAAGGCGCCGCGCGCGCTCCTCCAGCGGATCTTTCTGCGCAAGCGCCTGGGACACCCGGTTGACATAGGCCGCGCGAGACGCTTCCCAACGGGCCTTGAACGGCGCGTCGGCCAGCAGTTCCGGCGTCGCGCCGCCCAACACCGCAACGCCGTCCCGGCACGCCGCCAGACCGCCGCCGCGAAGCTGAGCATCGAGCGTGTCCAGCAGACCGGTCGCACGGGCAAGCCGTGCGGCCTTTTCCTCCGCCTGCTGCCGCTCGGCCTGCTGCCGCGCCGCCTGCTCCGCGTCCGCCTTGCGGCGCTGTTCCTGCTCGCGCTTAACACCCTCGGCATACGCGGCGTAGGCGCGGTCGACCTGCGCGGCTGCATCCTCCAGCGCCGGCGCGAGCAACGCTTTCAGCCGCGGCGATTGAGCAGCCAGCCGCGACAGCCGCTCGCGGTCAGCCTTGCCGTCCCGGCCCGCAGCCAACTCCGCCAGCGCCGCGTCGCGCACGCGCGTCACGCCTGCGGCGGCAAGCGACGTGAGGCGCTCTTGCAGCGCGGCAAGACGGCGCGCCCGCTCGGCTTCGTCCAGCCCCGGCCATGTCTCGTTCGCCTGCGCCGCCAAACGGACGGCGGCCGCCTCGGCGGCCAACCAGGCGGCGTCGTCATCCAGCGCGCCGGGTATGGCCTTGAGCAAAGTCTGATAAACCGGATCGCGTTCCGGCGGCAACGCCGCGACCGCCGGCTGCGGCTTCGGCTGTGTCACAACCGGCGCAACATTTGCGGTTTTCGGCTCTGACCCCTGCCGCGACGGCACCTCGGAGGCTGTCTGGGGCACGCGGTCCGGCTGCGCCGGCGTCCCGCCGCCCCGTCGCCCCGCGACGCGGATGCCCAGCAGCACGCCGCCGACCCCCACCGCAGCCACGCCGGCGGCCACGCCGGCGGCCACGCCTGCCAACAGCAGCCGTTTGCGCGTCCTGCGCCGATCCGCCTCGCGCCGTCCCGCCTCGACCAAGCCGCCGCCAGCGGGCGCGGCCAGCGTGGCTTCGACCATCTCCAGCGGCCGCGTGCCCAGCGTCATGCCGGGCTCGGCCGGCGGCTGGCCGCCCGCCAGCGTGGCCATGGTCATCTCGCCGGCGTCAAACAGGTCATCGTCGCGCTCCGGCGACAGGGTCTCCGGCTTCAGCGCGTCCTCCAACGCCGCGCGCATCTCGGCCGCGCCCGCGTAACGCTGCGCGGGTTTCTCGCAGAGCGTCCGGCTGACGACCTGCTTGAGGCGTGGGTAGCGTGCAAACACCTCGTCATCGAACGCGATCTGCGGCGGCTTGCGGATACGGTCCTGAAAGGCGACCCACGCCGAGTTCATGTCCGTCGGCAACCGTTCAAAGACCGGCTTGCCGGCGAGCGCCTCGTAGAGGCAGAGCCCGAGGGCGTAAAGGTCCGACTGCGGCGAGCCGCGGTCGCCGCCGGCCTCAGCGAACTCCGGCGCCATGTAGTCCAACGTTCCCGGCACGCCGCCGACGGTCACGGTACCGGAGACATCGCGCGCCACGCCGAGGTCGAAAATCTTGGCTTTGTCGGGCTGGCCCATCGGCGCATAGAGGTTGCCGGGCTTGATATCGCGATGAATGATCGGCCGCGCGCTGTTATGCAGAAACTGCAGCGCGCCGAGATAGTTGCCGAAGAGCGGCACGGCCTCGGCCACATCCAGTCCGCCTTCGTTCTTGATGCGGTGGCGCAACGTCCAGCCGGGCATACCTTCGAGAAATTCCATGACGAGAAAATACTGCTTCTCGCCGCCCGTGCCTTCCAGCACCATGAAATCGACATATTTGACGAGGTTCGGGTGCGGATACTGCTGCAGGATCTTGGCCTCTTTGAGAAAGCGGTCCGACTGCTTTTCCGAGAAGAGATACTTGACCGCGACCAGCAGGCCGTCGCTGACGCGACGCGCCTTGAAGACTTCGCCGAAACCGCCGCGCCCCAAGACGGCCAGCAGCTCGTACTCCTCTTTGTTCTTGTGGCGCAGGCGGCGGTAGCGGATCTTGCGGAAATCCTCCAGCAGCGCCGTGAACGAAGGATAACGCTCCTCGCGCCGCACCGCCAGGCATTTGGTGATCACCGTTTTGGCGGCGCTCAGCACGCGGAAGACGCCCGGGCGAAAAGAGGGCGACGGCGCGGACGCATGCCGCCAGCGGTTGAGATAACCGATATGCGCGGTCTCGCCCAGGGGCTCATACGGCAGTGTGCCGGTCAGCGCCTGATAGAAGCAGACGCCCAGACTGAAGATGTCCGAGACTTCATCGCCATGAAAACCGTTGATCGTGATGAAGTCCGGCGCCATGTAGTCGAAGGTGCCTTTCCAGCCGGCCGTGCTCATCTGGCCGCTGTCGTCGCGCCGCGCGATATCGAAGTCAATCAGCTTGGCCTGTCCGTCCTTGGTGATGAAAATGTTGGACGGCTTAATGTCACGGTGCGTAATCCCTCGCTCGCGGGCATGGATCAGCCCGGCGAGGCACTGCTCGAAGATGCTCTCGACCTGCGGCCACGGCAAGCCGTTTTTGGCGTTTTTGAGCCGGTCGCTGAGCGGTTCGCCCTCCAGCAGTTCCATCACCAGGCACTGCGCCTCGTCCCACTCGCCGGCATGCCAGGCAAAACAGTCGCGGTAACTCACGATATGGGTGTGGGAAAGGCGGCGCAGGATATCCGCCTGCTCCTGAAACTTGAGCCTGAGCTTCTCGTCCTCGCCGGTGATGCGCACCACCTTGAGCGCGACCTCCTCGTCCTGCCGCACGTAGGGCAGGGTGTCGGCGACGCAGCGCGCCCGATAGACGCGTCCCTGCGCGCCGTCGCCGATCAAGGACAGCAGCTCATAATCGCCGATCCGCTCTTTGCCGTTCTCGTCCATCACGCCATCCTACCGTTTCAACCACACATAAAAGGCCGCCGCACCCGCCGCTGCCGCCAGCGCCAGCAGCCACACCCATCGCCGCGAGCGTGCCGGCCGCAACGGGGGCAATCCCGTCCGCGTGATCCGCTCCGTCGCGAAGCCGCCGTGATCCGGCTCGGGCTCCTCCTGCACGGCCGGGGTCTCGCCTTCGCTCGAAAACGGCGTGGCCGGCGTAACCGGCGGCTGGGCGGTTTTGCGCGACCATTCAGGCGGCGTCACACCCTCGCCGGCGAAGCCGGCCGAATCCACCGTCTGTCCGGTCGCGGCGGTCTGCCCGGTCTCCCGTTCTTCGTCATCCACGGTTCCCACCGCGGCCGGCGCGGCCGCGGCCATCGCCTCCTGCTCCAGCTCCCGCGCGCGCGCCGGCACCTCCAGCGTCGGGCCTTGCGGCAGCACGTCGGCCACGCGCACGAGCACGACCGAGACATTGTCTTCGCCCCCGGCTTTGAGCGCCTCGCCGACCAGCAGACGGGCCAGCGCCTCCGGCTCGTCAGCGGCATACTTGCGCAGCAGCTTAGATATTGTTTTGTCCGGCACCATCTTGGTCAGGCCGTCCGAGCAGAGCAGAAAGATGTCGCCGGCCGCGACATCGGCCGGCGTCTCCTCCAGCAGCACCGTCTCTTCCAGGCCGACGGCGCGCGTGATCACGCCCCGGAACATCGCGGGCAGATTCTTGTCGTCGGCCAGACCGGCCGCCGCCGCAACCGAGTGATCCGCGCTCAACTGCTGCAGCCTGCCCTTGCGGTAGCGGTAGGCGCGGCTGTCGCCGGCATGCAGCACCCGCGCCCGTTCCGGCATCACACGGTCAAAGAGCAGCATCACCACCGTGCTGCCCGTGCCGTTCAGGCCACGCTCCTCGGAGCGGGCCTTAATCCACTGGCTGGCCCGATTCACGGCGCGCGACGCCATCCGCGCGGATGCGGCTGCCGTCACGGCAAAGGGTGCATCCGGCGATACGGTAAAGGCATCACGCAGGGCGTCGACCGTCGCCTTGCTCGCCACCTCGCCGCCCTGCACGCCGCCCATGCCGTCGGCCACGCAGAACACGCCCGCCTCAGGCACCCGCAGCACAGCGTCCTCGTTGTTCCGGCGCTTTCGCCCGACGTCCGTCATCTCTGCCGACGCGAGATATGCAAACACACTGTTCACGGGATCCTCCTCCCTCGCTCTGCTATTGGACAAGCGGATCGACCTTGACCGTTTCGCTCTTGGCGCTCTCCAACTGGTCCTTGTCTACCGCCGTCACGGCCACGGTCGCCGCCTTGGCCAGATCGGCCACGGCCCATGCGCAATCGGGATGTTCAACCGTCGCGAGCAGATCCCAGCCCAGCAGTTTCTTCGCCCAAATGCGGTACTGGGCGACGTCAGCCTGCGGCGGCGGTGTCCAGACGATACGGACGGCCGCACCTTCGCGCTGCACCGACACGCCCGACGGCGCGTCCGGCAACGGTTTGGCCATGCCTTGCGCCGTCTCGCTCCACAAACTGTCCAGCCCGTCTTTGTCCATCGCGCGGACCCGATAGTAGCGGGCGGCACCCGGTTCCAAACCGGTGTCCTCGGCCTCCAGAACCACCCCTTCGAACACCGGCAGATAGGCCAGTTTGCGAAATCCGCCGTCCGGTTTCTTGGAGACCTCAATGAGATATCCGCCGATGTCCTTTTCCGGATTGGGCGCCCACGTCAACCGAATGCCGCGCGCACGCTGCGCGGACGCCTCAAGGCCTGACGGCGTCGCGGGAATGACCTTGGTTGTGGCCTGCACCGGCACGGAGGCCGACGAGCGCACGTTCGCCGTGTTGAAGGCGATGACCCGATAGTGGTAGACGGTGCCATCGGCAAGCAGGCCGAGCCGCGCGGCGTCTTTCTGGCCGCCGCGATCGAGATGATTGGTTTCGACGCGGCTGCCCAGCCGCGCGACCTGCACCCACTCGTCACTATCTGCCATGGCCCGCCACACCTCATAACCTGTCACTGCGTCATCCGGCGAGACCGCCCAAGCGACCGGCACCTCGCGCGGCCGCGCGGACAGCACGGCCACCCGCTGCACAACCGGTGGCACCGCGCGCGTGGTCGCGCGCACCGTCTGCGAATCGGCGCTCTCGGCGGTCACGCCGTTGACGGCACGCACGCGGTAATAATAGGTTCCCTCATCTTCCAGATTGCCGGGATTCCCGCCGCCGTCCGTAAAGGCCGTCACCTCACGTCCCTGCACCTCACCGATCTTTTTGAACGGGCCTTCGGCCGAACGGGCCTGATAGACCTCGTAACGCACCACGTCCGGCTCCGGGCTGGCCTCCCACGCGAGCGGCACGCAGCGCACGCCGTTGGACTCGGCGGCCACCTTGGCGGGCGGCGCGGGAGGCGGCAGGGTCAGGACGGACGCGGCCGGGGAGGGTTCACTGGCCGCATCGACGCGGTTCACGGCCAGCACGCGGTAGCGGTAGCGGGTGCTGTCCTTGAGCGTCGACGCCGCCGTTCCGCCGTCGACAAACTCCGTGCCCGGCGCGGTGCCGACCTCCTCGAACGCCTCGGGCGAGGCGGCTTCGGCGGCACGCTGCACACGGTAGTGCTTGAGCCCATCAGAAGGCGAAGCGGCCCAGGTGACGGTCACCGCACGCGACCCTGTCGCCTCAGCCTGGCACGAGGCGGGCGGCGCGGGCGGCGGCGCGGTCACGGTCTTGACCGGCACGGTCGGCTCGCTAATCACTCCCTCTTTGTCGAGAATGGCGCTGAGCCGATAGTAATAGGCGGCGGCATCTTTGAGCCGCGTTTGGGGATCTTGGCCGTCGGTAAAGGTCAGCGCGTCGCCGGGCAGGTCCGCGACCCAAGCGTAAGGGCCCTCCGCACCCTCGGCGCGCTCGACCCGATAACGGTAGACCGGCAAGGCCGGCTTTGACCACGACACCGTCGCCGAGCGCAACCCGCCGTCCGTCACGGAAACGGACTCAGGCTTGCCGTGCGCGACAACCTGGCCGGTCTTCATGGGCAATCCCGTTCTCGCGCCGCCCGCATCCGCCACCGCATCGCCGCGCCCTGACGTCGAGCTGCAGCCTGCGACGCACAGCGCAAGCACGGTCGCGACAGCGGCAGTCACGCGCCTGACCCTTTGGCGACTTCCCTCTGTTTGACTGGCCTGCATACCCACTCTCCTTGCCACATCGGCCCGACGTGTTCGACACCGCCTGCCGACGCATAGGGCATTGAACGTTGAAAGTCCTCGCAGTCGTCTCGACCCGATCACGTCCCGCGGCCGCGTATCGCGTTTTTATCCGTCATCCGCCGAATCGTTGCGAGTAATATAACGGTTTTCGCGGCCCGGTGCCAACAGCGAATGCGTCGCGCCCCCCCGCAGGCGCGAGCGAGCGGTGTATCCCGTTTCACTTGCTTGGGGAAGGGCGTCAGATTTCGCATTTCTCGCCACCCTACAACGCCGAAGGCTGGGCCTTGCGACATTCGGATTTCGGCTGTCTTCGTTCACTGGGGGGACAGGCTTCCAGCCTGTCGTTAAATGTACAGGCAGGATGCCTGTACTCCCAGTGCCCGCGTTAAGAACGGGTGGACGGTGAGCCGTTCTTCACGGTGTTCACTCAAGGCTGCCGTCTCGCCGAGACCGCATTTTTTCTGTTCGCCCGCCGGCGCGCGCGTGATAAGATGGCCGAACAACACAGGAGAGCATCATGATTGCACGGAACGACGCGCTTCAGACGGAACTGCGCGCGAACATGCGCGGCGGCAAAGGCACGGTCAAGGTCGAACACTGGTTCAAGCCCGAGGCGTTCAGCGCCAAGGCCCGGCTCTGCGCGCGTCTGACGATCGAGCCCGGCGGCTCCATCGGCAGCCACACCCACGATGGCGAAGACGAGATCTACCTGGTCTTGTCGGGCAACGGCCTGATCGAGGAGCAGGGCGAATGGGTGCCGATCCAGGCTGGCGATGCGATCCTGACCGGCAAGGGCGGTTCGCACGGCGTCGAAAACACCGGCAGCGAGCCGCTGGTCATCGCCGCCGTCATCGTGCAGGTCGCCTGAGCCTGCGGCTTTTTTCAGTCGTCCTGACACGGAGTCGCGTCTATGAACCTCCTGCCCGCATCCTTGCTCCTGCCTCAGCAGACGGTCGCCGCCGAAGGTGCCGCGCTGCGCCTCACCGCACTGGCCGCCGAATTCGGCCCGCGTGGCGTGCTGGTTCACGGCCGCTCGCTGCAGCGTACCGGGCTGCTGGATGCCATTCTGGATGAGCCGCCGTTCGGCATGCGCGTGCGCGCCTGGTGCCATGCCGGGGCGGAGCCGACGGTCGACGCGGTCGACGCGCTGCGCGCCGACCTAAAGGCCGACCGGCCCGACTGGGTGGCGGCGGTCGGCGGCGGCAGCGTGATCGATCTGGCTAAGGCGGCGGCCGGGCTGCTGGACGCGCCGCAGAGCGCTGCGTTCTACCAGACCCACAACGCCGAGATCCCGCCGGCAGCGCTGCCGCTGATCGCGGCACCCACCACTGCCGGCACCGGCTCGGAGGCCACGGTGGTGGCGGTGCTGACCGATCCGTCGCGCACCTTGAAACAGTCGATCCGCCATCCCACCTATCTGCCGCGGCTGGTGATCCTCGACCCCTGTCTGCTCCGAAGCTGTCCGCCGGCCACGCGCGCGGCGGCCGGGCTGGATGCCTTCGTGCAGGCCTTTGAGTCCTTCACCAGCCGTCACGCCACGCCCTTCACGCGGGCGCTCTCCGAACTGGCCGTGACACGGCTCGCGCGCGCGCTGCTGCCATTTTATGAAGGCGACAGCGACGCAGCCGGCGAGATGCTGGAAGCGAGTTATCTGGCAGGCGTCGCCCTGTCGCATGCGCGTCTGGGCGTGATTCACGGCCTCGCCCATCCGCTGGGCGCGCGCTTTCATGCCGCGCACGGCCTGGTCTGCGCCTGCTGCCTGCCGGCCTGCCTCGCCTTCAACCGGGATGTTGTCGCCCGCGACCTTGACGCGCTCCATGCGCGACACGGGCTGGACGTGGAGTCCCAGGTGACCGCCTGGATGACGGCGATGAAGCTGGAGAACCCCTTCGCCGGCCAACGTCTGGCCGACCGCGAGGCCTTGATCCGCGAGACGCTCGCGTCGGGGTCAACCGCAGCCAATCCGCGTCCGGTCACGGCAGACGACGTGTCCGCGCTGCTGAACGCGATCTTGGCGTAAAAAAGATGCGGCGACCGCACGGGGGCGAATAAGCCGGATTCTGTTCACCGCCCGAAGGCGGCTCCGATCATTCATCTGAGCAATCTACCCGGAACCCTATCCGGTTTTCAAGCCGGAGCGACACGGGCCGCGTCTCGAGTCCCCTATTTGATCTTGCTCCAGAGGGGGTTTGCCTTGCGGCGGCGCTCTCGCGTCCGCCCGGTGGTCTCTTACACCACCTTTTCACCCTTACCCGGCGCGAACGCCGGGCGGTCTGTTTTCTGTGGCACTTTCCGTCGGCGCCGTTCTGGCAGCGCCTCTCCGGCCTTGACGGCCGGACCTCTCGCCCTGCGGAGTCCGGACTTTCCTCCCCTGCCGAGGCAGGAGCGACCGGTCGCTCCCCGTGCGGCCGCCGCAAAGCCTTGCTACGCGGCAGCCTGAACCGTGGAGAGCCGCCTCGCGGCGGGTCTCTCCCTGTTGGCTGAACCCATCAAAAAAGGCACCCCCTTTGTCGGGCGTGCCTGTCACTGATTCATGAAAAGGATGCGACCGCACATTTGGCAGGCCACAATCCCCTGGTTGCGCCGCACCATCTGTCCGACCGAGGGCGGCTGCACCAGATGGCACCCGTTGCAGACACAGTCGGCGCCGATACTCACCACCACCGGCCACCGTTTGGTACGCAGGCGCTCGTAATAAAGCATGAACTGCGGCGTCACCTTCTTGGCCGCTTCGGCGCGTTCCGCCTCGGTGGCGGCCAGCTCGTTCTGCACCACGGCCAACCGCTCATCCAACTCTGCGGTGTAGCCGTCCACGACCGTCTGGTCCTCTTCGAGCTTGGCCTGCGCTTCGGCAACACGGTGCTTGACCGGGATCACGTCGTCCATCGCCGCAATCTGGCGCGATTCGTAACTCTCGATCTCGCCCTCGATCTTGGCGATCTCAAGGTTGTACATCTGAAACTCTTTGTTCGTCTTGAGCAAGACCTGATTCTGTTTCAGGGCCTGGATTTTATCCCGGCGGGCTTTGACTTCCAACTCCGCCTCGTTGACTCTCAACTGGGCGTTTTTCAACTCCGCCTGCGCGCGGGCCAGAGCCTCACGGGCGCCATTCAGACGCTCCTGCTCCTGGGCTTTGCGCTGCGGAATGTCACGGATTTCCTGCTGCAGGTCTCGGATGCGGCCATCGATTTCCTGCAGATCGAGCAACGGTTGAACGACACTCACTGCGGCACTTCCTTCCGGATACAACTGATAAAGATCACGTATGAGCGCAGTAGTTTACCAACTCCGCCGCGAGAGTCAAACCCCGATATGCGCAACTCCTGATCCCTAACTCCTAATTCCTCCCTGCACGTTTTAGCGCCACTCCGGCATCGCGAGCAGTCCAACCGGGGAACTCGGGTCCGGCGGCGGCAGCCAGAACTTCTTGGACCAAGCCGCATCAGGATGCCGCCAGTCGCCGAAGAGCGGCGCCACCGATGTTCGGAGCGTGATCGTCAGCTCCGCCGTTTTTCCGTTCAATTCAGCGGGCACCTCCCACTCGAATGGGGCCCAAGCGCGCGAGCCAAGATCCTGTTCCCCCAGCGTGACCGACGCATACAGCCCCCCCGTATCAAGCCCAAGCAAACCTCCGTCCTCTCGCCGCGGCACCGTCACCCGCGCCCGGTAGGTCACGCTGCCGCAAAAACCGCCCAGCCCTTGCCTACACAGGGGACCAGGCATCACTTTCTCGGGAAGCGCCGCCAGTTTGCCGTCAACCCCCGCAAAGGGGCCGGCTAGAAAAGCGACGGGCAG